>Ga0207752_1000276_pt1 | contig 24635 bp, 18 predicted proteins | sample Pon2CUnioCityCA_6_FD_187272 | JGI IMG/M metagenome (GOLD analysis project Ga0207752, IMG submission 187272) | Marine sediment microbial community from Union City, CA, USA - Pond 2C Sediment 2 (SPAdes) | ecosystem: Environmental > Aquatic > Marine > Intertidal zone > Salt pond sediment ... | reverse complement strand
GGGGATTTATCGGTGGGCCGGGCGAAACGTCGATTCCACGGGCAGACCTCCTGGCAGATATCGCAACCGAAGACACGATTCCCCAATAGAGGGCGGAGAGGCTCCGGAATGGCAGCGCGATTTTCAACGGTCAGATAGGAAATGCAGCGCCGGGCGTCGAGGTTGCGCGGCGCGACAAGGGCACCGGTGGGACACGCGTCCAGGCAAGCGGTGCAGTTGCCGCAGCGGTCAGCTGTGGGAGGTGTGTCGGTTTTCAGCTCGAGATCAAGGAGCAGCTCGCCGAGAAAGAAGTAGGAACCGTGCTGAGGATGGATCAGATTGGTGTTCTTCCCAATCCAGCCCAGGTCAGCTTGCCGGGCAAGCTCTCGCTCGAGTAAGGGGCCGGTGTCGACGTAGGCACGATACGTCAGAGGCTGGTCTGTGTGACGATCGATCCAGCTGGCGAGCTGGTGCAGCTTCTCCAGCATTACCTCGTGGTAGTCGGGCCCCCAAGCGTAGCGGGAGACGCGCCCCACGAGTCCCTGCGTCGGGGGGAAATCTCCGGGCGAATGAATTTCGCCTGGGTAGTAGTTCATTCCTGCGACGACGATTGAGCGTGTCTCGGGCATGATACGCCGGGGATCGCTCCGCTTGGCAACAGCGTCGGGCCGTGCAAGGTAGCCCATCTCGGCGTGGTAACCCTGGGCTAGCCAGTCGCTGTAAAAAGCGGTGTGGACGTGAGGAGCAGGATCGGTCACGCCGACCAGGTTGAAGCCTAATCGATGAGCTCGCCCCTTAATTTCGTCTGCAAGCATACTACTCATTGTGGGTACTATAACGCGCCGGGGCAGGGGTGTCAACAGCATCGGGTCAGTGCTCTTTTTGGGGTTTCACTTGCACGTTGCCCTGGGCCGTGTTATAATTCTGATCGCATAGACGTAGTGGGATAGACGTAGCGAAGAAGTGGGCAACCCCCACTTTTTTTTGTAGAATTGGGGCGTGGCTCTGTTCGTCGGGAAGTATGTCCCGATGCTTTGGTGTAAGGGGTGGTAGTCGGCCGATATATGGCCAGAACGGGGAGGACCCGTTAGCAGGAGAACAGTATGAAGTCGGAATTCTTGTTGGCGTTTAACGAAATATGCAGTGACCGTGGGCTTCCGCGGGCAGTCGTTCTCGATGCTGTGGAGAAAGCGTTGGTCTCCGCCTATCGACGCAACACAGATGCCGACACAGTGGAGAACGTTGCAGCTGAGATCGACCCAAGTAGCGGAGAGGCCAGGATTTTCGTCCAGAAGGAGGTCGTGGAGGAGGTCGCCGACCCTGCCTGGGAGATTACCCTGCCGAAAGCTCGGGCTATCGATCCGGATGCTGAGCTTGGTGAGTTGGTCACCGTTGAAGACACCCCTGACAACTTTGGCCGCATCGCGGCACAGACCGCTAAGCAGGTCATTCTGCAGCGCATTCGGGAAGCCGAGCGAGACGTCCAGTATGAGCATTACGTTGAACAAGAGGGCGAGATTGTTCATGGTAGTGTGCAGAGCGTTCGATCGAACGTCGTGCTGGTGAACCTGGGCGGCGCCGAGGCGATTCTGCCGCGGAGCCAGCAGGTACCGGGCGAGCGGTATCATATTCATCAGCGCCTGCGCGCGTACGTACTTGAAGTTCGTAATACGAATCGCGGGCCGAAGATTGTCCTTTCGCGGAGCCATCCGAAGATGCTGCGGCGGCTTCTGGAACTTGAGGTCCCGGAGATTTTCAACGGCACTGTGGAGATCAAGGCGATCGCCCGTGAAGCAGGTTCTCGCTCCAAGGTGGCCGTGGCGGCGCGCCAGCCGGGCGTGGACCCAGTAGGTGCATGCGTTGGTATGCGCGGTGTGCGCATCAAGTCTATCGTCAACGAGCTGGGTGGCGAGAAGATCGACGTCATTGAATGGAGTCCGGACACGGAAACGTTCATCGCGAAGGCGCTCAGTCCGGCCAAGGTGCTGAGCGTGCAGCTGGATGAGGATTCAGACGGGCGGAAATCGGCGAGCGTCGTCGTCCCAGAGGATCAGCTTTCACTGGCTATTGGTCGAGCGGGACAGAACGCTCGACTGGCGGCGAAGCTGAGCGATCACCGGATCGACATCCAGGGGGTCACCGAAGCGGCTACCTGGGCCCTGCAGAGGGTCAACGAAGACACCGAGGTACTGACGGATCTAGGTTCAGCGGCAGAGTTGCTCCCTTCCGTTGCCAATATCCTGCAACAGCATGAGGAAGAGCGGGATATGCCGTACTCCAGCGAGGAACTGTTGAAGATGCGGCGGGTTATCGAAGCTGTGCGAAATCACTACGCGTCGCTACGGAAGGCTGAACGAGAGCGCCGCAAGGCGGAGGAAGAGGCTCGCCTCGAGGCTATTGAGCAGGTGCGCGAGATCATACCTGGTAAGGCGTATGAGACGCCGGTGGAGGCTATGGACCTGGGCACCCGCGCTGTTGGCCGTCTGGAGGATGCCGGATTGGCGACAGCAGGCGAAGTGATGGAACGATTGATCGCTGACGGCGATGAGGGGCTGCTAGAGTTGGACGGGATCGGGCCTAAGACCGTCGAACACGTGAAAGAGGGTATCAGCGAGCTAGGCTTGCTCGAGGGTGAACCGGTTCCGGTGGAAGAAGAAACGGTTACTGAAGAGGAAGAGGCTCGTCTCGAAGCTCTTGAGCAGGTGCGCGAGATCATACCTGGTAAGGCGTATGAGACGCCGGTGGAGGCTATGGACCTGGGCACCCGTGTTGTTGGCCGTCTGGAGGATGCCGGATTGGCCACCGCAGGCGAGGTGATGGAACGGTTGATCGCTGATGGCGATGAGGGGCTGCTGGAGTTGGAAGGGATCGGGCCTAAGACCGTCGAAGACGTGAAAGCGCGTATCAGCGAGTTAGGCTTGCTCGAAGGCGAACCGATTTCGGCGGAGGAAGAAGCGTCTGCTGAAGAGGAAGAGGTAGAAGAAATGGCGGCCGAAGCGGCTCCAGAGGCCGAGGAAGAAGAACCTGAGGACAAAGCGGCAGTGCTCGAGAGAGCTATGCGATCCCGGGGCGCGGAGGGCGAAGAGGTCGCTGAAGGAGAAATCGAGGCCGGGGAAGAGCCTGAGTACTTCTTTGATGAGGAAGCGCCAATCGATCGGGAGGAGAAGCTGAAGCGAGAGCGAGGCCGTCGGGTGCAGCTTATCTTCGATGAAGAGACGGGCGAGCTGATCCCCCGTCATCGGCGGAAGCGCGGGGAAGGCCCCGAGGATTGGAGCGAGTACCTAGATTTCTAGTTCATCTCTAGGGCCATGAGCAAACGGACTCGGAAGCGAAAACGTATTCCACAGCGAACGTGCGTTGCGTGTCGTAGGGTGCGTCCTAAGCGAGAATTGGTGCGCATCGTACGGACGCCGGAAGGGTGCGTGGTTGTGGACGAGACGGGCAAGCAGAATGGCCGGGGTGCCTATCTCTGCCCGCAAGTCAGCTGCTGGGAGAGAGCTGTATCGAAGGGCCAGCTGGGCCGCGCACTTCGGGCGAATCTGTCAGAAGAGACCCGGGCTCGACTTCGAGAATACGCAGCCGATCTCTGACCGGGGATCGGAGTTTTTACGAAGGAGTAGGAGAAGATGAGTGAAGAAGTGAAGGTAAGGGAAGAGAACGTCGTCGAAATCCCAGATTTTCTGACGGTGCGTGAGTTGGCGCAGCTGCTGGACGTCAGCCCTATTGACGTGATCAAGGAGCTGATGAGTGCCGGCGTCATGGCGAACATCAATCAGGAGATCGACTACGAGACGGCGGCTATCGTGGCTCAGGAGATGGGCTTCGAGCCGGTAGAAGAATCTGTCGCTGCCGCTGAGGAGGCTGCAGAGGAGGGCCCAACGCCGCTGTGGGAACGATTCTATGCCAGTGAGCCGCCTGAGAACCTGAAGGCCCGTCCGCCAGTGGTCACGACTCTGGGACACGTCGACCATGGAAAGACGTCGCTGCTGGACGCCATTCGTCAGGCTGACGTAGCGGGAGGCGAGGCCGGAGGGATCACGCAGCACATCGGTGCTTATCAGATCAAGCACGATGAGCAACTGGTTACCTTTATCGATACGCCTGGTCACGAAGCCTTCACCGAGATGCGAGCCCGGGGTGCGCACACGACGGACATCGCCATCCTGGTAGTAGCAGCGGATGACGGTGTTATGCCGCAGACAGTCGAAGCGATCAATCACGCCCAGGCGGCTCGGGTACCGATCGTCGTGGCACTCAACAAGATGGACCTGCCCACGGCTCAGCCAGAGCGGACGAAGCAGGAGCTGGCCGATCAAGGGCTGGTCCCGGACGACTGGGGTGGAGACACACTCTGTATCCCGGTATCGGCCAAAGAGAAGACAGGTCTGGGAGATCTGCTGGATGCCATCCTGCTTGTGGCGGAGGACTCGGAACAAATCAAAGCAAACCCCGACCGTCCAGCGATGGGCACAGTGCTCGAAGGGCGCCTGGATCGAACGCGCGGTGCGACAGCGACGGTGCTGGTGCAGAATGGGACCTTGCACATCGGAGATGACGTCGTGGCAGGACTGACCTGCGGTCGGGTGCGCCAGATGATGGATGAAGATGGGAATCCGGTGAAGGAGGCAGGGCCTTCCACCCCAGTGTTGGTTCTCGGTCTGGGCGAGGTGCCCGACGCAGGCGAGATTTTCAAGGTTGTGTCGGAGACTTGCGTGGCGCGGGACATCGTCGCCCAGCGTGAGGACGAACTGGAGGCCAAAGCTCCTGGACCTATGAGGACCTTTACCCTGGATGACTTCGCCAGCCGGATCAAGGCTGGCAAGGCCAAGGAGCTCAACCTCATTATTAAGACCGATGCCCAGGGCTCCATCAATCCTATCGTCAATTCGCTAGAGCAGCTGGGTGACGAGGAGTTGAAGGTCAATATTCTCCATTCGGCAACGGGCAGCATCGGCAAATCAGATGTCAACTTAGCTATCGCATCTAAGGCAATCATCATCGGCTTCAACGTGAAGCCGGATCCAGCTGCGCGCCGCCTGGCCGAGAGCGAAGGGGTGGACATACGAACGTATGACATCATTTACAAGCTGATAGACGACGTTGACCAAGCACTCAAGGGGCTGCTGGAGCCGACGTACGTCAAGGTGCTCATCGGCGAAGCGCAGGTGCGAGATACTTTCTACATTCCTGATACCGGCACGGTGGCCGGATGCTACATTCGCAAGGGTGAAGCGAGACGAAACACGAAGGCTCGCGTCATTCGGAATGGCAACCAACTATACGATGGTCCCGTATCATCGCTTAAGCGCTTCGCGGAGGACGTGCGTACGGTCCGGAAAGGATACGAATGCGGCGTGGGGCTGGCAGGTTTCGATGACTACCAGCTTGGCGACGTGATTCAGTTCTACGAAGAGCGAGAGAAGCAGGCCGAGTAGAGGCGGAGTCGAGTCCTGATGGGTAAGAAATATCAGCGTCGGGTATCAGAGTTGGTCCACGTACATCTGTCCAATCTTCTGGAGCGGAAGATCAAGGATCCCCGTCTGGATATGATCACCATCACTGACGTGGTGGTGACCCCTGATGCATCGCGCGCTAACGTGTATTACAGCGCGCTGGGTGGGGAAGAGGCACAGGAAGATGCCCAGGAGGGACTGGAGAGCGCAGCCGGATATTTGCGTCGAGAGTTGGGCCGAGAGCTGCGCCTGCGAAATATACCGGAGTTAGTCTTTCACTACGACCGTTCGGTAGAACGAGGCGAACGGATCTCTGCAATCCTCGACGAGTTAGGCCTTGGTGACGAAGAAGTCGACGCTGAAGCAGGCTAGTCAGCTGATTCGGGAGGCGCGGCAGCCTCTACTGATATGTCACGTCGCTCCTGACGGAGACGCGTTAGGCAGCCTGACGGGGCTTTCTCACGCTTTACGTGGCATGGGGCAGTCGCCGATTGCGGCTTGCCCGGATCCCGTTCCCTCCGGGTTCGACTACATCCCGGGTATTGAGTCAGTGGTTCATGGCGTGGGAGATTTCTTTGATCTCGTCATTGCCCTGGATTGTTCCCACCCGGAGAGGCTCGGCCGCTTTCCTGAGCTACCTCACTTTGATCAACATCCTCTGATCAATATCGATCACCACGTCACCAACGTCAACTTTGGCGACGTAAACGTGGTCGATCCTCAGGCATCTTCCACTGCCGAGGTCATTCTCAATTTGCTGGATGAATTGCGTGTCGACCTTGATGAAGCGTTGGCTACCTCCTTGCTGGTTGGTATCGTCACCGACACGCGGGGTTTTCGCACCAACAACGTCACGTCGCGGGTGATGGAGGCAGCGCTACGGTTAATGGAGGCCGGTGCTTCGCTGCCGTATGTGAGCCAACATGGGCTCGACCGCCGTCCGATGGCCGTCATTCGCTTATGGGCAGAGGCGCTCTCTCGCCTCCGCTTTGAGGACGGTGTTATCTGGTGCAGCATGCCTGTGGCGATGCGGCGTCGAGCCGGCTATAAAGGCGGGGGAGACGCAGGGCTCGCCAGTTTTCTCTTAAGCGCCGACGAGGCTGATGTCTCTCTGGTCTTCGTCGAGCAGGCTGATGGGAGAGTCGACGTGGGCTTACGGGCTATGCCCGGCTTCGACGTGGCACAGCTGGCACTGAGGTTTGGAGGAGGGGGACACGCCCTTGCTGCCGGGTTCGAGACGGAGGGGCCACTGGAGGAGGCGGAGGAGCGAGTCCTGGATGCGTTGAAAGCAGATCTAGCGCGTCACCGGGCGGAAGCAGTCTAGGCGCGAGATGCCTAGTGGAATCCTTAACGTCGATAAGCCTCTCGGAAAAACTTCGCACGACATCGTGGCGATTGTGCGCGAGTTAACCGGCATCCGCCGTGTGGGACACGCCGGAACCCTAGATCCGCTGGCGACTGGCGTGCTGTTGGTGTGTGTGGGACGGTCTGCGACTCGGATCGCTGAGTTCTTGATGGGCGAGCCGAAGATGTATCGCGCAGATGCCAAGCTGGGGATTACCACCGACACTTACGATGCCGAGGGGGAAGTCGTTACCGAATCACCGGTGGACGTGAGCCGCAGCGACATCGAGGAGGCCCTGGAGCAGTTTAGAGGCGCTATCGAGCAGATCCCACCTATGTACTCGGCGATCAAGCATAAGGGAAAACCGCTCTATCGCCTGGCTCGCCGGGGTGTCGAGGTAGAACGTCCTGCGCGTCAGGTGGAGATCACCTCTCTGAGGTTGGTGGGATGGAACCCTCCGGAGTGCACCCTGGAGATGACGTGCTCAGCCGGAACCTACGTCCGGGTTTTGGTTCACGATCTGGGTCAAGCGCTCGGCTGCGGTGCCTACGTGACGGGCCTGACCCGACTTGCAAGCGGCAAGTTTCGGTTGGAAGATGCCGTGACGTGGGATCGATTCACTCAGATGGCCAAGAAGGAGCGCTGGCCTGAATTGCTCTCTCCCATCGACGAGGCCCTGGCTGACCAGTTCCCGGCATTGATCCTGAACGCGGACGCGGCGTGGCGTCTCTGCTCCGGGCAGGCGATCGAGACGGATGAGGAAGAGCCCGAAGATGAGACATTGGTCCGTATGTACGGACCGGCGGGGCGCTTCCTGGCGCTTGCGTCCTACGATGGTGATGAAGGAGTCTGGCGACCACGGAAAGTCTTCGTCTCTCCGTATCCTAGACCGCGTTCCGACGACGAGCAAGTTTGACCGATGCGTGTGGTTCACCGTCTGAGTGAAGTCGATCCTGCCTCGCGTTCCTTCGTCACGATCGGTGTCTTCGATGGGGTCCATCGTGGTCATCAGCGAATTATTGGAGGGCTGGTGGAGGCGGCCAGTGCGACAGGTGATGAAGCTGTTGCCATTACTTTTGACCCTCACCCGGTTGCTGTGCTTACTGATCGCCGTCCACTTCTGCTAACCACGGTCGGCGAGCGGATCGAGCTGATGGCGGACCTCGGGCTCGACACACTGGTCGTTTACCCCTTCACCGAGGAGGTTGCTGAGACCGCGGCTACTGATTTCGTCGAGAGCTTGCTTCAGCATCTCAACCTGACTGAACTCTGGGTTGGTCCGGATTTCAAGCTTGGCCACGATCGTGAGGGAGACATCCGTTTCCTGCGGCAATTGGGACTTGAGCGAGGGTTCAGCGTACGTCTCGTCGACCCGGTGGAGTGGGGCGGACGGATCGTCCACAGCAGCCGTGTGCGGGAGGCACTGCGTCAAGGTGACATTGAGGAGACGACCGGTTGCCTGGGCCGTCCCTATCGGCTGTCCGGCGTCGTCGTCCACGGACGCGGAATCGGCCGGGATATGGGTGTACCAACGGCCAACATCTCGCCGCCGCCGACGCGTCTCATTCCTGCCAGTGGAGTGTATGCGTGCTGGGCCGAGACGGAACGATGGGGTTCGTTTCCGGCGGCGATCAACGTGGGCACCCGACCGACGTTTACGGCGAACGCACAGGGGCTAACTGTCGAAGCGCATCTACTCGATTTCGACCGGAGTCTATATGACCAGGTGCTGGCACTAGATTTCGTCGCTCGCCTACGAGATGAGCGGACCTATCCGACGCTGAACGCATTGGTGGCACAGCTTCGAGAGGATATCGCCCAGACACGGGCGCTTCTAAAAGAAGACAGCCGCGGGGGCTCGCAATCGTCGAAGGCGTCGGTAAGGGCTTGACTGCGCTCTATTGTCTGACCTCTGAGGCAGCTCGGGTTAGTTCCTAGGGTGCGTGGAGAGATGGCTCTATTGGAGTCCGGCGATCTCGAACGAGTAGCCTAAGAGCTCCAGCAGCACCGTAGAGGCAGCGGGCCTTTGGTATTGGAGCTCAATCACCTGCGTTTGGCCCGGCTCAATCGACCACGGTAGAGCGGGCGCGGACATAACCAACTCACCGTTTCCGGAACTGGATGAGAGGGTGATGTCGGCCGATTCCACGACAACGGGCTCGGCGCCGCCATTTCGTATCTCCCCCACAATGATGAATGTATTGCCATCGCTGCTGAGGAAGGCGTCGTCGACGGTCACGTCGACCTGAGCAGTGGCGGATGGGCTACCTGCTGCCGATTCATAGGGGATACCAATCCTCGCCTCGACCTCCGCTCCCGGGCGAGGGGAGAAGATCCAGGTGAGGGACCCGGCAGGCAAAGGTTGCGGTACAAGGTAGCCTGCGGTCGCCTGGACTGAAGCACCAGGTCCGATTTCTCCGCTTAGAGGACCAGACTCCCCGGCCTCACTGGCTGGAGGGGAAACCAGGTAGGTGTTTCCCAGCTCATCCCGTAGCCTCATGGAAAACGATCCGGCTAGCAAGGAGGCGTCCCCGACGTTCTCGACCGAGAACTCCACCAGATAGTACATGGTCCCTGGCGGAAGGTTCTCATCCTGCCTGGCGTGACCTCGACGGACCGTTACCCGCGCGTCTCCCACGTCCACGGGCTGACCGAGTTGAGCCGATGGTTCGGAAGTAAGGGCCTCGCTTGATTCCTCCTCTGCCAGGTAGTCAGCTACGGCGACTTGCCATACGTCATCTCGAGCCAAGAGCAACGTTAGACGGGGCTGTTGCTGTGACAGGACATCCTTCTGCCCTGGCGGCACTTCTCGGCGGGCGGTGAAGTGGAAGGGTAGAACGGTTCCGTTGGCGAGTTGGAGTGTGATTCTGTCACCAGGGGCCAGGCCCGTAACCAGCGCCTCGGCCTCCGGGGTCGGCTCTAATCCGATGACGTAGTTGACCACGGTCCCGCAGATCCACAGCGCCACGTCAGATCGGGTCGCGGGGTAGCTCCACGCATCCACCTCGGGCACGATTGGTTCCACGCGGAACTGGGTGCCTTTGACTGTCGTAGAGATGGGAAGCGCCACGCTGACCTGGACATTGCCGCTGTTTATGACGGTCTCACAGCTCCGCGTCATTGAAGGAGACGTGGAGGATGCCAGGGTTGGCTCTGTCTCATCTGTCGCGGTTGGTGTCGGCACACCCCCTTGCCCGGTTCCTCTGAGCCCAAGGAAGATGATGATCACAATAGCGGCGAACAGCAAGACTGAAGCCCCGATGATCGACAGGATCAACTCCTGACGACTCTGTGGCGGCTCAAGTTTCGGGGGGCTCTCTGCTGCTGGAGTGGATTCAGACATAGATCAGGGAGCTCCTCCAATGCCCGCCTGGGGCGGTACGCGGACTTGGATACTGGCCTCTTCTCCCACAACAAGATGACTCAGGCCCAAGAAAGGGACGGTGAGGCGGACCGGCCCCTGTGCTGACACGCTAAATCCCAGGCTCCCCTGGACATCCGTGTAATCCTCGGCCAAGAGCTCATTGGTAGCGAGTTCGTAAGCTCTTGCGGAAATACCCGCTATTCCCTCGCCTGCGCCGCGTTTGCCGTCGCCGTTGGTATCGTAGTAGACGAGGATGCTGACAGGCACAAAGCGCGGAGGAGCCGTAGCGGCAGGGACAGGCGTAGTCAGGCGTCGGATGGACATCGCTTGGGCCTGTTCCGTGGGCGTAGCGATTGGCGACTCAGAGTCGGTGGGAGTCGGCCCAGGTGTAGCGGTACGGGTAGGAGTAGGGGTCCGGGTTTCCCCCTCGGGACTTGGCGTGGGCATAGGTGTTGGCAGTTTCCCCGCAGACCGGGGTGTCGCTGTTGACTGGGGCGTGCTGTCAGCCAGGAAAGGGGTAGTACTTTTCTCGCAGAGCAGGGTATAGTCACTTTCGAAGATGTCGCTCGGTGTGCGGTCGCCCGTGCCGAGCAGGAGGTAGAGCCATCCCGTATAGTCGGAGAAAAAGGTGAATGAACTGTTGAAATTGCATGGCTCGATGTCGTCGTTGCCGCCAATAGCAGCATCCCAAGATGGACCCCTGAAGACAATCATGTTCGGATCGACACCCGGCGCCAAATCCGACGTCTGGCATCTGTAGTGGAGGTTCGGCTTGACCCAGACCTTGTAGAAATCGTTGTCCGGTCCTTCACCAAACGGCGGTACGAAGTTGAAGCTCCGATCCTGGTTGAGAGGAATGACGCATGCCTTTTCGAAGTTGAGGTTGTTCTCACAGTCATCAGCTCTGGCACGAGGGGTTGGAGCGACACCGGGCGTGGGCGAGGGGCCGGGTGTCGGGGCGCTGATTTGCTCAATGGTCAGGTTGTAGGTGCCGGTGGAGTCGACGTTGTTCTGGACAACGATGTAGTAGTATCCGTCGTACTCTGACCTCCACGTGGCCTGGGACGCAAGCCCCCCAGCGCCGTCGTCGTCTCTCTCGATCCTGGTCTGGTCCCTGTCATAGATCTCCAAGAGGGTGTCAACGCGGTCGAGATCGCTCGTGGAGGCCTGAAACCACCGGTCGTCCTTGGTGTAGAACTGGAAGTAGTCTCTGTCGTCCTCCGAATGGAACGTCAGCTCCAGGAGAATGGGCACCTGGATGGGTAGCGCGGGTGCTTCTTGGAAATTGTCGTTCGGCTCGTACTGGTCCTCGTCGGCGGCTGGCGGCTCTGTAGCTGTGGGCGTCGCTGTGGGTGCGGTGAAAGAGACCTCAAGGTCGTATGTCCCCCCAACACAGGATGCACTGATCTGAGATACTTCGAAAAAGTAAGGACCCTGGTTCTCTGCCTCGAGGGTGAGTCGGGCTCGGTTGTTGTCCTGCGCGTTCATATCGGAGAGGACCACGTCGAGGTTGGAGTCGTAGACGGTGATTCCAAGGTTATAGTTGTCCGTCCTGTCAGGAAGGGCTTCTACGATATAGTCTGAACCGATCTCTGCATTGTCCAGCCGGAACCAGTCTGTGTGTACTGGCAGCTCGTCGTCTGGAACACCGTCCTCCACCAGGGCCAGGTTGTCGGTATCGGCCAAGGTTACCGCGCGGTTGGCACAGGTATTTAGATTGTTGCCGGGGAAACAGGCGTTTTCGTTGTCCAGGCTATCGGTCGTCGTGGTGGTGAGGGTGCAGCTAATCTCGCCCGCCTGTTGCAGGGGTGAAAAGTCTCGTCCCAGGAGTTCCTCAAAAGGATCGTGACCGGGACGTGGCGCGGCCAATGCAGGATCCGAGGGCTTGAGAAAGGCAAAGGCGACGACCAGCAGTAGAGCGATGCTTGCCGCTGTGGTTAGGAGTAGTAGGTGAGATCGCTTCATTGGTGCATTCCTCCCCCGGTCGAAGTGCTTCGTCGCAGGTTCGTCACGACCACTATACCACAGACGAGAACAGAGTTCAAGCTGCTTTCGGAATAGCCGAGCGGCTGATGGAGCCAGCAAGTGTCATTGGAGCGCCCGTCGAGTTCAGGTTTGCGCATCGCGTTGGGTGTTGTACCCGGGGCTCGAGACGGGACAGGATTGACTACGAGCTCTCAAACCCTAGACGGCGCAGCTGTCGATCATCCTCTCGCCATCCCTTGCGGACTTTGACCCACAGGTCGAGGTAGACCTTGCCGCCCATCAAGCGCTCGATGGCCTTACGCCCGTCGGAGCCAATCTGCCGAATCATACGCCCTCTGCGGCCGATGATAATCCCCTTCTGCGATTCCCTCTCGACGAAAACGCTGGCCGCAATGTACGTCACGTCCTGCTCCCGCTCTTTGAACTCCTCAACGACCACAGCCACGGAGTGGGGGACTTCGTGATAGGTGTGGCGCAATATCTGCTCGCGGATTAACTCGGCGACGATCTGTCGTTCGGTCTGGTCGGTGATATACTCACCCGGGTAGTATCGAGGGCCCTCGGGGAGTAAGGCTAGGGTTCTCTCTAGCAACTCACCTAGATTGACCCCTTCGGTAGCGACGGTCATCATCCAGTCCCCGTGGAAAGGAGCGAGGTTCCAGTAGGCCTCAGTGTGGGACGTGACCTTCTCGGGCGAGAGGAGATCCATCTTGTTGAGCACCAGAATGATCGGCGCATTGGCCCGTTGCTCAAGGATTTTCGCGATCATCCGATCCTCTTCCTGGGGTGGCACCGATACGTCTACCATGAATAGCACGACGTCGGCGTCTGGGATGACATTGGTGGCGGTGTCGACCATGATCTGGCCCAGCCGGTGAAGAGGACGATGGATTCCTGGCGTATCGACAAAAATGACCTGGAATTCCTCCTGGGTAAGAATGCCCAGAATACGGCTGCGGGTGGTCTGCGGCTTCGATGAGACAATGGCCACCTTTTCGCCCACAAACTGGTTGATGAGGGTGGACTTTCCCACGTTAGGCCGACCAATTACCGCGACGAAGCCCGATTGATGGCCCTCGGGAACGGCGTACGGATCAGCAAATTCGTGATTGGATACTTCAGACATTGGCAATTCAGACCTCAGATATGGGACGAGTTTTGGCAGGGCCGGACGTGGAACGCGATACGGGTTTGTCGATCGCGTTTCGCTCCCTACGCCTCACGAGTTTCGGGGACCAAGTAGATCCCTGGTAAGCTGACCAACGTTACAGCACCTTTTACAATGACGTTAGATAGGAAGATCGACCACACAGTTGCGCTGACATACTGCCCGCCGAACGCGCCCCAGGCGAAGATAAGACTGTCGAGCGGGACGCTGAGACTGTTGCTGATCAGCACTCGTGCCCACTGGAAGCGGCGCGTTACCCTAGTGACCCAGAGGTGGTAGATCTCCGTGTCTGCGAACTCGCTGAAAATCTCGGCGGCAATGGAGGCGATCACAATCCGCCAGACCGGGGTGAGCAAGGCGGAAAACTCACGCTGGAGAGGCCAGGTCGGGTCAGGCGGAAGCCACGCAGCGAAGCGAAAGAGGGCAGCCATCATAAGATTGATGGCTGCAGCAGCCAGAATGACGGCTCGAGCGGCGGATCGTCCGAGGAGCTTATGGACCAGATCGCGCAGCGTGAATGTGAACGGGTAAATGAACGTGCCAGCATCTACGCTGAGCCCAGCGACCGTTGCGATCTTAAGGCTGAGGACGTCGGCCATCATCTGTGCGGCGACGTAGGCGGCGACAACCCAGATGCCAGTCACGGATAGAGACACAATTCGCTCAGAGTTACCCATGGGCTGTGTGATGAATGGTGGTTACACAAGAACAAACGACAGAGGCTCGCTCCGAGACTGAGAAGCGAGCCTCACGTGCTCTGTATTTGCTCGACAGCTCTACCAGGTTGCTATGATGCCTGCTTGCGTCGGAGCGCCTCCACGATTTCTTCCATCAAGTGAGATGGTACCTGTTCGTAGTGATCGAACTCCATCGTGTAGAGGCCGCGGCCCTGCGTCAAGCTTCGCAAGTCCGTGGCATAGCGCTGCATCTCCGCGAACGGGGCGAGGGCGTTGATAATGGTCTTTCCGGCGCTCTGATCCATCCCTTGGACCTGGGCGCGCCTGGTGTTGAGGTCCCCGATGATGTCGCCGGTGTACTCCTCGGGCACGGTGACGGAAACCTTGTATATCGGTTCCAGGAGGACGGGCGCGGCGCCCTTAACCGCCTTCTTGAATACCTCACGCCCAGCAATCTGGAAAGCGATGTCCTTGGAGTCCACCGGGTGCTCTTTACCGTCATAGACGGTTGCCCTGAGGTCCACGACGGGGTAGCCGGCGATGACGCCCTGGTCAATCACTTGCCGGATCCCTTTTTCGATGGAGTTCTGAAATCCGCTGGAAATAGCACCTCCGGTGACTTTCCATTCATATTCGAAGCCGGTACCGCGCGGCAGAGGCTCGACTTGAAGATGGACCTCGGCGAACTGACCGGCTCCTCCGGTCTGTTTCTTGTGACGATATTGATCGGCATATGTGCGAGTGATCGTCTCTCGATAGGGCACCTTGGGGGTCGCTGTCTCTACCTCTACCTCGAACCGGTTCGACATTCGTTGGATGGCAATGTCTACGTGAGCGCCACCCATCCCCTGAAGGAGCATTTCCTTGGTGCTCGGTTCTTGGTGCCACTGGAGGGTTGGATCCTCCTCACATATTCGGCTCATGGTGGGGCCAAGCTTCGCTTGATCGGCCTTGCTCTTTGGCGAGACAGCCACGCTATAAACAGGGGACGGGAAGACGGGCCCAGGCAGCGTCACGGGATGCTCCTCGTCGCAGAGCGTGTCGCCGGTCAAGGTGTCGGCTAGTTTAGCAACCGCGCCGAGGTCCCCCGCTGACAGGTGGGGCACGCTGATCTGCTCCTTGCCACGCATCACGTAGAGCTGTCCCAGGCGCTCTTCTTCGTTCGTGCGAGTGTTGTGAACGCGCGTGTCGGATCGCATGACGCCCCGATACACACGGAAGTAAGTCAACTTGCCCACGTAAGGATCAGCGGTCGTTTTGAAGACCAGGGCGGCCAGAGGACCTTCCTCATCCGGTTCAATCTTTTCATCTCCGGAAGGGCCCTCGGCTGTGATCGGTTCTCGATCCAAAGGAGAGGGGGCGTAGCTCACCAAGGTGTTCAGCACCGCTTTCGTTCCAATATTTTCCGTTGCTGCGGTGACCATCACCGGCACAGCGGTGCCCTGGAGGATGGCACTCCGCAGCCCTCGCTGGATTTCCTCTTCCGTGAGGCTCTCGCCCTCAAGATACTTCATGATCAACTCGTCGTCGGCTTCGGCTGCGGCCTCGATCAACTGGACCCGGGCATCCTCTGCCTGATCGGCTACGTGAGCGGGAATGTCTTCCTCTTTCCCTTCTGCGCCCATCATCGCTCGCATGTTGACCAGATCGACGACGCCAGTACATTTCTCTGCGGTTCCGATCGGGAGGTGGGTGAGAACGAAGTTCTCTCCGAAGATCTCCCCCAGTGCCTCCATTGCGCGATCCAGGTCAACGTTCTCTCGGTTGATCTTGTTGATGACAACCATGCGAGGAAGCCCGGCTTCTTCGGCGAACTTCCAGACCAACTCGGTGCCGACCTCGACTCCAGAGACGGCGTCTACCACGATCACCGCCGTGTCTGACACCCGCACCGCGCTCTTGACCTCGCCCACGAAGTCCGTATAGCCGGGGGTGTCCACTACGTTGACCTTGTGTCCTTGCCATTCAATGGGAACCAAGGCTAGATTGAGTGAGATGTGGCGATGCCTCTCCTCTTCGTCATAGTCGGCGACAGTGGTACCTTCCTCGACCTTTCCCGTCCGGTTGATGGCGCCACTGGAATACAGCATCGCCTCTGCGAGAGAGGTCTTGCCAGAACCGCCGTGACCCATTAGAACAACATTCCTTAACTGCTGAGTATCATAGTCCTTCATCGAGACAGTGACTCCCTTAGATCTAGTGTGTATACACAAGGTACAACGTGCAGAACCGAACCGGTGACAAAGCGAGAGGACACCTGATGCCCATTGTTTTGCGCTCTGGTCGGTCTCTCATTGTTAGTGACAGCATATTATTCTAAATGAGAATGACTCACCTGTCAATTGCCTCCCATGACGAACGATAGTACACTATATTGACCTCGCAAACGGGTGGAATCGAGCACAAGAAAGGAGTTGTCGTGGCCCAATTCCCAGTCGAGCCGTTTAAGATTAAGGTTGTGGAGCCAATTTGCCGGATCGATCCTGGAGAGCGAAGGGAGATCCTGCGCGAATCAGGTTACAATCTCTTCGCCGTGCGAGCCGAGGACGTGTATATTGACCTGCTGACAGATTCGGGTACAGCCGCGATGTCTGATAATCAGTGGGCCGGTATGATGATGGGAGACGAGAGCTATGCGGGGTCTCGGAATTTCTTCAATTTGGAGGAGAGCATCACGTCGATCACTGGATTTCACTATTTTTTGCCCACCCACCAAGGTCGAGCTGCTGAGAACGTGCTTTTTTGCTGCACAGTGGGCCCAGGTGATCGAGTACCCAGCAACATGCACTTCGATACCACTCAAGCTAACATTATTGCACAGGGGGGTGACCCGGTCGATCTTGTTGCCGAGGAAGGGCTCGATCCGACAGCACACGCCCCGTTCAAGGGAAATATCGACCTGGAAAGGCTGGAGGCTTTTGTCGAGAAAACCGGTCCGGAACGTATTCCCCTGGGGATGCTGACGGTAACGAACAACTCTGGTGGTGGGCAGCCAGTCTCGATGGCAAACATCCGGGCTACCGGTGAGATACTCCATCGCTATGATATTCCGTTCTTTCTCGATGCTTGTCGTTACGCCGAGAACGCCTATTTCATCAAGCTGCGAGACCCTGAGTATGCAGATGTCCCCGTCTTCGAAGTCGCTCGTGAGATGTTCTCCTATGCTGACGGTTGTACGATGTCGGCGAAGAAAGACGCGCTGGTTAACATCGGGGGGTTCCTGGCAATGAACGATGAATCGCTCTTTGAGCGGGCTCGCCAGGAGTTGATCATCCGTGAAGGGTTTCCAACGTACGGTGGTCTAGCTGGTCGCGACTTGGAAGCTCTTGCCCGAGGGCTTTGGGAGGGCCTTGAGGAAGATTATCTGTCTTACCGCCTCGCTCACACGAAGTATCTGGCCGACCGCCTGATGGAAGAGGATATTCCCATTTTAGAGCCTCCGGGCGGACACGCTGTTTATCTCGATGCAAGACGGTTTTTGCCGCATATCCCTCAGCGGGAGCTACCCGGACAAGCGCTTGTGTGCGCGCTTTACCGAGAGGGAGGAGTTCGGGGGGTAGAGATCGGTAGTGTCATGTTCGCGCGGGAGGATCCCGAGACGGGGGAGATGATCTATCCGGAGTTAGAGCTGGTGCGGCTGGCAATCCCACGGCGCGTATACACGCAGGCTCATCTCGACTACGTCGTAGAGACGTGCAAACACCTTTACGAGAATCAGGAGGAGATAGGCGGCCTACGCTACACGTATGCGCCCGAGCTTCTGCGCCATTTCACGGCACGGTTTGAACCTTTGTAGGCAGGCCTGCTCCGGGACAACAGGGACTCGTGCTGGTCCAAGATCAGGCTCCATTTTGGTGACCCTTAGCGGTTAACGTCGCCGTGACAGAAAGACAAGCGTGAGGATCACGACCACGCTGATACTCAGCAGGGCCACAAGTTTCTGCCAGGGGGCTGCGATCAGGGCCAGCAACCCGAACATGGAGCAAAACGCCCAGTAAATGAATACAATGACTCGCTTTGAAAGTCCCAGATCGCGTAAGCGGTAGTGGAGGTGTCCACGGTCCCCCCGGACGGGGGAGCGCTTGTGACGGAGGCGATCGAAGATCTGCCAGGCTACGTCGACGATCGGCAGTCCCATGACCATAAGCACCGTTGCGGTCCGTCCTCCAGCGATAAGCCCCAGGCCGGCCAGCGCATAGCCCAGGAAGAAGGCCCCAGCAGTCCCTAAGAAGACCTGCGCTGGTGCGATGTTAAAAGGGAGGAATCCCGCCAAGGCGCCCATGAGCGCCATCGGTAGCAGAGCGACACTGGCCTGGGGTTGGGCCGCACGATAACGCATATGAATCGCCAGCACCAGACAGAGGATCGCTCCTACTCCCGCGGCAAGCCCATCGAGCCCGTCCAGCCAGTTGACTGTATTGATCATGCCCATCACCCAGAGGACTGTCAGGGGGACGTAGACTAAGGGCCCCCAGGGATAGTCATTTAGCCTAATGGTACCGAAGAAAGGAAGGGTGAAGCGCTCGAGCCAAAGAAGGGTAGCGAGGGCCACCAGTGATACGACGAACTGGAATGCGAACTGGGGCCAGGGGGAGAGGTTGAAACGATCATCAAGTAGACCGAACAGAAAGGCCATAGCTCCACCGAGGAGGAGCCCAGTGAGACGGAGGGTGTCGCTGGAACTGTAGCCCTCCGTGAGGACCCCTCGCCATGCCGCCACGCCAACAGCTGCCATGAATCCGACAAACACAGCGACGCCCCCGAGACGGGGCACAGCGCCTTTGTGACGACGACGTCCCCCGGGATGGTCAACGATGCCGAGCCGTCTGCCGAGACGGCCAACAGCGGGGGTCATCAGGGAAGCGAGGACAAATGACGTGCCAAAGACGAGGGCGTATTGGTAGAAATACATCTGACGGGGGGAAGGTCTAGGGATGCCCGCAGAGACTCATAGCGATTAGCCGGTGCCGAAGAGTCGATCGCCGGCGTCTCCCAGACCTGGCACGATCAAACCTTCGTCGTTGAGTCGACTGTCCACGGCAGCGAGAAAAATAGGCACATCAGCGTGAGCGTCTGATAGGCGCTGTATACCTTCAGTTGAAGCGATGACTCCCACGAACTTAATCCGTTTAGCGCCCCAGTCTTTCAGAATATCCACGGCAGTCACTGCTGATCCTCCGGTGGCGAGCATAGGATCCAGGACGAGACAAAGATCTACGGTCGGGCTAACGGGCAAACGCGCATAGTATTCAATAGGCTCAAGGGTTCGCTCGTCTCGACGTAGCCCGATGTGCCATACTTCGGCGTTCGGCATCAGGTTCCACATGCCTTCGACCATCCCTAGCCCGGCGCGGAGGATGGGAACGAGCCCAACATGCTCCTCTAGCCGGCGTTCATTTGATTGACCTAAAGGGGTAGTGACCGATATTTCCTCTGCTGCAAGATCTGCCGTGGCCTCATAGGCGAGCAGAACCGAAATCTCTCGCAACAACTCGCGGAATTTCTTGGGATCTGTCCGCTGGTCGCGTAGAAGACCCATCTTGTGATTGACCAGTGGGTGGGCCGAGACGTGTACTTGGGGCATCATCGTTCACCTCCTAGATAGTCAGCTGTTCATTCTACTCTCTAAGCTTCGGGTTGTCAAAAACAGTACTTTGCATCTTGGCTATTCCAAGTATAATACCCGCAGAATGGATGAACGGATAATCTCACCAGAGCCTGAGGAAGAGGAAGTCATACTCGATCAGGCCTTGCGCCCACAACGCCTTCAAGGTCTGATCGGCCAGGACCACGTCTGCGCAAATCTGTCGATTCTGATTGAGGCAGCTCAGAAGCGGGATGAGGCAATTGATCATGTGTTGCTTTACGGGCCGCCCGGATTGGGAAAGACGACCCTGGCTCACATCATTGCCAATGAGATGGACATGCCGATTCGCGTGACCTCCGGACCGGCTATCGAGCGGACCGGCGACCTGGCAGCCATTCTCAGCAACCTCCGACATAAGGAAATCTTCTTCATCGACGAGGTACACCGCCTTGGACGCGCCGTAGAGGAGATTCTGTATCCGGCGATGGAAGACTTTGCACTCGATTTCGTCATCGGCAAGGGCCCCAGTGCCCGGTCGATTCGGCTTAACCTCCCCCGGTTTACGGTAGTGGGCGCCACCACGCGCCTAGCACTGTTGACCGCTCCCCTGAGATCCCGCTTTGGCGCCACTTTCCGCGTGGATTTCTACGATCAGGAGGCATTGGCCGCCATTGTACGTCGCGCCGCGGGCGTGCTGGAGGTGGAGATCGACGAAAGCGGTGCTGCGGAAATCGCGAGACGGGGCCGAGGGACGCCACGAGTGGCCTTGCGGCTGCTTAAGCGCGTGCGGGATTTCGCCCAGGTGCGAGCCAACGGACACGTCAGTGCCGAGGTGGCCTGCGAAGCTCTCGAGATGCTGAATGTGGATAGACGAGGATTGGATGACGTGGACCGACAGGTGCTGACCACGATTATCGATAAGTTTGGTGGCGGGCCAGTGGGATTGGATACTATCGCTGCCGCGGTCAGCGAGGAGCCTGACACGATTATGGACGTGATCGAGCCATACTTGCTTCGTCTGGGTTTCCTGGATCGCACGCCGCGGGGCCGTGTGGCTACGGTCCGTGCTTACCAGCATCTAGACGTGCCTTACGAACGGTCGGAGCAACCTCCGCTCTTGTAGCGCACAGTCGGTCCCGGGCGGCAAAGCGCTATTTTCTCCACATCAACCTGAGGACACCTATGAACCCTGAAGCTAAGACGTATGAAGTCCCCTACGGTCGCTCAACCGTGGAGTTCGAGCTGCCGCCTGGCATGAAGGGGACGGTACTTGTCTCGAAGCAAGTGGAGCCCTTGGGTGACGTGGAAGCGGCCATAGACGCGGCTTTGAGGCATCCCGTTGACTCGCCGCCGGTGGGGGAGCTCGCGTGCTCCGGAGATCAGGTGTGTGTTGTGTTTACGGATATTACCCGGGCCAGCCCTGATCAATTGCTGGTGCCTGCCCTGCTGCGAGAGCTGGAGGCGGCCGGTGTGCGCGACGAAGACATTACGCTGATTTGCGGCATCGGTATGCACCGACCCTCTACACAGGAGGAAAAGGTGGCCAAGTTGGGGCAGGAAGTGGTCGACCGCTACCGGGTGATCGACAACGAACCTCGAAATGACGAGAGGCTGGTCGACCTTGGGATGACCGCGGGAGGAGTGCCTGTTTCGGCTCACGAAGCGGCTGTGAATTCCGATGTGCTGATTGCGACAGGACTGGTCGAGCCCCATCAGTACGCTGGCTACTCGGGTGGGCGAAAGACAGTGGCCGTTGGCGTAGCAGGAGAATCCCTCATTGCGCACACGCACGGACCGCTTTTCGTGGATCATCCCGCCACGCGGCTGGGCCGGATCGACGGCAACCCTTTCCACGAGGCGATTACGGAGGCAGCCGGGCGGGCCGGATTGGACTTCATCTTGAACGTCGTGCTAGATGACGAGAAGCGGGTGGTCGAGGTGAAGGCAGGGGAGCCGGTGGAAACGCACCGCCAGTTGGTGGATTTTGCTCGTTCTATGTACGAGGTGCCGATTCCTCATCGATACGACGTCGTCATCGGCGGCGTCGGGTATCCCAAGGATGCGAATCTCTATCAGGCAAGCCGGGCGGCCTCGTACCTCTTTTTTGCGCCGACACCAGTGGTGAAGCCAGGAGGATACATTATCGTTCCTGCTCGTTGTGAAGAGGGGGCCGGAGAGGGGGTAGGCGAGCAACGATTCCTCGAGGGGATGCGAGACGCCCCTGACGTTCAGGCGATCCTCTGCGATGCTCGCGAACATGGTTATCCACCAGGCCAGCAGCGTGCATTTGTGATGGCCAAGGTGTTGGAGGGGGCGAACGTGGTCATCGTGGGGAGCAAGTGCCCTCAGGTGGTGACTGCCTGTAAGATGACGCCGGCTGAGACTATGGAACGCGCGCTGATGTCCGCGGCTCAGGCCCTGGGACAGGATTTAGAGGTGCTTATCGTGCCGCACGCCCTGCTGACGCTGCCAGTGGTAAACGTGGAGGAGCCAACGTGATGAGAAGAGATTTTCTGAGCCGTTTACGAAGTGGGAACGTGATGATTGCCGATGGTGCGATGGGTACGATGCTGCAGGCAGCAGGTCTCCCGTCTGGCATGGCTCCGGAGGAGTGGTTGTTAAAGAACCCTGAGTCCGTTATCGGCGTCCACCGAGCTTACCTCGATGCGGGGGCGGATCTGATCTTGACCTGCACCTTCGGCGCGACGCTGCCACGACTGGAGCGGAGTGGGCTCGGCGATCGGGTGGGCGAGATCAACCGTCGAGCTGTCGAGATTGCCCGCGAGGCTGCGGGTGGGGACGCGTATGTGGCCGGGGACATCGGCCCAATGGGCGAGTTCCTAGCGCCCCTCGGCGAGCTTAGGTATGAAGACGCGGTAGAGATCTTCGCCGAGCAAGCTAGCGCGCTGGCGGAGGCCGGCGTGGACGTGCTCTACATTGAGACGATGGCTGCCCTGGACGAAGTGAAGGCTGCAGTGGAAGGAGCCTTGAGGGCGGGTAAGGGTACGCCTGTTACCGCTACTCTCTCTTTCGATAGCCACGGACGGACGAATATGGGGGTGCGACCAGAGGAAGCGGCCGAAGCCCTCGCCGAGCTCAGCGTGGATGGCCTCGGCGCCAACTGTGGTGCCACGCTCGATATGACGCTGGGTGCAGTGGAGGCGATGCGCGAGGTCGCATCGGAGATGCCACTCATTGTGAAGCCGAATGCGGGTACGCCTCGCCTGGTTGATGACGACGTGGTCTACGATGCCACGCCCGAGGATATGGCGGCTTACGCACGCAAGTTTGTTGAGATAGGGGCAAGAATCGTAGGCGGGTGCTGTGGATCCACGCCGGAGCACATTGCTGCTGTCGCTCGAGCGGTGCGAGCCTGAACCCGGGCTCCCTATCTTCGTCCAGAGGGGAAGTGTCTCGGCGCTGGGCGTTACGTAGTGATCGGTCGCAGCGACTGGATTCGACGTCTTTGGTGCCACGATGTCCGATCGCTCCGAGGGGCTACAGCTGCCGCCGGTAGATACGATGGCGCTTGTACCATTCTCCGCCGACGGCATTCACCTCGCCCATACTCTCGATGTTGGTGTCTGCTACCTGTACAAGGTCGGCGTGTTCGAAGCTAAACTCTGACACGCTTCTGGCGATCTCGGTGTAGAGAACGGCGTTGGCCCCCACTCCTTGATGCTCCGGCAACAGGCCGGCCCCATTGAAGTTCACCCAGTTCGTACGCTTGAACTCCAGGAGAATGTGCAGCCAGCCGAAAGGCCAGAGACGTCCATTGGCTCGCTGGATCCCGGCCGAGATGTCCGGATAGCCGATGACGAAGCCAACGACTTTGTCACTCTTCATCACCAGCTTGATCAGCCGAGGGTCTGCAGCGGCGAGAAATCGATCGGCGACGGCGTTGGCCTCGGCCTGGTCGATTGGATAGTATCCCCAGACGTCGGGAAAAGCCTGGTTGTTGACTCTCTGGACCTCGGGCACCCAGCGGCGCACCTCGCGCTTTGTGGTGAAGGATTTGACCCAGAATCCCCGGCGCCCCTTGACCTTCTCGGCGACATGATAGAAACGTTGCGGAAGATCGTAATCACCCCTTAGATGGGCGGAGAGGAAGTCGATCTCCTTTTCGAATCCAAGCTGTGGCAGGAAAGAGGCGTAGTAAGGGTAGTTGTAGGGAATGCCCATCGCCGGCCGGTGTTCAAACCCCTCCACCAGCAGCCCGTGCCCGTCGCCTCGCAACAGGCCTCGAGGACCGATTATGGTATCCAGGTCTCGATTGCGAGCCCAGGCAGATACGGCGTCGAAGAGAGCGCGGGCAACGTCCAGATCTTCGATCACCTCAAAGAAGTAGAAGAAAGCCGTGCTGCTCTGGTGGTACTCGTTGTAGCGGCGGTTGTCAATCGCCGCGATACGTCCGAGGGTCCGGTCTCCTTCTTCGGCAACGAAGAAATCGGCTGTTGAGTGGTGGTAGAAGGGGTACTTTTCTCGATTCAAAGCCAGTTTCATGTCCGGCACTATCGGTGGTACCCATTGAGGGCAGTCACGATAGAGCTTGAAAGGGAACTGGATGAATTGTCGAACGTCGGGAGCCGCAGATGTATCGATCTTTCGGACACGCATATTGGATCTATCGGACTAAGCGGCGACGAAAAAGGCTACCGCCAAGACGCCTGGCCCGGCATGGGTGACGATGGCCGGCGGTACGTCGAGGATTGGAACGGGAGGGAGCCCAAGCCTAGCGCGAAGATCATCCGCCAGGGCCTGAGCCTGATCCGGGGCTGAGGCGTGCATGACGGACAAATGGCCGCTGCCATCGCCCGGTATCTGATCGAGCACCAGCTCCTTGAGACGGGCTACGGCGCGTCTGTGCGTCCGCGTGCGCTCGAACTGATCGGCTCGTCCATCGCGCAACGTGAGAATCGGTTTGACGCGCAGCACACTGCCTAACAGGGCTGCTGCACCGCCGATGCGACCTCCCTTGGCCAGATACTCCAGGGTTGCGACCAGGAAATAGACACGACAGCGGGGGATCAACTCTTGAATGCGGGCCTCAATGGCGTCGGCGTCGAGGCCGCTCGC
>Ga0207752_1000275_pt1 | contig 24725 bp, 23 predicted proteins | sample Pon2CUnioCityCA_6_FD_187272 | JGI IMG/M metagenome (GOLD analysis project Ga0207752, IMG submission 187272) | Marine sediment microbial community from Union City, CA, USA - Pond 2C Sediment 2 (SPAdes) | ecosystem: Environmental > Aquatic > Marine > Intertidal zone > Salt pond sediment ... | reverse complement strand
AAACAGTAAAAATAATCGGAACCGATGCAATCCCAGAGTTTCCCTCATGGACCCCAGCACTACTTATCTTAATTGTGCTAGCAGTCACACTCGCCATCTATAAACGAAAACTACCCAGAAAACCAAACTAGCAAACGCCTTTAGGAGACTAAAGGGTGTAGTGTTGAAAACAGTGTTTTTCCAAGCAAGAAAATGTGAACTTCTGCGACGGGTTAATCACGCGAACGGCGTCTATTAGGCTCCTAATAGAAGTACATTGTTGAAAACAAACTTTTTTCAGAATTTTTTCTGCACAGCACACTTTAGTGGCCAAAGTTCACACTTACGTTAGTGTGTTAAAGAAAAATAGAAAAAAGAAAGAAAGGGAAGATGCGAAGAATGTTACTTCTTCGTGATTTTTTGGAATTCTTCGAATGCCCGTTTTGCCTCTTCCACAGAAGCCTTGTCCTCTAAAGTAGAGACGTCACCGATAGTTTGCCCAGCCACAAGCGCCTTCAGCACTCTCCGCATGATTTTGCCGCTTCGCGTCTTCGGAAGCTTCGAAACAAAGTATATCGCTTCAGGAGTGGCAAGAGGACCAACAGTCTTCCGCATGTGCGTTCTCAGCTCTTTCTCAAGCTCCTCGCTTGAACTATACCCTTCCTTCAATACAGCGAAAACCACAATCGATTCGCCCTTAACTTCATGAGGCTTGCTGGCCACCGCCGCTTCCGCTACTGCCTCGTGCGAAACCATCGCGCTTTCAAGCTCAACTGTTCCCAGCCTGTGACCTGCCACCTTCAGAACCTCGTCTGCCCTGCCTAGCAGCCATAGATACCCGTCCTCATCCTTCATGCAGTAGTCTCCAGCATAGTAGGCTCCCGGGAATCTGGACCAGTACGTTTCCTTGAATCGCTCAGCATCCTTGTACACCGTCAACGCCATACCTGGCCACGGCTTCTTGATTACAATGTAACCTCTCACTCCCGGAGGCACCGATTTTCCGTCTTCATCTACCACGTCAACGTCGATTCCTGGCAACGGATATGTTGCTGAACCCGGTTTGAGTGGAACCAACCCTATACCCGGCGCAGGAGAAATCATTATTCCTCCCGTTTCTGTTTGCCACCAAGTATCCACAATTGGGCATCTTTCGTGTCCTATATTCTTGAAATACCACATCCACGCTTCCGGATTTATCGGCTCCCCAACGCTTCCCAAGATTGTTAGGCTGCTTAAGTCATGTTTTTTAACCCACTCTTCACCGAGCCCCATGAACATACGTATCGCTGTTGGCGAAGTGTAAAGCGTGGTTATCTTATATTCCTCAATTATCTTCCACCATCTATCCGGCTCCGGGTAGTCTGGCGCACCCTCATACATCACTATTGAGGCACCATTCAGCAGAGGCGCATAGACAATGAAGCTGTGTCCGGTTATCCATCCAATGTCCGCGTTGCACCAGTAAACGCTGTCTTCTTGAATGTCGAAAACCCATTTGTAAATAGAATTGATGTAAACCAGATACCCACCTGTGCTGTGAACTATGCCTTTAGGTTTCCCTGTAGTTCCCGAAGTGTAAAGAATGAAAAGCGGATGAGTGCTCTCAACAGGCAATGGAGGAACATCTTTCTCGATATGCTTCACTGCATCATGATACCAGATGTCCCGGCCTTCCTTCATGTTAATCTCGTGACCAGTTCTCTTTACAACCAAAACCTTCTTCACAGAAGGCGCTTTCTCCGCTGCCTCGTCAACTATGTCTTTCAGTTTTATGATTTTTCCTCTTCTGAAACCGCCATCAGCTGTTATGACAACGTTAGCTTCAGTGTGGTTAATTCGGTCAGCGAGCGCCTGTGCACTGAATCCAGAGAAAATAACAGTGTGTATCGCCCCTATCCTAGCACACGCCAACATGGCTATGGGCAACTCAACTATCATAGGCAAATAGAATGCCACACGGTCCCCATCTTTTACCCCCAATTCCTTGAGAGCAGCCGCCAACTTGTTAACTTCCCTGTGTAACTGCAAGTAGCTAAGGGTCTTTTCCTCGCCGTCTTCACCCACCCAATATATGGCTACTTTGTTTCGGCGCCAATTCTTCAGATGCTTGTCAACACAAAGATACGAAGCATTTAACATGCCGCCTGGAAACCACTTCGCGAATGGCAGGTCCCAATCAAGCACACGGTCCCATGTGCTGAACCACTCAAGGTTTCTTGCTTCTTGTTCCCAAAATTCTTCAATATCATCTAAAGATTTTTTGTATGTGTCCATATACCGTTTTATGGGCCAGTATTTCAATTCAACTGGAAGAGAATCTGTTTTCATACCATCACCTATCACTAAGATTTGCGAGCGAACACAAAATATTCCACCCATATATCTCTTATGGAATCCAGACCCGACAAAAATAGCTAAACATTCAGTTTTTGCTAGACAAACCGCTCAATAATTGAATGTTTATGTAATTGGCGGACCCGCAGGGATTTGAACCCTGGGTCTTCGGCTCCGAAGGCTTGCGCGTCGCCCTTTTAAAGCGACTCGACGCCTTATCCAAACTAGGCTACGGGCCCTACCAAAAAATAGATATCAGAATAACGATTAAAAGATAACGGCATTTCCCTTTTTCGTTTGCCAGAATTGGTGACCTTTTTCTGAAAAAATCCTTATATTAACCAATCATCGAGGTTAAAGCTAACAATGAAGAAGCTATACTTGGCTGCAATTTGTTTCCTGTTAGCTGTTCCACTCTTATTCATTTCTAGTCTTATCGATTCGTCCACAAATGAATCTCCAGATGTCTTCGTGGGCGTTGATATGGCTTACGACGACGTTGAAGAAATCAAAGAACTTGTTGATGAAATAAGTTCTTACACTAACACCTTCGTGGTGGGTAGCAGCGGCATAACTTTCAACGTGACTAAGTTGGATGATGTATGCAACTACGTTTACGATAGAGACATGTATTTCATGATTTACATGCACCCGAAGCCGGGGTTGTATGATGTGCAGCGGCAGTGGGTCGAGAATGCTAGTGTAAGGTGGGGGAAGCAGTTTCTCGGTTTATATGTCTTTGATGAACCTGGAGGGAGACAGCTTGATGATGCCGGCTACAAGGTGTTAACTGAAACACCTGATGACTATGTTGATGCTGCAGAAAAATACGTCAACGAATTGGACAACATTTTGGGGTCTATTCGAGGCGACACTATCTGTGCTGGAGACATGACTTTTTTCACCAGCGATTATGGGCTTTATTGGTTTGATTATAAGAGCGGTTACGATGTGATGTTCGCGGAGTTTGGCTGGAACTACAGCGAACAACTGAATGTGGCGATGTGCAGGGGCGCAGCGGAAGCCCAGAGTAAGGAGTGGGGAGTGATGATAACTTGGACCTATAATCATCCACCTTACTTGGAGTCTGGGTCTGCACTATACGATGATTTGGTTTTGGCCTATGAAAATGGAGCTGATTACATTCTTGTGTTCGACACCAACAAAAACTACACCGACAGTGTCCTAGATGAAACACATCTAGAAGCTTTGAAAGAGTTCTGGGATTACGCAAAAAACAACCCGAGAGAGACTGAAGATTCCTCTGAACGTGTTGCATACGTTCTGCCTTACGGCTATGCCTACGGTTTTCGTGGTCCATGGGACAAAATTTGGGGATTCTGGGAAGCAGAGGCTGACCCACTCAGTTACGAGATAAGCGCAGAAGTTGGCAAGCTTTTAGAAGACTACGACACCAAACTGGACATAATCTATGACGACGAACTAGTTGTGGACGACACCTACTCGCAATATATCTTCTGGAACGGAACAATAATCTCCGGCTCATAGGCTTCTCCCCAAACTACAAAAAGTATCCCCCTGCACTCGCTTTTGATGGGAACCTAGCCTTCGAAGCTGTTATTAGAGAGCGTGAACAGGAATTAAGAGTCAAAAATTAGCGCTCAGTCAAGAAAATGCTTTAATAAATGGAAGATTTTATGGTGTGTCTAGGATGGGCTTGTGGCTCAGTTTGGCTAGAGCGTTCGGCTGATAACCGAAAGGTCGAGAGTTCAAATCTCTCCAGGCCCACCATTCAATTCTCAAAGCATACTTTTACGATGTTAAAACTGGTATAGCGTATCAAATAACAACTCTTTAATAATATTCCACTTTATGCAAGATTTAAGGTGGATGCTCTTGGGCTCCTACAAGAAACTCAGAATCGGCGTCTCCCTCGCAGTCGGCATCCTCCTGCTAGCCGCCTTACTTTGGTGGACAGGAATAGATAAAATCGTAGCCACAATCAGCTCCGCTTCACCTATTTGGCTGTTGGCAGCGGCCCTGCTCATCTTGCCCGTGAACGTCCTAAGAGCAGTCCGATGGAAAATTCTGCTGGCTCCTGTCAAGAAGAACGTGCGCGTCAGCAGTACCTTCTGGTCCACCAGTGTAGGTTCCATGGTTAACCTCTTAATTCCTATACACCTCGGAGAATTCGTCAGAGCTTACATACTAGGGGAAAAGGAAGAAACAGGTTTCGCTCCAAGCTTGTCATCCATAGTTGTTGAACGCACATTAGACATGATGGGTTTACTCTTCATAGGAGTAGCGACCATGTTTTTTGTTTCCGCCCAAGCAGAACTATCCAAAATTGTGGCGGACATCTTCACAGCAGTTGCTTTGTTCATAGCCCTAATCCTTGCTGCCATAATTGTAGGCATCAAAAAAGAACAATTAATCCTCGGATGGGTAACTGCAATCACCTCTAAGATTCCCTTTGCCAAAAAATATACCGCAAGAATAACCAATTTTTTTGCCTCCCTAATTGACGGGTTAAAGGGACTAAGCCAAAAACCGAAAGTGTTTGCCGCAAACATATCGCTCACCCTTATTTTATGGCTAATCCAAAACTCTGCCACCTACTTGACGTTCAGGGCCTTCAATTATCCCCTGCCTTTAATGCCCGCAATTCTCGGAGGCACACTCATGGCGCTATCAACCATTTTGCCTGCTGCCCCGGGTCAAATAGGCTCCTATGAAGCTTTCTGGCTGCTGATTTTCACCTTGTTGGGCGTGACACAGGTAGACCTGCTTCTGGCCATAGGGGTGGTAAGCCATCTGATAATGCTGTTGCCCATTCTGATAATCGGTTGCCTTGGTGTTGTTTGGCTAGGCCTCTCCTTCGGAGAAATATTCACATTCAAAAACAAGTTGCCACCACGAAGCCACATACCACTCGAAGCCACCGAAATATCCACAAACAAGAGTCGCGGGAATTAGGTCGGAAGACATCCCCACTATTTGGTGAGTTCAAATCTCTCTAAGCCCATCGTTCGCCTTCTCCCATAAGTCATAAAAACAAACGCCGATAATACCAGAATTAGGGAGAAACAGCATGCCCAGAAAGAGTTTTTCTTGGAAAGATTTTGCTCCAACAAGCCTCACGAGCATTCTTTTCATCTCTCAGATTTTCATCGGCCTCTATTTACTGTCTGAAGTGTCCCAAATTGAAATTCTGGCCTATGCTGGAGTGGGGCTTTACGTTTTGTCCGGCCTAGTTTTTGGTTGGCTTCCAATAATCGAGTTTCGTAAAAAGGGCGGAGTGGGAAAGGGAAAAAGCTACATTCACACCACTCAGCTTGTCGACACCGGAATATACTCTGTTGTTCGCCATCCACAGTATGTGACTTTCATGCTGTGGGCGATAGCGGGTATGCTGCTTTTCCAGCATTGGATTGTTGTCTTGCTGGGGATTCCTGTTTTCCCGTTGACCTACATTGATTTAATCAAGGCTGACAAAGACGCGCTTGAGAAGTTCGGAGATGACTACAGAGACTACATGAAAAGGGTTCCTAGAGCAAACTTTTTGCTTGGAATTACACGGCGATTATTGCGGCAGAGAAAGTAGTCCACAGCGCACACATGCAATGGGATTACACCCCCTACACGGAGTTATTTTAGCCAACTCCACTCACTTCTATGCGGAATCGAGCATCGGCGGATAAGAATCGGCAGGAGATTCTACATGTAACAAGAGCAAGAGCCCCAAGATTGTGGAGTGCCAATCCCAGTACTCTTCGTTCTGGTCATCACAGTTGGTGTGTCCCCAGCTGCCCTCCTCATCCTGGCTCAATATGACACGCTCGACAAAAGAATCGTCAACCAAGTCGCCTTGGCCCGCTAGGTAGAGAAACGCCGCGGCTTCAAGCTTAAGATCATCCACAGTCCTCGGGTCGCTGTTGATTATCGCAGCGTTGGCACTGTACACCTCCTCAATAAAACCATCAGGCAGCGCCAACTCACAGCCCTTTTCCTGAACCCATATCCAAGCCAGCAACACATGCGTCAGACGATACCCTCCCTGCATCGCCTCTCTCTCAAGCATCCTAGGGTAATCAACAGGTAACCCCAGTTGATCGCAATAGAGCGCATGAACTATGATAATGTCAGATGGCAATGACACCGCCTGCAAGTCCGTAGTGTTTAGCACGTCGTCGTAATCGGACATTCGACGAAACACACGCAACAAAGAAACCTCTTCTGGCTGCTCAGCCAGTAATTGGTCATAGCGCTGCAAGGAATCTGCGAACTCGGTGATTCCAAAGCGGCGGTATATCACATCGAGCCAAAGCAGGGCGTACGGCTCGCGTCTGTCCTCAAGGAAGTCGATTGCCCTCTCGATTGCCGTCTCCAAGTCCGGCTCAGGGGGCTTCAGTAGGGGTACTGCTAACAGAAGGCTGCACAGTGCGGCTATGCAGAAAGCCAATAAGAGGATTCTACGTTTACTGAGTTTCATAACTGTTTTCCACGCTTCACTTTTGTAGGTGTACACAGAATTTGTTTTCATCCATCTATTAAATTTAGTTTCTAACGTCAAGTAAATATACATTGTATCTTCAAGGAAAAAATAGCGAAACAGAAAAAAAGGATTTTAATATTGGAGTTAGAATTGTTGACTAAACAGAAAAGCAACACACGTAAATCGAGTCGAGTACCCATGGAAGAATCCTCAAATAAAGAAGAATTCGAGGAAACAGTGAAGAAACTTGAAGAAAAATTGGAGGCAGAACAGGAGAAAACCAAAGAAACTTTGAACCGTTTGAAGTATCTGCAGGCAGACTTCGAGAACTACAGAAAACGCGTGGAAAAAGAGGTTCAAGAAGCTGTTCAAAGAAGCAACGAAAAACTGGTTGTATGCCTCATAGACATCATGGACGATCTTGAGAAAGCAATTTCGGCAGGGGAAACAACAGAGAACAAAGACGCTCTTCTAGAGGGAATAAAGATGATTCATAAAAATTTAGATAAACTGTTAGAGAAAGAAGGATTAGAAAGGCTCGACTGTGTTGGACAAGTTTTCGATCCGAACCTGCATGAAGTTCTAGCTCAAGTGCCCACAAAAAAGCATCAGAGTGGAACTGTTGTTGAAGAGGCTAGAAAGGGCTTCATGTTCAAAGGAAAAGTGCTTAGACCAAGCATAGTGAAAATCGCTTGTGAAGATTCAGAAAGTGACAAGAAATGAGTGAAACAAAAAGAAAAAGAATATTAGGAATAGACCTTGGAACAACCAACTCGGCAGCAGCCATCATGGAGGCTGGAAGACCAGTCATAATACCCAGCGCGGAAGGACCAACCATCGCGGGCAAAATGTTTCCGTCGGTGGTCGCCTTCACAAAAGATGGGCAACTGCTCGTTGGTGAACCTGCTAAACGGCAGGCTGTAACAAACCCGGAAGGAACAGTCTTCGAAATAAAAAGAAAAATGGGAACAGACTACAAAGTAAAACTGCAAGGCAAAGAGTACACCCCCCAGCAGATTTCAGCTTTCATCTTGCAGAAAATAAAGAGGGATGCGGAAACGTTTCTCGGCGAGAAGCTGAAGAAGTGCATAATCACGGTTCCCGCCCACTTCAACGACAACCAGCGGCAAGCCACCAAAGATGCGGGTGAAATCGCGGGTTTCGAGATTTCAAGGATAATAAATGAGCCCACAGCCGCTTCGCTCGCTTACGGCCTCGACAAAACAGAGAAGGAGATGAAAATCTTGGTTTTCAGTTTCGGTGGAGGAACCAACGACACCACCATCATGGATTTCGGCGGCGGAGTCTTCGAGGTTTTAGGCACCAGCGGCGACACCCAACTGGGAGGAACCGACCTAGACAACGCTGTAGTCCACTATCTCCTAGAGGAATTCAAGAATCAGACAGGCATTGACCTCAGTAACGACCCCATGGCAATGCGGAGACTAAAAGAGGCGGGTGAAAAAGCGAAGATTGAACTCTCCACATTGTTGACAACGGACATTGACTTGCCCTTTGTTGCCTCCGATTCCAGTGGACCCAAGCACCTCCACATCACACTAACCCGCGCTAAGCTTGAGCAGCTTACCAGACCAATCGTTGAAAAAATAAGAGCCCCAATAATGGGCACTCTGAAAGACGCCAAGCTCAAACCAGAAGACATCGACAAGATAGTGCTCATTGGCGGGCAGACAAGAATGCCGCTGGTGAGGAAATTTATGGAAGAAATAATGGGAAAACCCGCTGAACGCGGAGTAGACCCCATGGAGTGTGTCGCCGTCGGCGCAGCTATCCAAGGTGGAGTGTTAGCTGGCGAAGTGAAAGACCTGCTTCTCTTGGACGTAACTCCCCTCTCACTGGGCGTGGAAACCTTAGGCGGTGTCTCCACTAAAGTCCTAGAGAAGAACACGACCATACCCACAAAGAAGAGCCAAATTTTCTCCACGGCAGCAGACAACCAAACCACAGTAACCATCAATGTGCTACAGGGCGAGAGAGCCATGGCTGCAGACAACGTCTCTTTAGGCATGTTCAACCTAACTGGGATACCTCCAGCGCCTAGAGGCGTGCCCCAAATCGAGGTCACCTTCGACATCGACGCCGATGGTATACTGAACGTTTCTGCGAAGGACTTGGCTACTGGGAAGGAACAGAAAATCACCATAACGGCTTCCACAAAACTCTCGGACAACGAGAAAGAGCGGATGATGAAGGAAGCTGAACAGTTCGCTGAAGAGGATGATAAGAGACGTAAAGAGATTGAAGTTCTTAACCAGGCTGACTCGCTGCTGTATACTGCTGAGAAGACTAAGACGGATTTAGCTGACAAGATTGGAAAGGAGCAGATAGAGAAGATAGACAAGGCAGAAGCTGAACTTAGAGAGACATTAAGCAGCAAAGATGTTGATAAAATCAAGGCTAAATCTGAGGCGTTGACTAAAGTTCTGCAGGAGGTTGGTACAGCAGTTTATCAGCAGGCGGCTGCGGCGGCGAAACAGGCAGAACAGGCAAAAACAGAACAAGCTAAAGAGAGCAAAGAGAAAGTTGTGGACGCAGAATATGAAGAAGTAAACGAAAACAAAAAAGAGTAACCCCGCACTCTTTACCGTTTAGGCTGATAATCTGATGACCAACAAGCGCGACTACTACGAAGTCCTCGACGTAGCAAAAGATGCGTCAAAACAGGAGATAAAACGAGCCTACCGAAAACTGGCGCTAAAGTATCATCCGGACCGAAACAAGTCGCCTGACGCTGAGGAGAAATTCAAAGAAATCTCTGAAGCCTACGCTGTTCTCTCTGACGACGAGAAACGCAGACAATACGACCAGTTTGGACATGCCGGCATAAACGGAAGATACAACTGGGAAGACATCTACAGAAGCACCGACTTCGAGTCAATCTTCAGAGACCTAGGTTTCGGCGGCTTTGGCTCCATCTTTAACATGTTCTTCGGAGGAGGCAGAGGTCGCCGCAGAAACGGTCCCCGAAAAGGGGCAGACCTAAGATCTGACGTCGAAATAACCTTAGAAGAAGCTGCGTTTGGCATAGAAAAAGAGTTGGAGGTTCCCGGTTTTGATGTTTGCGAATCATGCAAAGGTAGCGGGATGAAAGCCGGAACTAATTCTCAGAAATGTCCCAAATGTAAAGGAACCGGTCAGATACGTTATTCAAGAAATTTTGGTGGTATGTATTTTACGCAGGTGCAGCCTTGTGACGAATGCAACGGGAGAGGGGTTCCTTTGGAGAATCTGTGTCCCGTCTGTAAGGGTACCGGAGCCACTCAGGGCATACACCAGATAAAGTTGAAGATTCCCGCTGGACTCGAGGATGGCTACAGCCTTAGATTGCTGGGTGACGGGAAGCCGGGATTCAAAGGTGGACCTAGGGGTGACTTGTATGTTGTTGTGCATGTTAAGCCCCATGAAATCTTCAAGAGGAGAGGAGACGACATTCTTTATGAGGCTGAGATAAGTTTTCCTCAGGCAGCGTTAGGAACCAAGATACATGTTCCAACCTTGCACGGAGAGGCGAAGCTGAAAATTCCGTCTGGAACCCAGAGCGGAACAATGTTTCGGTTAAAAAGAAAAGGTGTGCCGCATCTGAATGGATGGGGGAAAGGTGACCAGTTCGTCAATGTTGTTATTCAAACGCCCAAAAAATTAACCAAGCAACAAAAGAAGCTGCTGAAAAAGTTGGAGAAAGAACTGAAAGAAAAGTAAGCTCCATCCGCTTCTTTTTCTAAAGTTTATGTTTTATCTGCTTAGAAAACAAAGAGCTGTTATGAAAGGTGTTTTAAGCCAGCCCTTTCGATAAGGGTTGTTGATTTATGGTTTGACTGTTTGCTGGAGGTTTCAGGATGGTTGAAAAGGGAGTCTTTGGCAACGGGATTAAGTATGTCCGCTTCGGCAAAGGAGAAGGCACCCTTATTGTTTTCAGTGGTGGACCTGGTGACATTCTTCCCTCAGGTTTCGTGATTCGAGTGTTTGGTCAATTTAAGCACATATCCAAAAGTTATGTGGTTTATGTGCTAGGTCGTAAAAGCGAGTTGCCTGAAGGCTACACCACTCGGGATATGGCTGAGGACTATGCGGAATTGATTAGAGACGAGTTTGATGGTGGGCCCATGGATGTGATGGGCATGTCGTATGGGGGTTTGATTGCACAGCATTTGGCTGCTGACCATCCTGAACTAATACGCCGCCTCGTCATCACAATGTCCTGTTACCGCTTCAGTGACGAAGGAAACGAAGTTGACATGAAGTCCGCCCAGTTGCTTAGTGAAGGCAAAAAACGGGATGCCCTAAAATGCTTGTATCCTATACTTGAGGGTGGCAGAATCAAGAAAGCGTTTCTGAAGTTTTTTATGGGATATATTGGTCCTCTTCTGTGGAGCAGCCCCGAGCATCCGTCAGATTTGGTGGTGGAAGGCAAAGCGGAAATGGCGCATAACACCAAAAACAGGCTTGCTGAGATTAAGGTTCCCACGTTGGTGATTGGCGGCGACAAGGACTATTATTGTCCGGTGGAGAGGCTTCGCGAAACGGCTGCCGGAATCCCTGATGCTAGGCTTGTGCTTTACGAAGGCAAAGGTCACATGACCATGGGAAAAGAGTTTGATGAGGACGTTCTTGCATTTCTAAACGAATAGGGAATCTGTTTAGGCTTGTTTTGTTCTATAGTATGGCTAGAACTGCGGTCATTGTGAGCATGCCCAGGAAGAGGCTTGTGATTGCGAGGTGTGCTTCTCCGTGGCTTAGGGAGAGGGGCAGCAGTTCGTCGAAGCTTATGAACACCATTACTCCTGCAACAAACGCTAATGCCATGTTAAGCATGAAGGGGTTGATGAAGGGAAATAGAACAAAAAAGCCTATGACTGCGCCGATTGGCTCAGCGATTCCTGAGAGAAGTGACCACAGGAAAGCTTTCTTTCTGTTCTTTGTTGCGTAGTAAATTGGAGTGGACACTGAGATTCCTTCCGGTATGTTGTGGAGGGCAACGGCGATTAGCAGCATAAGTCCAAGCTGTATGTCCTTCATGGCACCAAACAGGGTGATGATTCCCTCCGGAAAATTGTGTATGAATATTCCCGCTGCGACAAGAACTCCAGTCTTCATTAGCCTCTTGTTTTTCTTCTCTTTTTCTGTCAGCTTCTCTTCTTTGTATTCGTGCGGTATCAAAAAGTCGATTGCAGCTATTACTGCGATGCCCACGAAGAATGCGATGTTTGCGGTTATGAATCCCGTTTCTGTTACTGCCGAGAACAGAAGCTCCATAAACGAGATTTGTATCATGACTCCGGCAGAAAAACCCATCAGCAAAGAAAGGTAACTGTGCTTGAAGTCTTTTATGAAGAACGCCAATAGGCTACCGAGACCCGTGGACAGCCCTGCGATTAGAGAGAACAGAAAGGCAATCAGTATTGTGTCAGTCATCGAAACCCCCGACATGTGATGTGGGAAACAGTTAGTTTTTTGCTAACCTGCTTTTAAGCGTGTTCACAAAGCTTTCTTCGTCTTCCGCTATAATTTTCTTCACTTCTTTCCATGTTGCTGAACAGTTCTTGTAATCTATTCCAACTATGCTGTGGATGACTCTGTCAACGTCTTTTTTGTTTTCTTTTGTGACTGTTACTCCCGCTTTGTCGAAGACGTCACTCATGTGCCTAAAATAGCATGTCATAATAACCTGAACATATTTTATGCTCTATACAAATAAATGGTTTTCAGTCTTTCTGTTGCTTAGGTTTCCGCAGAAAAACCAATTCAACAATGTTTTAGCTTGTTTGTGTGAACTGTTTGCGGTTTTTTAGTGTAGTGCTTCTGATTTTCATAAAAAAGACTGTTTTCAACAATGTACCTCTATTAGGAGCCTAATAGACGCCGTTCGCGTGATTAAGCCGTTGCCGAAGTTCACATTTTCTTGCTTGGAAAAACAGGAAAAAGATAGTTTTCAACAATCCTGTTATCGGTCTCCTGACGTGATTGATGTGTTTGCATGTGAAGATGTCTTCCTGTGTTTTAACAAATTGTAAACCTTTTGCTATGGTTTATTGACTTTCTGTTCGCAATGTTTATAAATGTGTGTGTATTTTGTTTATCGGCAATAGGTTGCCGTATGCCTAAAAATGGGTGTAAACAATGAAACGGGTCACAATCAAAGAAGAAGCATGCATAGGATGCGGACTCTGCCAAGTCTACTGCACAGTAGAGCACTCCAAATCCAAGGACCCAATCAAGGCATACCTAAAAGAAAACCCCAAGCCAGTCAGCCGAGTAAGAGTGGAAACAAACAAACCCCACTCAATCTCAATCAGATGCCAACAATGCAAAGACACACCCTGCGTAAACGCCTGCCTAACCGGAGCCATGACCCTAAACAAGGAAACCGGACAGGTGACGCATGACGCAGAAAAATGCATAGGCTGCTGGACCTGCATCATGGTCTGCCCATACGGCGCCATAAAACCTGACACTTCAAGCAAAATTATTGTAAAGTGTGACCTCTGCCCCGACCGTGAAGTCCCAGCGTGCGTAGCCAACTGCCCCAACGAAGCGCTGGTCTGCGAAGAGGTGGAATAATGATGTCGAAGTATGTTATTATCGGAGGTTCGGCAGGCGGCATCGGAGCAGTTGAAGCCATCCGAGAAGTAGACCCAGTGGGAACTTTGACGGTGATTTCGGAGGAAAAGGTTCCCCAGTATTCTCGTCCAATGATTTCTGAATACGTTAGCAGAGAAGCCACATTGGACAGCATGAAGTATCGTGGCGACCAGTTTTGGAAGCGCAATAAAGTCCAGACGCTTACTGGAAGAACTGCAACAAAAATAGACTTCAAGAAAAAGCAGGTTACGCTTGATGGCGGAGACATAATCGGTTATGAGAAGCTTCTGATAGCCACTGGCGGCAAACCGTTTGTTCCAAGAATGGAGGGCGGCGACAAAAGTGGAGTATTCACGTTTACAGAGCTTTCCAGCGCAGAAAAAATAGAACTTAGGCTGGAGCAGTCCAAGAGCGCCGTGGTTATCGGCGGCGGATTAATCGGCGTCAGTGCATCTGAGGCGCTGGTGAAACGCGGAATAAAGGTAACCTTAGTGGAACTCAAAGAAAACATACTCAACCTCATACTGGACAAGACGGCTTCCGAAATAGCAGAAAAAGTGCTCACAGAAGCTGGAGTCACAGTAATCACGGGTCAAACCGTTCAACAGATTCTGGGCAAAAAAGACAACGAGAACACTGTGGGAGGAGTGGTGATGACCGACGGCAAGGAAATCCCCTGCGACCTAGTGGTTGTCGCCATCGGAGTCATCCCCAGAACAGAACTCGTCAAAGAAACACCCATGAAAGCAAACAGGGGCATAGTTGTGGACCGGTCCATGCGCACCAGCATACCTGACGTTTACGCATGCGGAGACGTAGCAGAAGCCCACGACTTCCTAATAGACGGAAACCGCCTCCTACCCCTCTGGCCACTAGCCCATATAGGCGGACGAGTGGCAGGCTACAACATGGCAGGAAAAAAAGCAGAATATGAAGGAGGAACCGTCATGAGTTCCCTGAAATACTTCGACCTGCCCGTCATCGCAGTAGGAGACGTGAACCCAGAAGACACCAACGACTACGAGGTGCTGGTTGAGCTTAAGCCCGAAAAAACTGTTTACAAGAAGATAGTGCTCAAAGACGATGCGATTGTGGGTTTCATCTTCTTGGGAGCCATCGAAAAAGCTGGAATACTCTTCCGCCTATTGAAGAACCATGTTGACGTGAGCACAATCAAAGAAGAGCTTCTCTCCGAAGATTTTGGTATTGTTACGTTGCCGGAGCAGCTGAGACAAGAAATGTTTGTGGTGAACTAAGATGAAGGACCTAACTAAAACTAACAACCCTTACGGCGACGAGAAGGTCTTCGATGCCTGCTCCATATTCGGCATGATGAACCGTAAGGGAGAACGGTTTTCAGCAAAAGACCCCGTCAGAGCCATCGCAAACATGCATGACCGAGGAAACGGTTTAGGCGGCGGCTTTGCAGCTTACGGCATCTACCCAGAACACAAGGACGATTACGCATTCCAGATAATGTACCTCGACAGAGAGGCAAAAAAGAAGACAGACCGACTACTCAGCGAATACTTCAACATCTTCAACGAAGAGGAGATGCCAACACAGCCAGCCAACGTTACAAGCCCTCCCATAATGTGGCGTTACTTCCTTCAGCCCAAAAAATCCAGAACAAAGAGCCAAGCAGCCGACGATTACGTCATGGAAAAGGTCATGCGAATCAACACAGAAACAGGCAAAGCCTTCGTTTTCTCAAGCGGAAAAAACATGGGAGTCTTCAAAGGAGTCGGCTTCCCAGAAGATGTGGCGGAGTACTTCTGCTTGGAGGATTACAAAGCATACATGTGGACATGCCACGGACGGTTTCCGACGAACACTACGGCTTGGTGGGGAGGAGCCCACCCCTTCAACATCCTAGACTGGACTGTGGTACACAACGGTGAAATCTCATCCTACGGCATAAACAAGCGCTACTTAGAGATGTTCGGATACAAGTGCACCATGCAGACAGACACAGAAGTGATGGCTTACACATTCGACCTGCTCATGAGACGACAACATTTGCCCATAGAGGTGGTCTCCAAGATTCTTGCCCCGCCCCTATGGACTGAAATTAAAACAATGAAACCAGAAAACGAGCTTGCCCTGAGAGCGTTGCGGCAGACATACGGCAGTCTCTTGATGAACGGTCCCTTCACCATCATAGTGGCACACGAAGGCGAGATGATTGGACTAACCGACAGAATAAAACTTCGACCCCTCACCGCCGCAGAGAGGGATGATTATCTGTTTCTGTCCTCGGAGGAAGCTGCGATACGGCTGGTTTCGCCTATGCTGGACAGGGTTTGGAGCCCAAGAGGCGGAGAGCCTGTGATAGGGAGACTTGAATCCAGAAGAGCTGTGGAGGTCATAGCCTAGGAGGTGCATGAAGGATGAAAAGTTACGTTACCCCCGAGTACATCGTAGAGCGAGACAACGACAAATGCATCCGATGCAAAGTCTGCGTCAACCAATGCAGCTACGACACTCACTGCTACGATGAAGAAGACGACTGCATGATCAGCAGAAACGAGAACTGCGTGAACTGCCAGCGATGCGCCACCTTCTGCCCAACCCAAGCCATAACCATACGTCCAAATCCCAACCGATACAGGCCTAACGCCAACTGGACACAAGAAGCCCTCACTGGAATAAAGAAGCAGGCTGAAACCGGAGGTGTTGTACTCACCGGCATGGGCTGCGACAAACCAAACCTCACATACTGGGACAGGCTTCTGCTGAACGCAAGCCAAGTCACCAACCCGTCCATTGACCCGCTTAGAGAGCCAATGGAGCTGAGAACCTACATCGGCTCAAAACCTGACAAACTTGACCTAGAAACGGCTGAAGACAACGGAGTCGTGCTGAAGACGAAACTGGCTCCCCAGCTCCAACTTGAAACCCCAATCATGTTCTCAGCCATGTCCTACGGTTCAATAAGCCTCAACGTCCACAAGTCATTAGCCCGAGCAGCCAGCGAAGCCGGAACCTTCTACAACACAGGCGAAGGAGGACTCGAAAAAAGCCTATACAAATACGGAGACCACGTCATAGTCCAAGTCGCATCCGGACGCTTCGGAGTACACCCCGACTACCTAGACGCGGGAGCAGCAATCGAAATCAAGATTGGACAGGGCGCAAAGCCTGGCATCGGCGGTCACCTTCCAGGAGAAAAAGTAAGCGAAGAAATCTCCAAAACACGAATGATTCCCCTCGGCACAGACGCCCTATCACCTGCACCACAACATGACATCTACTCCATCGAAGACCTCAGACAGCTGATATACGCACTGAAAGAAGCCACAGACTACACAAAACCCGTATTCGTGAAGATAGCCGCAGTGCACAACTCGGCAGCCATAGCCAGCGGCATAGTCAGAGCCGGAGCCGACGCCGTAGTGCTGGATGGCGTAAGAGGAGGAACCGGAGCCGCGCCCAGAATAATAAGGGATAACGTTGGCATCCCCATAGAGATGGCTCTCGCAGCTGTGGATCAGCGGTTACGGGACGAGGGCATACGAAACAGAGCCTCAGTTATCGCCGCGGGCGGAATCAAGAGCAGCGCTGACGTTCTCAAGGCTATAGCTTTGGGCGCTGACGCCGTGTACATTGCCACCGCAGCTCTAGTTTCGTTAGGTTGCACTGTGTGCCAGAAGTGCTACACTGGCAAGTGTCCTTGGGGCATAGCGACGACCGACCTGTGGCTTACCAAGAGGATAAACCCTGACATTGGGGCAAAGAGGCTTGCGGGTCTTCTTCGTGGGTGGAGTCTAGAGATTATGGAGATGATGGGTGGAATGGGCATAAACGCCATCGAGAGCGTGCGGGGCAACCGTTTGGTTCTCAGGGGCGTAGGCTTGACTGACAAGGAACTGGAAATCTTAGGAGTAAGAATGGTGGGTGAGTAAAAATATGGAACTGAAAGACGTGACAAACAACATACGCAAGAATTTGATTCTAAAAAAGAATGTGGCGCTGATCGACGCCACTGGAGTATACTATCGGGACCTCAACCGTCTACTCAGAAGTCTGGACGGCAACGGCATCAAAAAAGTCGAAATCTGCAACGTTTACGGTCAACGATACATCGGCACCGACCTCGACGACCACCTCAACATCGACATTTACGGAACTCCAGGCAACGATCTGGGAGCCTTCATGAAAGGCGTAAACATCACTGTTCACGGAAACGTTCAGGACGGCTGCGGAAACACCATGGACCATGGAACAATTGTTGTTCATGGACGTGCTGGCGACTTAGTCGGACATTCGATGCGGGGCGGAAAGATATTCATACGGGATGATGCTGGCTACCGCGTTGGAATCCACATGAAAGAGTATATTGGTAAACGTCCAGCGATAGTGATTGGCGGAACTGCGCAGGATTTTCTGGGCGAATACATGGCTGGAGGCGTGCTGGTGGTGTTGGGATTGCACATGAAGGGAGAAATACGTCACGATGCTAGGTTCGTGGGAACTGGGATGCATGGCGGAACAATGTACATTCGAGGCGAAGTTCGTCACTTGGGAGAAGAGGTTGAAGTCAAAGAGCTCAACAAAGCCGATTACCGGATACTTGGAAGTTTGGTTTACGAATTCTGCAGATACTATGGATTAGACGCCGAAAAAGTCTTGGAGAGCAAATTCTGGAAGCTGGTTCCTGTTTCGTCTCGTCCTTACGGTAGACTATACACCTACTAAAAGTGAAGCCGATTCTACATCTTACCTAAGTAATATTGTACTAGTTGACAAGCAACATCCCGATTCGTGTTGAATCAGCTAGTGAATGTGCCAAGTTTCAGGGATAGGTATGTAAGTGCTGTTGCAATGATAGCTAATATGTAGAATCCTGCTCCAACGGTTACGCCTATGGCTGCAGTTGTCCACAGTGTTGCGGCTGTAGTTAATCCTATGATTTTTTCTTCAGTTTTGAGGATTGTTCCTGCTCCAATAAATCCTACTCCCACTATGACTGCGGCTGCTATTCTGGCGGGGTCAGAACCGGGAAACGCTTCCATGGATAGAATTGTTAGAAGAGAAGATCCTAGTCCCACAAGGCTGTGGGTTCTTAAGCCAGCGGGTTTCAAGCTGACTTCCCTTTCTAGTCCCACTATTCCGCTTAGGATAAATGCTAAAACGATTTTTATTATCTGCTCCACTTCGATTATCATAAATTTCTGTTTATGTGAAGTGGTATATATTCTTAAACTCCTTCTAAGCCGTGAATCACTGTGTGTCTTCCATTTTTGTTCTGCAATACGTTTTCACTCTTCAAAATTTGATGTTGGTTACTTTAGCCACCTTGGTTTTCCTTCAAGGTAATCTGTCAAAAACTTTGCAAATTCGGGATTAAAAGAATATAGATTTAAAATTTCGTCGTTAACTGAGACCTCCAGTGAATCGGCAACAGCTTTTGAAACAAATTCAGCTAAGCCAACGTTCGCTCCACTGTTACCTAATTTTTCATTCAGCAACTTCACAACATCCGTATACCTTCTCTGCACATCGACCACCCAGTGTCCCTGCTCTATTCGTGGTCCAGAAACCGTGGATTCCGCTCCCGCATGTTTTTGCAGAAACTTCTCGCAGCTAATCCGCTTGCTGAGGGGTGGACCAATATGCTGTTTCATGTTGGGAAGGAAACGGTTTTCCACCTCAAAGACGAATATGTTCAAGTTTTTTTCGTTGCTCCACACACCGTCGCGTAAAACTGTGAAATCGTTTTTCTGAATCAGTTTCCGTAGTGCCCTCTGAGACTTGTATAGCTGCCCCCATAGAATGTCCGGCACCGCTGGACATGCCTCAAAGCTGATGAATACGATTGCGGAACCTCTGGTGTTGATTTTGTTGACCAGTTCCTTGGGCTTTAGGGCTTCTGTCTGTGGCGGGTAAAAGAACTTTAGGTCTGGAGTTTTCAGGAATGCTCTGGAGGCGGCTATGAATTCGTCTAATTTTTCTTTTCTAACTGCGGCTGCGACGTTTCTTCTTTTGTCCACCGGATCCACCATGATGAATGGTTCTTCGAAAAATTTCTTGGCGTCATCTTTTCTTTCATAGTGCCCTTCGTAATCGATGACGGTTTTTTCTTTCCAGTCTGCTGCAGCCCGTAAAACTTTGGTGAAGGAGCCATAGTTTAGGACAAGAAGCTCGCAGAGGTATCCGCTGAAGCCTCCAACTTTGATTTCTGCTCCGTAAACGCCTATGCCCTTCATGAATCTCTTCAGTAATCTGGCTTCTCCGCCCTTCTGTTCATCCAGTAGCGGCTTGACGTAATCGGTGTGGAATGGCGTTCGGTCAGTGGCGCTTATCCACTCACCCCGTTTAACCCTGTAGCAGGGAACAACATTCACCCAAACACCATCATCTGTTACTGCCTCAAGGTAGGGATGCTCTGCAAACCTCTCAATCTGCCTGTATCCTTCAGTGGCTCTTTTTGCGATTTCCAAACAGACAGTTCCGAAAGCTTCCCTAGGCATCGTTGTTGGAACTCGTATGAACACGTCGATTTCGGGGCAGTCTCTAAGCCATGTGTTTTTAGCCACCGACCCCTCCACTCGGACTTCAGCTTCCACTCCCTTCTTTTTCGCCTCTTCTCTCACCTTTTCCACTAAATTTTCGGCTAAAGACAGAACATGTTCTCTTTCGCTAGCTGTTGGGGTGACTCTCTTCAGAACTTCGGCGCATACTTCTTCAAGAGGAAAAGACACAACAAATCACCTAATTTACGATTTTTTAGCTGCCGCAAACCTCTCTTAAAGTGCTGTAAATTGGACCTTTAGGGGTTAAATCGCTCTTTTTTAGTCTAAAGTATTCAGCTTTGATGGTTCCGAACTCGTAGTTTTCCAGTTCTCGGATTTGGTTGATGAGTTGGGCTTTGTTTCTTCCGCTTCTAACCCTGGCTATTGTCAGGTGGGGGCTGAAGCCTTTGCGGTCAGGTTTGAAGCCTAATCCTCTGAGGCGGGGTTCCAGTTGCTCGAAAACATCTGTTAGTTTGTCTGCGCCTTTTCTGATTCCCGCCCATACAACACGAGGATAAGTTAGTTTGGGGAATGCGCCTAAGCCTGTGAGTTCTATCTCGAAGGGGGTGAAGGAGAGCTGTTTCATTTCTTCGTGGATGGCGTCAACCATGGATGGGGATATGTTTCCTAGGAACCTGACTGTCAAGTGGATGTTCTGGGGCTTAACCATCTTCAGGTTGGCGCTGGTGTTAGTGAGCATGCCCTGAACTTTTGTTAGCTGTCTGATTATATTCTGGTCTTCGATGTCGAAAGCGAAGAAACTTCGAATTGTTCCTGACATAACAAATCTCCCCTAAACGTTCAATCCATCAACTATACCCTTTCATAGGAACCATTTTAATAGCTTACTCCATCACTGACTAAGTTATCTTATCGCTGTAACATTAGGTATTATGGCTTAAATTTGCAGTTGTCAAAAAACTATTTTATAACTTTAACCGAATGATAATATGCAAGTGTAAGAGGGATTTGGAATAAAGGATAAGATTGTTGTGGGCGTAGCTGGGATGCCCGGCTCCGGCAAAGGCGTGTTTCGAGGAACCGTTCAGAAAATGAACTATCCTGTAATCATAATGGGAGATGTGGTACGAGAAGAGGTTAAACAAAGAAACCTTAAGCCAACACCCGAAAACCTGGGCAAAACAATGCTCAATCTTAGAGAGCTGGAGGGACCAACAGCAATAGCCAAACGATGCATCCCAAAACTGAAGAAAGCAACTGGGAAGATAGTTGTCATTGACGGCATCCGAAGCCTAGATGAAGTCGAGGAATTCAAGAAACACTTCCCAAATTTCATTCTCATAGCCATCCATGCATCTCCAAAAACACGGTATCAACGATTGTTTCGAAGAAAACGAAGCGACGACCCCACAAACTGGGACACCTTCATGGAAAGGGACCAAAGAGAGCTTGGCGTCGGCATGGGAGCCGTAATCGCCGCCGCAGACCACACAATCGTGAACGAAGGAACCTTAGCCCAGTTGAAAACTGAAATCAGGCAGGTCATGAAGGAGATGGTAGACGATGAATGAAACTGTGGTTCATGTGGAGGTAGAGGTTAACCCCACAGAGGATCTGGAGAAAGTCAAACTGGCAGTGGAGAACATCTTTGGAGCAGCAAAGTTTAATGTTAAATCCAGAACATGGGGACAACTGCTCATAGCCGAAACCCAAGGAACTGAAGGCCTCACCAAACTGTACAACATGCTCCGCAGAGAACAGATTCGCGCTGCTGCCCGAAAAGTATTCTTCAGCGGAATGAACAACAACTCAGTGACATTTTGTCTAAACAAGCAGGTAGCCTACGCAGGACATATTTCCTTCTGTCAACAAACAGGGGAATCGCCTCTGGGACCCATAAACGTTCAAATCCGTTGCAGTAACCCACGAGAACTAATCGAATGGCTCACGCCAAAACCCCCAAAAAGGAAATCTTCTTCACGGTCAAGATAGAACATTTAATGTGGTAATCAATGGCTAAACCAGAAATCGGCTTATCAATGCTCTACTGCCTAAACGAACCCTTCAAGTCAAGCCTGAAACACCTATCGGAAGTGCCTGTGAACCACATAGAACTACCCGACGAAGGACTACACGCCCTAAACAAAAGAAGAGTAAAAAAACTGAAAAAAGTAGCCAAAGAACATAACCTAGACTTTGTAGTCCACGCACCCTGGGCAGAAATGAACATAGCTTCCCCCAACCCAACTTTACGCCGCACAATCCTGAAACGACTATCAAAATCGATTGCCTATGCAGGACAATTAGATTGCCGCCTGTGGCTGTTTCACCCCGGCTCCAAAACTGCCCTCAGCCACATTTACCCCGGAAAAGATTGGCAACATAATCTGGAATCTGTCCGCACCTTATTGAAGGTCGCCAGAAGAGAAGGTGTTGAAATCGCCATTGAGAACGTTCCGGAGCCTTACCCCTTCCTCATGAAGAGCGTGGAAGATTTTCGCAGATTCTATGATGACCTCGATGACAATATAGGCCTTGTTTTGGATGTGGCTCACGCCCACCTGAGCAATCAAATTCCTGATTTCATCAAGCAGTTCTCCAAAAAACTTGCTCACATTCATGTTAGCGACAACCATGGAGACAATGACCTGCATTTGGGAATAGGATACGGCAGCATCGATTGGAAAAACGTCGCCAAACTGGTTAAAGAGGCAGAATACGACAAAATAATCATGATAGAATCTACAGAACATGTAGAAGAGAGCGTTCAGTTTCTGCGTAAACTCTTTGTCTAGTTTTCGGAGAGGGGCAACTCTAACCTGAGAAAGTCTTCCGCCAACTCGGTGTTAACAAAAGTCTTCCTTGCCTGATCCAGCAACAAGTTTGCATCCTTGTATCTGGCGCTGATATGAGTCAAAACCAGCCGCTTCACCCCCGCTTTTTTCGCAGTTTCCGCCGCCATACTGGGAGTCGAATGACCATCCTCCACTGCCCTTTCTTTTAATTCATCATCAAAGGTGGCTTCGTGAATCAGCAAATCAGCGTTCTCAGCCAATTTTACGATATTTTCTGACTGTCTAGTGTCCCCGCTGTACACGATTTTTCTTCCGGGACGGGGAGGACCCAAAACCATTTCAGGTTTCACATTTCTCCCATCTGGAAGATTAACTGACGAGCCGCCTTGAAGTTTTGACCATAACGGTCCTGCAGGAACTCCTACTTCTTTGGCTTTTTCTGTGTTGAATCTTCCGGGTCTAGGTTTTTCTACCAACGCATAAGCTAAACTGTGGTTCAAGTGGTCTGATGGTGTGGCGTAAACTTGGTATTCCTTTTCTTCGCAAACCAGACCTGCCTCTACCTCAGAAACTTGAACAGGAAAGGTGAGAGAGAAACGAACAGTTTGGTTCATCGCCTCTACAAAAGCTTTGATTCCCTGCGGTCCGTAAATCTCCAGCTTTTTTGTCCTATCTAGCAGAGACATGGTCTGGAGAAACCCGGGCAAACCTAGAACATGGTCGCCGTGCATGTGAGTAACGAAAACTTTTGTTGTTCTTTGATAGCCTACTCCCGCCTGAACCATCTGCCGTTGGGTACCCTCGCCGCAGTCAAACAGTAAAAGTTCAGCTTTTCTTCGAATTGCAACCGCTGACAATCCCCTCTGGGGCGTAGGGATGCTCCCACCGGTACCCAGAAAGATTACTTTCAGGTTTGTCAGTTTGTCGTTCCCTCCCGTAAATATATGCCCGTTTAGTTTATTTGATTACGCCTTTGTCAAGTTTTCTCGAAGACCACTATTTGTCTGGTTAAGCTTCTGTGCACATAAACAAAATGGGACTCTAGGTGCTTAAAACCAGTGTCTTCCCCTGCATCGTCTATCCTTATTGTTTTGGGCGCTGCCATGCAAATTCTTCTGCCCCTAGAAATTTTGTCTCCCACTGCAGAAAGAAAATCCTCAACTATCAGTCGGGTGCTCGTCCCTAACGTGCTTGCTGACCTGCCATAAGGGGGGTCGGTGACAACGCAATCTACTCTAGCTACTGGAGGATAGCGGGCATCAGCTATCGCCACTCCCTCAGGTTTTATTCCATAATGGAGAATGTTTTTCAGTCCTCCTCGCAGCATGTGCGGTTTCGCGTCGAAACCCAAGACTTTGCATCCTATTAGCCCAGCCTCCACAAGTATACCTCCAGTTCCACAGAACGGATCCAAAACCAATTCCCCCCTACGTGGTTGAGCCAAGTTTACCATGGCTCTCGCCAGTTTTGAGGGCATGGCTGTAGGATGAAAAACCGGTCTTTTTCGTGGTCTCCTTTCAGAGAAGGGCTTCGGGATTATCTCGGCTGTCTTTAATCCAAAAATGAACCGTTTGTCGGTTAGGACGCCGAAGAACGTTTTCTGCGGATTCGACAAGTTCACCTTAGTTTTCTTTGCCTTTTCTAGTATCTGCTCTCCGAGTTTACGTTCCAGCTCCACACCCATAAGTTCAGGAGTAACACCCTTCACTCGTCTAACCCGAACAGCGAAACTCTCATCTTCAATAAATTCATCCAAAGAAACTGAACGTATGCTGGCTAAGATTTCTGGGAGACTGGCATCGCAGTGGAATATTTCTCGGCAGCATATTCGGGTCAATGCAGACCTGAACTTGATCGTTTCTACGCTGTCTGGGTCAGCTTCAAGCCGCAGAACTTGGGTCAATTTTTCTAGGATTCGGTAATCATAGCCTTCTGCCTCTAGAATAGCTTGTGCTTCTGAAACTGGGAGGGTCTGATGTTCGCCTGAAATCAGAAAAAAAAGTTTTGCCACCTGTATGGCACCTAGCTGGCTAACGCCTCCGCAATCAACGGGGCAAGCGAAACTCTCCTCACGGAACTGGG
>Ga0207752_1000274_pt1 | contig 24860 bp, 23 predicted proteins | sample Pon2CUnioCityCA_6_FD_187272 | JGI IMG/M metagenome (GOLD analysis project Ga0207752, IMG submission 187272) | Marine sediment microbial community from Union City, CA, USA - Pond 2C Sediment 2 (SPAdes) | ecosystem: Environmental > Aquatic > Marine > Intertidal zone > Salt pond sediment ... | reverse complement strand
ATTGGTGCTGGATCTGTCCGACATGCCGGCCATCGACACCACCGCGGCGCGCGCGCTGGAAGACATGATTCTCGCCGCACAGGCGGCCGACCGCCCGGTGATCGTGGCCGGCACGCGGCCGCAGATACGCAGCTTTCTCGCCGGGCAGGGGGTGCTGCGGCATCTGCCGGCGGAGGCCGAACAGCCGAGTCGTTTGGCGGGTTTGTCGCGCGCGGCGGCGCTGCTGGCCGACTAGCGCTTTGCGCGCAGCGCGGCGGCGACCGCGCCGCGCGACCAGTCGAGCAGTAGCGCGTCGTCTTCGAGGGCCTCATCCGGCGCGAGGCGATAGCTCAACTCGATCATTTTGCCACCGCGCGGATAGTGGAAAGCGGGCAGGTCTTCGGCGATGAAGCCTGCGCGGTTGCCATCGTCGCACTTGAGGTAGAGCCGCTCGTCGGCGACCAGCGCGAACATCAGCCCGTCGAGAAAGATCCCCCAGCCACCGAACATGCGCCGCGCACGCACCGCGCCGAGGGCGGCGAGCCGCTCGACTAGCCAGGCGACGAATTCTCCGTCGGCACTGGCCATCGCCGCGCGCTCAGGCGGCCTCGCGATCGATGTCCAGCTCGACATCCGGCCGCGGGAAGTGTAGCTCGGCGCGCAGCCCCTGCGGCTTGCTGCTGCCGAGTATCAGGCGGCCACCGTGATAGCGGGCGATGGCGTTGACCAACGACAGGCCGAGCCCGTTGCCGGGCGTCGAGCGCTCATTTTCCAGCCGCACGAAGCGCTCCAGCACGCGCTCGCGATCTTCGTCGGGGATGCCCGGACCATTGTCGCTGACGCTGACCACGATCTCGGTGGCGGTCTGGCGCGTGGTCACCAGCACCGCGCCGCCGGGCGGGGTGTATTTGATCGCATTGTCCATCAGGTTGGTGATCGCCTGGCCGAGCAGGTGCGGATTGGCGTGGATCGCGGCCACCGGCCGCGCCTCCCAATCGAGCACCTGGTCCTTCTCCTCGGCGACCGGCTGGTAGAGGTCGGCGAGCTCATCGACCAGACCAGAAATGTCTACCTCGCGCCAGTCGGTGCGGTCGATGCCCGATTCCAGCCGGGTGATGGAGAGCAGCGCGTTGAAGGTGTTGATCAGCCGGTCGGCGTCGTCGATGGCGCCGGCCATGGTCTCGCGATACTCGTAGGGGTCGCGCTGTTCCAGCAGGGTCACTTCCAGCTTGTTGCGCATCCGCGTCAGCGGGCTGCGCAGGTCGTGGGCGATGTTGTTGGTCACCTGCTGCATGGAGTGCATCAGGCGCTCGATGCGATCGAGCATCTGGTTGAGGCGCACTGCCAGCTGGCCGAACTCATCTCTGCGACCGGTCACCGGCAGGCGACGCGACAGGTCGCCGCTCATGATTTCGCCGGTGATGTGGTTGATGCCGTCGATCCGCTTGAGCACCGTCAGCCCCATCCAGGCGCCACCGAACAGCGCCAGGCCGAGGACGAACACCGCCGCGCCACCGACCAGAAACAGGGTGTGTTCGAGCAGCGCCTGCTCGTTGCTGATCTCGTGGCCGATGATCATCGTCAGGCCGTCCGCCAGCTGGGTTTCGGCGACCCGCACCGGCAGGTTGGCGCGCGAGCTACCCTTGGGCAGTGAGACCACGTCGCCGAGGCGCATGGTGGAGTGGGTGCGGATGGTGGTCAGACGCAGCGGCCAGTCGCCCTGGGGGACGGCGAGCTGGCCCTGCTCACTGCTGGAGAGGTAGTAGAAGCGCCCGTAATCGTCGAAACGGTTGCGCTGCTGGATGGCATCCATCAACTCCGGCAACGCGCCGGACTTGTACAGATTGAGCAGCACATCGGTTTCCAGCCGCAGGCGGGCGTCGATCTGCGACTCCATCTGATCCTGGGTGGACCAGTAGACAAAACCGAACGCAGCTGCGGCTATGACGCTGAACAACGCAGCGTGTACAAGCGTCAGCCGAAAAGCAGTGGTGTGAAGTAGTCTAGTTCTGCGCCGGTTCATTCAGGCAGTAGCCAGCCCCACGGACAGTCTGCAGCAGGGGTTGATCGAATTCCTTGTCGATCTTACTGCGCAAGCGGCTAATCTGCACATCAATAACATTGGTCTGTGGATCAAAATGATAATCCCAGACATTCTCCAGCAGCATGGTGCGGGTGACCACCTGCCCGGCGTTGCGCATCAGGTACTCCAGCAGGCGGAACTCGCGCGGTTGCAGATTGATCTTCTGCCCGTCGCGGGTGACCTTGCGCTTGATGATGTCCAGCTCCAGGTCGTACACCTGCAAGCGGGTGGAGTTCTCGGTGGGCGCGGCGCGCCGCCCCAGTGCCTGCAGGCGGGCGAGCAGCTCGGAGAGCGCGTAGGGCTTGGTGATGTAGTCATCGCCACCAGCCTTAAGGCCCTTGATGCGCTCGTCCACCGCATCCAGTGCGGAGAGGATGATCACCGGCGTGAGGTGTTCGCGAGAGCGCAGCTCCTCGATGACCGACAGGCCATCGCGCTTGGGCAGCATGCGGTCGACGACCAGTGCCTCGTAGCTGCCGGCCAGCGCCATTTCCAGGCCCTTTTCGCCGTCCTCGGCGTGGTCGACATTGTGCCCGCTCTCACGCAACCCCTTGGCAAGGTAGGTGGCGGCGTCGATATCGTCTTCAATGATTAAGAGTTTCATAGCTTGCGGGATACTAGCGCCAAAATATTGGCTCAAGAATGACGGGTTTGTAATGCAACAGCAAGTTTTGTGAGCGGTCTCCCGAATAAGCATTGTGTTCAAGCCTACGGAGGACAACTCGACCAATGGACAGCAGATCCGCTTCTCGTCACCTGATCGCTACCTCGGCGGAGCATAACCCTCTGCCCGCACGATTCCATGCGCGGACTCACTATATTGCTCAACTGGCAATGGTTTTATTGGCCACCCTGCTATTAGCCGTGATCGCCAGCACACCGGCGTGGACCGCACCATTGCCCGATTACGCCGAGCTGGTTGAAGCACAGGCCCCGGCGGTGGTGCGCGTCGCCGTCAGTCGCGGCGCGACCCCGGCAGTGGCCAATTCGCAAGAGCCGGATGCCGGCCCGGGCGGTGAGCTGGAGCGCTTCGGCGAACAGATGCCCGATCTGCTGCGGCGCTTCTTCGAACAGCTGCCGACACCCGACGGCCACCGCCAGCCCCGGCAGGGCATGGGCTCCGGCTTCATCATCTCCGCCGACGGCTACATTCTCACCAACGCCCATGTGGTCGGCGATGCCACACAGATCACCGTCCACCTGCACGATCGGCAAAGCTACAGCGCCCAGCTGATCGGCACCGACCAGCGCACCGACGTCGCGCTGATCCGCATCGATGCCGACCGGGATCTGCCGGTGATCACCGCCGGCGATTCCGACAAACTGCGCGTCGGCCAATGGGTGCTGGCCATCGGCTCGCCCTTCGGCTTCGACTACACCGCCACCCAGGGCATCGTCAGCGCGCTTTCGCGGCAGCTCCCGGACGGCACCTACGTGCCCTTCATCCAGACCGACGCGGCGATCAACCCCGGCAACTCAGGCGGTCCACTGTTCGATACCGAAGGCCGTGTGATCGGCATCAACTCACAGATCTACACCCGCTCCGGCGGCTACATGGGGCTGTCCTTCGCCATCCCCATCAACACCGCGCTGCAGGTCGCCGATCAGCTCAAGGCCAAGGGCTACGTCAGCCGCGGCTGGTTGGGGGTGACCATTCAGGATCTCAATCAGCAGCTCGCCGAGAGCTTCGGCCTCGACCGCCCCGCCGGTGCGCTGGTCGCCGGGCTGGCCGAGGACGGCCCGGCAGCCGCCGCCGGCCTGCGCGCCGGCGACGTGATCCTCGACTACGACGGCCGCGAGCTGGAGCGCTCCGGCGACCTGCCGCCGCTGGTCGGCGCGACCGCGCCCGGCGAAGCGGTTGAGCTGCAAGTACTGCGCGATGGCGAGCGGCTGAATCTGCAAGTGCGCATCGGCGAGCTGGAGGAAGATCGGCAGATCGTCGCCAGCGCCAATCGCCAACAGCCAGACAACGGCCGCCTCGGCCTGGCCGTGACAGCGCTGGACGACAGCGAGCGCGAGCAGCTGGGCATCGAGCACGGCGTGCGCGTACAGCGCGTCGACCCACGCGGCCCGGCGGCGCGCGCCGGCATCCGCAGCGGCGACATCATCGCCAGCTTCAACCACAAAGACATCGACAGTCCGGCAGGCCTGCGCGAACAGGCCGAAGCGGCGCCGGCGGATCGCGCCCTGCCGGTACTTGTTTTCCGCCGGGGCAGCCCCCAGTTTCTGGCCATGACCCTCCCCCAAGCGTGACGCCGACACCCCTCGGTCCAACGCGCTCTATTGGGCGACCATCCCCTGGTCGCCTTTTTTTTGCCTGTTGTGGCGATGCTCGCGGCGCCGCGATTCATCAGTCGAAAAGCAAAACGCGCCCGAACGGGCGCGTTGAAACAACTCGGGATCAACCGACCACCCGCTGAAACCCACCGGATGGCCCCGGATCGCCGGATCGCTCAGCCGAGTATCGACTGCACCTCGGCGACCTCATCGTCCTCCAGCAGCAGCCGCCCGTCGACGACCTCGATGCCCGCGGCGCGCAGCCTCGCGGCCAGCGGCGTTTCCTCCAGCAGTGGCAGCGGCGCATCCTGCGCCGTACCGGCGGCCAGATGCAGCAAAGCGGCGTTGACCAGATCGGCGAGATCCAGCTCGGCGGCGCCGGCGCGCTGCCAGTCGCGCACTCCGAGCGGCGCCTCCACCAGCTGCTCGTCGAAATCCCAGGCGGCCAGCACCCAATGGCTGACGGTCTGCGACAACCGCTCGATACAGCTCTCCAGCATGCGCTCCTCATTGGCCGGATCGAGGCGCCCCTCGGCGTGGGCGATGATCGGCACCGCGCCGATATCGAACACCAGCCCGGCGAGCAGCGCGGTTTCCCCATCGACGCAGCCACTGCGGCGCGCCAGCGCGCTGCACAGCGCCGCCACCGCGGTGGCCTCCTCATAGATTTTCGCCAGACAACGCCGGGAGGCGGCGCGCTTGCCGCTGAACAGCTGTTTGATGGCCAGCACCGTGGCCAGCTTGCGGGTCGCCTCCAGACCGAGTCGCCCGATCGCCATTTTCAGTGAGGTAACCATCCCGCCGCGGCGGTAGGCCGGGCTGTTGGCGATCTTCACCAACCGCGCCGCGAGCACCGGGTCGGCCTGCACGATGCGCGTCACATCGTCCACACCGGTCTCCTCATCGGCCACCGCCTCGCGCACCCGCAGCGCCACCTCGGGCAGCGCGGGCATTTGCAGATTGCCCTCTTCGAAGGCTGCCAGGATGGCGTCGAAAACACGGTTTTCTGCGTCGCCGACGCGCACATCGTGAACCCGTGTCGCGGCGCTGGTCTGCTGGCGCAGCAGGATCTCCAGCTGCTCGCGCTCGACGCGCACGATCAGCGCCTCGCCGACCGCCTGTGCGCGACAGTTGCCGCGCTCACCCTGAAACAGCGGCCGGCGCGCTTCCTCGCTGGCGGATTCGATCTCACCGATCCGCTCGCGGCCGTGTTGCAGGCTGAGCCGCCCGCGCAGCAGGTAGACCATCGCGCGATGCTCTTCGACGGCCTGCAACTCGCCGTTGGCGGGCAGCGCATCGACGCGCGCCCGCGCGCAGATCATGGCGAGATTCTTTTCGTTCAGCTCACTCAGCGGACTCAGGGTTCGCGCCCGCTCCGGATCGAAGGTCTGGTGGATCGCACTCATCAAAAACCGCCGCAATGTACAGACAATACAAGGCATAGCGGCCGCTGTGGCGCACGGTTGAGCCGGTTGCCGCGACGGGCCGCGACGGGCCGCGACGGGCCGCGAGCGCGCCGATTCAGCGCTCGATGAAGTGCCGCGCGGCGTACAGGCAGATGAAATCGGAGGCCAGCGTGGCACCGGCGAGCGCGGTGATCTCGCCGACATCGTAGGCCGGCGCCACTTCGACCAGATCCATCCCCAGCAGATTGATGCCGCGCAGACCGCGGACGATCTCCAGCGCCTGGTGGCTGGACAGCCCGCCGCACACCGGGGTGCCGGTGCCGGGCGCGAAGGCCGGGTCGAGGCAGTCGATGTCGAAGGTCAGGTAGACCTTGTGATCGCCGACGATGCGCTTGATCTCGGTGCTGACTTCGGCGGCGCTGTGCGCGTGCACCCAGCGCGCGTCGAGAATATTGAAGCCGGGATTCTGGTCGTTGGTGGTGCGCAGGCCCACCTGCACCGAGCGCGCCGGATCGACCAGCCCCTCGTTGGCGGCGTGCCAGAACATGGTGCCGTGGTCGATGCGCCCGCGCTTGTCCTCCCAGGTATCGCAGTGCGCGTCGAAGTGGATCAGCGACAGCGGCCCGTGGATTGCCGCGTGCGCCTTGAGCAGCGGGTAGCTGATGAAATGGTCGCCACCGAAGCTGAGCAGGCCGCAGCCCTGTTCGAGGATCGCCGCGGCGTGGGCCTCGATTTCATCCGGCACGCCCTGCGGCACGGCGTGGTCGAACACGCAATCGCCGCAATCGACCACCGCCATCGCCGCGAAGGGGTCGAAATCCCAGGGCCAGGGGCGCGCCCAGGCGAGGTTGGTGGAGGCGGCGCGCAGCGCCCGCGGACCAAAGCGCGCACCGGGGCGATTGGTGGTGGCGGTGTCCAGCGGCACGCCGCTGACGGCCAGATCGACACCGCGCAGATCGCGGCTGTAAGGGCGGCGCAAAAAGGACAGCGCGCCGGAATACATGGGCTCGGCGGGTGCCGCACCGCGTGCGCTGGCGGCGGTAAAGGCATGGTCACCGGGGGGCATCGGGGGCATCGGCTTCTCCGCGCAAATAGACGACGGCTATCGCTTCAACGGGCAGTCTAGCGCGCGCCGTCAGCGGCGTCGCGCAGCGCTCTGGGGATGGCGAAGGTGATGGTTTCCTCGACGCCATCCGCCTCGCTGGCGACCTCGGCGCCAGCCTCGCGCAGGCGCTGTACCACCTGCTGCACCAGCACCTCCGGCGCCGAGGCACCGGCGGTGACGCCGACCCGGCTGATCCCGCTCAGCCAGTCATCGCGTATGTCGCTGGCGCCATCGATCAGCCGCGCCGGCACCCCGGCGCGCTCGCCCAGCTCGCGCAGGCGGTTGGAATTGGAACTGTTGGCGGCGCCCACCACCAATAGCAGATCGACACTGGCGGCGAGCTTTTTCACCGCGTCCTGGCGGTTCTGCGTGGCGTAGCAGATGTCATCTTTTTTCGGCGCGCGGATCGCCGGAAAGCGCGCGCGCAAAGCCTCGATCACCGCCGCGGTGTCGTCCACCGACAGCGTGGTCTGGGAGACGAAGGCGAGCCGTTCGGGATCGCGCACCAGCAGCCCCGGCACATCCGCGGGCTTTTCAACCAGCAGGATGCGCCCGCCGTGGCTGCTGTCGTAGCGCCCCATGGTGCCCTCGACCTCGGGATGCCCGGCGTGGCCGATCAGCACCACCTCGCGGCCCTCGCGGGCGTAGCGGCAGACCTCCATGTGGACCTTGGTGACCAGCGGGCAGGTGGCGTCGAAGACGCGCAGCCCACGGCGCTCGGCCTCATCCTCCACCGCGCGCGAAACGCCGTGTGCGGAGAAGATCACCGTGGCGTCGTCGGGCACCTCGTGCAGCTCCTCGACGAAGCGCGCACCCTTGGCGCGCAGGCTGTCGACGACGAACTTGTTGTGCACCACCTCGTGGCGCACGTAGATCGGTGCGCCGAAGATCTCCAGCGCGCGCTCGACGATCTCGATGGCGCGGTCGACACCGGCGCAGAAGCCGCGCGGATTGGCGAGCAGAATATCCATGGAGAACCTCTTTGCTGACGGCCACCCGGGCCCGAGAAACTCAGCGGCAGCGCCGTCTGCCGCCGGCCACGGCGCCACCGCAGCCGGAAGACTAGAACCCGGCCAGCGGATCGACCGCCGGCGGCTGTACGTCGAGCACCTCAAATTCCACGCTGACCGTCTGCCCGGCCAGCGGCGGGTTGAAATCCACCAGCACGCGCTCGTCGCCGACCTCGACGATGGCCCCGGCGACCTCTTCGCCGTCCTCCAGCTGGAAGGCGATGATCTGCCCTTCGTGCGGCGCCATGTCATCCGGGAAGCTGCCGCGCGACAGCGCCTCGACGCGCGCCGAATCGCGCTCGCCCCAGGCCTGCAGCGGGCGCAGCTCGCGGCGGTCACTCTGCCCGGCGCGCATGCCGTAGAGGATCAGCTCGACGCCATCCGGAAAACTGCCGTCGCCGAGGACGAAGCTCACCGGCCCGCCCTCGTCGTGGCTGCTGTCGACCTCGGTGCCGTCGGCCAGAAAGATGCGGTAGTTGACGGTGACGAAACTGCCGAAAACGATCGGCGGCCCGCTGGCGCTCATGGCGCTTCCTCCTCGCGGTCGAAGAACAGCGAATGCACCACCAGTAGCACCGCGCCGACGCTGATCGCCGCATCGGCGATATTGAACGCCGGCCAGTGCCAGTTGCCGACGTGGAAGTCGAGAAAGTCGATCACATGGCCGTAGGCGAGGCGGTCGATCAGATTGCCCAGTGCGCCACCGAGCACCAGCGACAGCGACAGCGGCAGCAGGCGCTCGCCGCGCGGAATCCGCGCCAGCCACACCACCAGCACGGCGCCGACCACCAGCGCCAGCGCGGTGAAAAACCAGCGCTGCCAGCCGCCGGCATCGGCCAGAAAGCTGAACGCCGCGCCCGGGTTGTAGGCCAGGCGCAGGTCGAAGAAGCTGGTCACCGCCAGCGGCGAACGCCCCTGCAGGGCGGCCTCGGCGGCCAGTTTGGTGGCCTGATCGAGGCCGATCACGGCAATCGCCAGCAGATACCAGGGCAGTGCGCGGGCGGGGCTGATGGAGGTGGGCATGGGCTGGATACGCTCCGCAGCCGGCTCAGGCCCAGCGGCGGCTTTCGCCGGCGCCGTCGACGTTCTCCACGCAGCGCCCGCACAGAGTCGGGTGCGCCGGCTGGCTGCCGACATCCTCGCGGCGATGCCAGCAACGCTCGCACTTGTCGTGGGCGGCGGCGCGCGCAGCGACCCACAGCTCGCCGCCGGCCAGCTCGGCCTGCACTGCGCCGGCACCGCGCGCCGACAGCGGCTGCACATCGGCGCTGGAGGTGATCAGCACGAAGCGCAGCTCATCGCCGAGGCGATCCAGCAGAGCGCGCAGCTCATCGGCGGCGTAGAGGCTGACCTGGGCATCCAGCGAGGCGCCGATAGCGCCGGCCACGCGCAGTTTTTCCAGCTCTTTGCCGACCGCGGCGCGGGCGTCGATGATGCGCTGCCAGTCGGCCGCGGACAGCGCCGCGCCCTCATCCAGATCGAACAGCCCCTGGTACCAGGTGGCGGTGAACACGGTGGCGTCGCGCTGGCCATCGCTGGCCGCCGGCAGCTGCTGCCAGATCTCGTCCGCAGTGAAACTGGTGATCGGCGCGATCCAGCGCACCAGTGCCTCGGCGACGTGGTACAGCGCGGTCTGCGCGGAGCGCCGCGCGATGCTGTCCGCCTGGGTGGTGTACTGGCGATCCTTGATGACGTCGAGGTAGAAACCGCCCAGATCCACCGCGCAGAAGTTGTGCACCTTCTGGTAGACGAGGTGGAAGTTGTAATCGTGATAGGCCTGCGCGATCTCGTTCTGCAGCGCCAGCGCGCGGGCGACGACCCAGCGATCCAGCGCCAGCATCCCGCTCGGCTGCAGCGCGTTTTCGGCCGGATCGAAGCCGGCCATGTTGGCGAGCAGGAAGCGCGCGGTGTTGCGGATGCGCCGATAGGCGTCCGAGGTGCGCTTGAGGATTTCATCGGAGACGGTCATCTCGCCGCGGTAATCGGTGGCCGAAACCCACAGGCGGATGATGTCGGCACCGAGGGTTTTCATCACCTTCTGCGGGGCGATCACATTGCCCAGCGACTTGGACATCTTGTGGCCTTTCTCATCCACGGTGAAGCCGTGGGTCAGCACCTGGCGATAGGGCGCGTGGCCGTTGATCGCGGTGCTGGTCAGCAGGGATGAGTGGAACCAGCCGCGGTGCTGATCGGAGCCTTCCAGGTACATGTCCGCCGGGTAGGTCTGGCCTTCGCGACGACCGAGCACGTGCTTCCAGCTGCTGCCGGAGTCGAACCACACGTCGAGCACATCCTCGACCTTGCGGTACTGGTCGGCAGCGTCGCCGAGCAGCTCGGCCGGATCGAGATCGAACCAGGCCTGGATGCCGTCGAGCTCGACGCGCTGCGCGGCCTGCTCCATCAGCGCCAGGGTATCCGGGTGCAGCTCGCCGCTTTCGCGGTGTACGAACAGGCACAGCGGCACCCCCCAGTAGCGCTGCCGCGAGATGCACCAGTCGGGGCGGTTGGCGATCATCCCCTCGATGCGCGCCTGCCCCCAGCCGGGGATCCACTTCACCGCAGCGATTTCCTTCAAGGCCTGCTCGCGCAGACCCGCCTTGTCCATCGAGATGAACCACTGCGGCGTGGCGCGGAAGATGATCGGCGTCTTGGTTCGCCAGCAGAAGGGATAGCTGTGCTGGAATCTGGCCCGCCGCACCAGCGCGCCGTGTGCTTCGAGCACCTCGCAGATGTGCCCATCGACCTTGTGCACATGCTCGCCGGCAAACAGCTCGACGCGCTGGCGAAAGACGCCATCGTCGTCCACCGGGTCGAGCAGTTCGAGGCCGTACTTTTTGCCGGTGGCGAAGTCATCGACGCCGTGATCCGGCGCGGTGTGCACGCAGCCGGTGCCGCTGTCGGTGGTGACGTAGTCGGCCAGCACCAGCAGTGAATCGCGCGCGTAGAAGGGGTGCGCCAGCGCGATCCGATCGAGCGCCTCGCCGCTGGCGGTGGCCAGCAGCTCGAAGGTGGTCACACCCCAGCGCTGCATCACATCCTCGACCATCTGCGCGGCGATCACCACGCGCTCGACGCCGGCGCCGAGATCGACCTGCACCAGCGCGTAGTCCAGCTCCGGGTGCACGGCCACGGCGAGGTTGCCGGGCAGCGTCCACGGCGTGGTGGTCCAGATCACCACCGAGGTGCGATCCTCGCCGCCGCTGCCGCCCGTGCTGACGCCGAAGGGCGCCAGCAGCGCCGCCTCGTCGCGCGGCCGAAAGCGCACGTCGATGGCGGTGGAGGTCTTGTCGTGGTATTCGACCTCGGCCTCGGCCACCGCCGAGTGCGCGCCGACGCTCCAGAACACCGGCTTGGTGCCTTTAAAGAGATGGCCGCGTTCGATGATCGCCGCCAGCGCGCGGATGATGTCCGCCTCGTTCTGCGGGTTCATCGTCAGATAGGGGTCGCGCCAGTCGCCGAACACACCCAGGCGCTGGAAATCGTCGCGCTGGCCATCGATCTGCTCGGCGGCGTACTCGCGGCAGCGTGCGCGGAAGCTGGCCTCGTCGATATCCTTGCCGGGCTTGCCGACCATCGACTCGACCTTGTTTTCGATCGGCAGGCCGTGGCAATCCCAGCCGGGGATGTAGGGCGAATCGAAACCGGCCAGCTGCTTGGACTTGACGATCATGTCCTTGATCACCTTGTTCACCGCGTGGCCGATGTGGATCTCGCCGTTGGCATAGGGCGGGCCGTCGTGGAGCACGAATTGCGGTCGCCCGGCAGAGGCCTCGCGAATCGCCGCGTAGATGTCCATCGCCTGCCAGCGGGCGAGCATTTCCGGCTCGCGCTTGGCGAGATTGCCGCGCATGGGGAAGTCCGTCTGGGGCAGGTTCAGGGTGTCTTTGTACTGGCTCACGGGCGCTTACCGGGTCGGTCGTGGATGGAGATCGGGGCTGCGGATGGCAAAGCCGCCTACTCTACCGCAACGCGGCAAAGCGCGGCGAGTTCCGCTCGCAATATCGACCGCAAATCGCCACTTGCGGTATTTTATTGCGCGGCAAAAAAGGCGCGCGCGGCACGCTCGTCGCCGGCGATCGCCGCCTGCAGCGCATCCAGCGAATCGAACTTGCGCTCATCGCGCAGCTTGTGCAGGAACTCGATGCACAGGTGCTGGCCGTAGAGGTCGATCTCGACATCGAACAGATGCACCTCCAGCAGCGTGCGCAACCCGGCCACGGTGGGCCGCGTGCCGAGGTTGGCCATGCCCGCTCGCGGCCCGCCATCGGCGCCGCTGGCGGTCACCGCGAACACCCCGGAGAGCGGCGTGCGCCGCCGCCGCAGGGCGATATTGGCGGTGCGGTAGCCGAGCTGGCGACCGAGCTGCTGGCCGGGCATCACCCGGCCCTCCATCCGATACGGCCGGCCGAGCAGTTCGGCGGCGCCCGGCAGATCACCGGCGTCGAGGCAGCTGCGGATGCGCGTACTCGACACCCGCGCCGCATCCAGCGCATAGGTGCTGGTCGACTCCACGCCGAAGCCGCGCGCCGCACCGGCGCGGCACAGCAGCGCGAAGTCGCCGGCGCGGTCACGGCCGAAGCGAAAATCGTCGCCGACCACCAGATGGCGCACGCCCAAGCGCCCGACCAGCAGCTCGCCGATGAATTCCTGCGGCGGCTGCGCGGCGAGGCGCTCATCGAAGCGCAGCAGCAGCACGCGATCGACGCCGGTCTCGCGCAGCAGGCCGAGCTTCTCGCGCAGCCGGGTCAGTCGCGCCGGCGCCTCGCTGGGGCGGAAATACTCGTGGGGCAGTGGCTCGAAGGTGATCACGCAGGCCGGCAGGCCCAGCTCGCGGGCGCGTCGCGCCAGCCCGGCGAGCACCGCGCGATGACCGCGGTGGACGCCGTCGAAATTGCCGATGGTGGCCACGCAGCCGCGGTGGGCGGGACGCAGGTTGTAGCTGCCGCGGATGATCTGCAAGGGGCGGGCTCCGGTGCTCGCTGCATTGGGGGGCGACGCGCGCGGCGGCGCGACCGCGCGAACCGGGCCATCGCTCGCCATCAGGCGCGCAGGTGGCGCGGGCGCAGACCCAGCAGCCACAGGCAGGCCGCGTAACAGGCGGCCGCGGCGGTGATTATACCCAGCAGCACGCCGACTCGCTGCAGCGCCGGCAGCGTCCCCCAAACCGCCGCCGGCGGCGTCAGCCAGAGTAGCAGTGCGGCCATCGCCAGCAGCGCCACGGCGATTCGCGCCAGGTGCCGCCGCCAGCCCGGCTCGGGCCGGTAGATGCGCTCGCGATACAGGCGCCGGTACAGCATCAGCGCCTGCAACCAGGCGGACAGTGCGGTCGCCGCGGCCAGGCCGACGTGCGGCGCGGCGTAGTCGGCGAGCACCAGCGGCACCACCAGCAGCACGTTGAAAACCATGTTCGACAGCAGCGCGACGATGCCGATGCGCACCGGGGTTTTCATATCCTGCCGCGCAAAAAAACCCGGAGCGAGAATCTTGATGAACACAAACCCCGGCAGACCGAGCGCGTAGGCCACCAGGCTGGCCGCGGCCATCTGCGTATCCAGCGCGCTGAAGGCGCCGTACTGGAACAAACTGGCGAGGATCGGTGCCGCCAGCAGCGCCAGCCCGACGGCTGCGGGAATGGCGATCAGCGCGGCCATGCGCAGCGCCCAGTCGAGCGCGCGGCGAAAGCGCGCCGGGTCGGCATTGGCGTGATCGGCGGACAGCCGCGGCAGGATCACCGTCGCCAGCGCGATACCGAACACCCCGAGCGGGAACTCGACCAGCCGATCCGAGTAGTACAGCCAGCTGACCGAGCCGGCGACCAGAAACGAGGCGATCAGCGTATCCAGCAGCAGGTTGATCTGCGCCACCGAGGAGCCGAGGATCGCCGGCGCCATCAATTTCAGAATGCGGCGCACACCGCTGTGCCGCCAGCCCCAGCGCGGCCGCGGCAGCAAGCCCATTCGCGCCAGAAACGGCAGTTGAAAAGCGAGCTGCACGGCGCCGGCGACCAGCACTCCCCAGGCCAGCGCGGTGATCGGCTGGGCAAAGTGCGGCGCGGCCAGCAGCGCCGCAGCGATCAGGCATACGTTGAGCAGCACCGGGGTGAAGGCCGGCACCGCAAAGCGCCCGGCGCTATTGAGCATGCCGCCGGCGTAGGCCACCAGCGAGATGAAAAAAATGTACGGGAAGGTGATCCGCAGCATGTCCGCCGCCGCCGCGTAGCGCTCGGCGTCATCGGTGAAGCCGGGGGCGAAGATCAGCACCAGCAGCGGCGCGGCGGCGACACCGAAGGTGGTCACCACCAGCAGCACGCCACCCAGCGTACCGCAGACATGCGCCGCCAGATCGCGCAGCTCGGCGGCGCTGCGGCGCTCGCGGTACTCGGTGAACACCGGCACGAAGGCCTGTGCGAAGGCCCCTTCGCCAAACAGCCGGCGCAGAAAGTTGGGGATCTTGAAAGCAACGAAAAAGGCATCGGTCAGCGGCCCGGCGCCGAAGCTGATGGCGAATACCTGATCGCGCACAAAGCCGAGCAGCCGCGACAGCAGCGTCATCGCACTGACCAGCAGGCCCGAGCGCAGCAGCCCGCGCGCGCCGGCGGCGGCTGGTTTCGGTGCCCCGGCGGCGGGGTCGGGCGGCGTGGCGGCGCTCAAACGGCGTTTTCTCCGGTTGCGGCGTGGTGGGCCGCCGGGGCGGCAGCGCGGAGTGTACCAGAGGGGCTTGACAGCGTTGACAGTTGCCTGATAGCTGGGGATAATCGCGCGCTTTGCCGAATCCACGTGCAGATCGGCGGCCGCGCGCCGCGCCGCGCGGTCTTCGCCAGAATTGAGTTTTCCAGCCGGCGCAGCCCGCCCGGCAGCACCGAATCAAGCACCGATTACAGGAGTCGCCCCGTGGCCAACTCGCCCCAAGCCCGCAAGCGCGCCCGCCAGGCGGAAAAGCGCCGTCAGCACAACGCCAGCCTGCGCTCGATGATGCGCACCCACGTCAAAAAGGTGGTCAATGCCATCGAAGCGGGCGACAAGGACGCAGCTGTCGGCGCCTACGGCGCGGCCTGCAAGGCGCTGGACAGCAGTGCGCGCAAGGGGCTGATCCACAAAAACAAGGCCGCCCGACACAAGAGCCGCCTCAACGCCAGAATTCGCACCCTCTGACGGTGCGCGCGCCGCGCCCAGCCAGCCTGGCGGCGCGACAAAAAACCGGCCACGGGGCCGGTTTTTTTGTGGCCGATGCAGCGCCACCGCTCAACCCGCCTCGCTGATCAGCACCATGTTGTCGCGGTCGATCAGCTCCGGCTCCAGCACATAGCCGAGCAGCGCCTCGATCTGATGGCTGGGCTGGCCGACCAGCTTGCGCGTGTCGGCAGCCGAATAATTGACCAGCCCGCGCGCCACCTCGGCACCATCGGGCGCGCGACAGGCGACCAGCTCGCCGCGCTGAAAGCGCCCTTCCACCGCCGTCACCCCCACCGCCAGCAGGCTGGCGCCGGTCTCGCGCAGCACGCGCGCCGCGCCAGCATCGATATGCAGCGTGCCGCGCACCTTGAGCTGGTTGGCCAGCCAGCGCTTGCGCGCCAGCAGCGGTGCCTCGCCGGCGCGCAGCAGGCTGCCCAGCGGTTCGCCGCGCTGCAGGCGGAGCAGCGCCTGCGGCTCGCGGCCGGAGCAGATCACCGTGTCGGTGCCGGAGCGCGCGGCGCGCTCGGCGGCAGCCACCTTGGTGGCCATGCCACCACGGCCGAGAGCGCCGCCGGAGGGCTTGGCCATGCGCCGCAGGCGGGGGTCGTCGGCGGCCGCCTCGGCGACCAGCCGGGCCGCCGGATTGCTGCGCGGATCGCTGTCGAACAGGCCCTGCTGGTCGGTGAGAATGACCAGCAGCTCGGCCTCGACCAGGTTGGCGACCAGCGCGGCGAGGGTGTCGTTGTCGCCGAAGCGGATCTCGTCGGTGGTCACCGTATCGTTCTCGTTGACCACCGGGATGACCTTCAGCTCCAGCAGGGTGCGCAGCGTGGTGCGCGCGTTGAGGTAGCGGTGGCGACTGGCCAGATCGTCGTGGGTGAGCAGAATCTGCGCGGTGCCGATGGCGTGCCGCTTGAACTGCGACTCGTAGGCTTCGACCAGCCCCATCTGCCCGACTGCGGCGGCCGCCTGCAGCTCGTTGACCGCACTCGGCCGGCGCTGCCAGCCGAGCCGGCGCATGCCCTCAGCGATCGCCCCGGAGGAGACCAGCACCACCTCACAGCCGGCGGCGTGCAGCGCGGCGAGCTGCTCGCCCCAGTGGTGGATGGCGTCGAAATCGAGTCCACGGCCATCGTCGGTGACCAGCGCGCTGCCGATCTTTACCACCCAGCGGCGCGCCTGCCGCGGCACCTCACGCATCGCCATCGGCCGCCTGCGCGCCGCGCTCAGCCGCGCCGTCAACCTCAGCATCAGCCTCGGCCGCGGCATTCATCTGCTCGATGCGGGTCATCACCTGTGCGCAGAGCTGCTCGGTACCGGCGCCGCTGATCGCGCTGGTGCGAAACACCGGCCCGCGCCAAGCGAGCCGCTCGACAATGCTGGCACAGACCGCTTCGCGCTCGTCTTCGGCGAGCAGATCGACCTTGTTGAGCAGCAGCCAGCGCTCGCGCCGGGCCAGCGCCGGGCTGTATTTGTGCAATTCCTCGACCAGCGCCGCGGCGGCTGCCGCCGGATCTGTGCCATCCAGCGGAGCGACGTCGATCAGGTGCATCAGCAGGCGCGTGCGATCCAGATGCTTGAGGAACTGGATGCCGAGCCCGGCGCCGTCGGCAGCGCCCTCGATCAGCCCGGGGATATCGGCGATGACGAAGCTGCGGTGCGCCTCGATGCGCACCACGCCGAGATTCGGGTGCAGCGTGGTGAAGGGGTAGTCGGCGACCTTCGGCCGGGCCGCCGAGACGGCGCGGATCAGCGTCGACTTGCCGGCATTGGGATAGCCGAGCAGACCGACATCGGCGAGCACTTTGAGCTCCAGCTTCAGCGCGCGCCGCTCGCCGGGAGTGCCCGGTTTGGACTGCCGTGGCGCACGGTTGGTGGAACTCTTGAAGCGGGTGTTGCCGAGGCCGTGAAAGCCGCCGCGCGCCACCAGCAGGCGCTGGCCGATGGCGGTCAGGTCGCCGATCAGCTCGCCGCTGTCGGCGTCGCTGGCCAGCGTGCCGACCGGCACGCGGATCTCGCAGTCAGCGCCGCCGCGCCCGGTGCAGTTGCGCCCGGCGCCGTTGTGGCCGCGCTCGGCGGCGAAGCTGCGCGTGTGGCGGAAGTCGATCAGGGTGTTCAGATCGCCGTCGGCGACCAGCCAGACGCTGCCGCCGTCGCCGCCGTCGCCGCCGTCCGGCCCGCCTTTGGGGATGTATTTTTCGCGGCGGAAACTGACGCAGCCATTGCCGCCGTCTCCGGCGCTGACCCTGATGGTGGCTTCATCGACAAACTTCATCGCAATGCTCGCTGCGCGGGGCCGGCGCAGTGTAGCGCAGGGCTGGCGCATTGGGGATATTCGGCGCGCTGTTGGTGAGCGGCTGCCGGCGGCGCTCGCCACGGCCGCCACCAGAGGCGCTGGAGGCTTTGTTCGCAAACACAAAAAACCCCGCCGCAGCGGGGTTTTCGTGCGCCGGGGGCGGCCGGCCTCAGCCGGGCACCACGTCGACGAACTTGCGGCTTTTCGGCCCGCGGGTGACGAACCTGACCACTCCGTCCGCCTTGGCGAACAGGGTGTGGTCGGTGCCGCAGCCAACGTTGTTGCCGGCGTGAAAGCGGGTACCGCGCTGGCGTACGAGAATGTTGCCCGCAATCACCGCCTGACCGCCGAAGCGCTTCACGCCGAGGCGTTTGGATTCTGAATCGCGGCCGTTACGCGTAGAGCCGCCTGCCTTTTTATGTGCCATGGATGTTACTCCCTCGGGCGAACACGGCTCAGCCGTTGATCGCGGTGATTTCCAGTTCGGTGTAGTTCTGGCGGTGGCCCTGCTGCTTGCGGTAGTGCTTGCGGCGGCGGAACTTGACGATCTCGATCTTCTTGCCGCGACCGTGGGCCCTGACCGTAGCGCTGACGGTGGCGCCCTCGACGGTCGGCGCGCCGACCTTGACGTCGTCGCCATCGGCGACCATCAGCACGTTATCGAGCTCGATGCTGTCGCCCTCGGCGGCGTTGAGCGTCTCGACGCGCAGCTTGTCGCCCGCCGCGACGCGATACTGTTTGCCACCGGTTTTGATTACCGCGTACATGGGTGTCTCCAGAGAAATGCCGATAGCAGCCGTGCGACATCCGCGATGCCGGCCCGACTGCATAAAACCTGTCTGCGAAAGGCGCGCGATTCTAGCGACAAGCCAGCGGCGCGTCAAATCCGTGCGCACTGCCCGCCAAGCCCGGCAATCAAGCCCGCGCAAAACGTCGTCAACTTGACACCCGTGGGAGCCGTTCCTAGCATGCGCCATCCCTCAATCCGGGCCCCTCGATGGACATCCAGACCGCGCAGGCGCTGATCGCCGACGACATGCGGCGCGTCGACGCCACCATCCGCGCCCGTCTGCGCTCCGACGTGGTGCTCATCAACCAGCTGGCCGAGTACATCGTCGCCAGCGGCGGCAAGCGCCTGCGCCCGCAACTGGTGGTGCTCTCCGCGCTGGCCGCCGGCTATCCCACCGGCGAGAACGCACGGGCGCACGTCGAACTGGCCGCGGTGATCGAATTCATCCACACCGCCACCCTGCTGCACGACGACGTGGTCGACGCCTCCGAGCTGCGCCGCGGTCGCGACACGGCGAACACCATCTGGGGCAATGAGGCGGCGGTGCTGACCGGCGATTTCCTCTACTCGCGGGCCTTTGAAATGATGGTCGACGTGGGCTCGATGCGGGTCATGGAGATCCTCGCCCAGACGACCAACACCATCGCCGAAGGCGAGGTGATGCAACTGCTCAACATGCACGAGCCGGATGTCAGCGAGGCGCAATACCTGAAGGTGATCCACGCCAAAACCGCCAAGCTGTTCGAGGCCGCGACCCGCCTGGGCGCGGTGCTCGCCGGTGGCGACGCAATCTGCGAGCAGGCGCTGGCCAGCTATGGCCTGCATCTGGGTACCGCCTTCCAGATCGTCGATGACGTGCTCGACTACAGCGCCAGCAGCGAGGTACTGGGCAAAAACATCGGCGATGATCTCGCCGAGGGCAAGCCCACGCTGCCGCTGATCATCGCCATGCGCGACGGCGACGACGCGGCGCGCGACACCTTGCGCGCGGCGATCGAAAACGGCGGCCGCGAGCGGATCACCGAAGTGCTCGACGTGATCGCCGCCAACGACGCGCTGGAGAAATCGATGCAGCTGGCGCGCCGCGAGGCCGCTGCCGCCGGCGTTGCCCTGCAGGCGCTGGCCGATGGCCCCGAGCGCCGTGCGCTGGCCTTTCTCGCCGAATATTCGGTGGCCCGCGACTACTGACGCGGCGGCCGGTGACGCGCCGGCCGGCGCGGCTCAGCCAGCCTCCGCCAGCAGCCGTTCGGCGCTGTGCAGCGAGCGCGCCACATAGCCACCGGCAAACAGATTGGCGTGGTTGAGCAGGTGGTAGAGCTGGTACAGCTCGCGGCGCAGGGGATAGCCCTCGGCCAGCGGCCAGGCCTCGCGGTAGGCGGCAAACATCGCCGTGGAGAAGCCGCCGAACAGCTCGCACAGCGCCAGATCGGTCTCGCGATCACCGTAGTAGGTGGCCGGATCGATGATCGCCGGCCGGCCATCCGCCAGCCAGCCGGCATTGCCCCACCACAGATCGCCGTGCAGCAGCGAAGGCTGCGGCCGATGCCCGCCGAGCAATCGCGGCACCACCGCACAGAGGCGCTCGCCGGCATCCAGCAGGCGCGGCGGCGCGGCGGCGCCGGCGAGCAGCGCCAACTGCGGGCGCAGGCGGTACTCGATGTAAAACTCAGCCCAGTCATCGCAGGGGCTGTTGCACTGCGGCGTGCCGCCGATGCTGTTGTCGCGGTGCCAGCCGTGGTATTCGGCGCGCTGGCGATGCAGCCCCGCCAATGCGCGGCCGAAACGCACCATCGCCGCGTCGCTGTTGCCATCGACCGCGGCGCCGTGCAGCGACAGGTACTGCATCAGCAAAAAGGCGCGGTCGTCGAGCTCGCCATGCAGCAGCGGCTGCGGCACCACAAATTCACCCGATGCGGCCAAAGCCTCCAGCCCGGCGGCCTCGGCGGCAAAGTATTCGACCGGCGCGTCGTGGTGGAATTTGAGGTAGCAGTCGCCGGCGACGCTGCTCAGGCGATACCCGCGGCCGCCGTCGAGCGCCTGCCAATCGCGAAATTCCGGCGACTCGTCATAGGTCTCGCGCCAGAGCTGTGCCAGTTGCTCGCGCCAATCACCGCTGTCAGCGCCACTCATGCTTTGGATTCTGCTCATCGGCACGGGATACACCGAGTCGGCGCCGGCGCCGCAACCGGCCCGGCAGCACGGCGAACAGGCTGGCGAGCGCGACCACCGACCAGTCGGCACCACCGCCGCTCTGGGCGACCGGGTTGCTCAGGTACAGACTGAAGCGATTATCGGCGCTGGCCAGGTCGTAGACACCACGGGCATCGACACTGCTGACCAGCGGCATCACTTCCCGACTCAACAGGCGCAGCTGCAGTTGCAGGCTGGTCTGCTCGCCTACGCGCAGATCGCCGTGATCGCAGTGCAGCAGGTCGCCATCGAGGCGGCAGCTCTGCGGAACCTCGACCAGGGCCAGCGTGTCGGGGATCCGTGTCTGGCTGGTGATCTGCGCGGCGTCGCGCTGGGCGTCGCGATTGAACACCAGCAGGTCGACGAGGGTGGTCCGACCCACGATCGGCGTGCCGTTACTGGCCAGCTGTACGGCCAGATCGATGTTGTCATCATTGCAGCTGGCGGCGACGCGCGCGGCCATATCGTCGAGGCTGCATTGACTGAATCGACTCTGCATCTGCGCGGTGAACAGCGGCCACATGAGCAGGTCTGGCTGCGCCGCACAGGCAGTCAGATCATCGTGCACCGCGCCGAGGCTGTGGCCCAGCTCGTGGGCGACCAGTTGCACGTCATGAATGAAAGGGGTGGACAGCGAGGTGTCGTAGCCGTCGCCGCGACAGGCGGTGTCGATCCACGCCAGGCCGATCACGTCCCCCGGGTCCTGGGTGCCGCTGAACAGGTGTACCAGCCCCAGTTCGCCGTCCAGCTCGGCGGCCGCGCCGGCGGCCAGATCCGGGTCTCTGCGGCGATAATCGACGAAGGCATCGAGCACCGCGCTGACCGCCCCGTTGTTAGCGCGGGACGCGTCGCGCATCGGGTCGTCGTTCTCGTCGAGCACCTTGACCAGCGCCACGCGCAGCGCCACCCCCAGCTCCTCGCGGAAGATGCCATCGACGCTGTTGAGCACCGACAAGGCCTGCAGCGCGCCCTGGCCGGCGTTGCGCTCATCGAACAGGGTGTCCACCAGCACGGCGATGTGTACCACCCGCGTCGGCGCTTCGCCATTGCGCGGCAGCGCGCGGGCGATCTCCTCGCTGGCCTGGCGGGCCGCCGCATCAACGCTCGCCAGCGGCGGCACCAGAGCGTGGTCGGTGCCAAAGGCATCGCCCTGGTCGCCGTCGGTGACGTCGATCATCACCAGCTCATCGTCGCCGCGCGGCTCGATGCCCCCCTGCTGATCGATGCGATACATCCGCTGCCAGGCGCGCAGCGTGCCGGTGAACAGATCGCCGCGGCGCGTCAGGCGCACCCAGGAATCGTCGGCACCGACCACCGAGCCTGCGTAAAAACGGATATCGGCGAGGCTTTGCAGGCTGGCTGACGGAGCGATCAACTTTGGCTCCGCGACGGCTTCACTGGGGTGCAGGTCGAGCTCGAACTCGCTGCCCAGCGCGGCGATCCGCAAGCGCACGCCGCCATCGTCATCTTCCGTGACGGAGATCAGGCGCAGTGGCGAGACCTGCGCGGTGCGGGTCGCGGCCTGCAAGCCGGAAAGGCTCGCCAGCAGCAGGGCGAGGGTGCAAAACAGGGTCGCCAGTGACATGGCGTGCGGCTGGCGCCGCGGGCGGGATGGCGGGATCATCGGCAAACCTGTAACTGAGCGGTTGGCCAGTCTATTTACGCCGAAGGCTGCGTTCTGTGCGCGATTGCGCTGAATGTGTCGCAAGTTTCGTGAACTTTCCCCTTGGCAAGCATGCCGGCACCCGCCGCCAGCGTCCCGGCGGCAGGCCATCCAGCGACCAGTCGCCGACCCGCGCGCGCACCAGTCGCAGGGTCGGGAAGCCGACCGCCGCGGTCATCCGCCGCACCTGCCGGTTGCGCCCCTCGACGATACCCAGCGCCAGCCAGCTGGTGGGCACCGACTTGCGGTAGCGCACCGGCGGATCGCGCGGCCACAGATCCGGCGCGGCGATGCGCTCGGCGCGCGCCGGCCGGGTGGCACCATCCCTGAGCTGCACGCCGGCGCGCAGCGCGGCCAGCGCGGCGGCGTCGATCTCACCCTCCACCTGCACCCAGTAGGTCTTCTCCAGCTTGTGGCGCGGCTCGGCGATGCGCGATTGCAGCCGGCCGTGGTCGGTCAGCAGCAGCAGCCCCTCGCTGTCGCGATCCAGCCGGCCGGCCGGGTAGACGCCGGGCAGCTCGATAAAATCGGCCAGCGTCGGCCGGCCATCGCCGCCGCTGAACTGGCAGAGCACGCCGAACGGCTTGTTGAACAGGATCAGCTGCGCCACGCCCACAGCCTCAGTGCGACTGCCGCTGGCCGTACAGCCGCGCGTACAGGCCGCCCTGCTCGATCAGCTCGCCGTGGCTGCCCTGCTCGGCGATCCGGCCATCCTCGAACACATACACCCGGTCGGCCTGCTTCACCGCCGACAGGCGATGCGCGACGATCAGCGTGGTGCGCCCCTGCAGGTACTCGGCCAGCGCGCTGTGCAGGCGCTGCTCGGTCTGCGTGTCCAGCGCGCTGGTGGCCTCGTCGAGAATCACCACCGCCGGGTCGGTGAGCACCATCCGCGCCACCGCCAGGCGCTGCCGCTGGCCGCCGGAGAGGCGCACCCCCTGGCGGCCGACGCGGGTGTCGAGGCCCTCGTCCAGCGCGGCCACGACATCGTCGAGCTGGGCGATGCGCAGCGCGCGCCACAGCTCGGCGTCGTCGATATCGCGGCCGAGGCCGAGGTTGTTGCGCACCGAATCGTTGAACAGCGCCGGCTGCTGCAACACGGTGGCGACGTGCTCGCGCACCCGCTGCAGGCCGATCTCGCTGACCGGCACACCATCGAACAGGATCTCCCCTCGCTGCGCCGGATACAGGCCCAGCAGCACCTGCACCAGGGTCGATTTGCCGCCGCCGGAGGCGCCCACCAGGGCGACCTTTTCACCGGCCGCGACGCGCAGCGAGACGCCGTTGAGCACCGGCGCGTCGTCGCGATAGGCGAAGTGCACGTCGCGCAGCTCCAGACCCACGGTGCGCTTGCCGGCGAAGGGGTCGTGCAGCGCCGGGTAGTCCGGCTCGCTGCGCAGCAGGCGCAGGCGATCGACGCGCGCCAGCGCCGCCGAGGCGCCGTAGCCGGCGTACTGGATGCCGAGCACTTCCTGCACCGGCCCCATCATGAACCACAGGTAGCCGAACACGGCGAGCATCAGGCCGACGCTCAGATCCGAATAGACCACCAGCAGCATGGCCACCGCGCGGAAGATGTCGAAGCCGAACAGGAACAGCACGAAGCTGGCGCGGTTGGCGGCGTCGGATTTCCAGGCAAAGGCGGCCGAATCGCGCTGCACGCCGCGCGCGGCGTCGATCACCCGGCCGATGTAGTGGCGCTCGCGATTGCTGGCGCGGATCTGCTGGATCGCTTCGAGGGTCTCGGCGAGCGCCTGCTGAAACAGTTCGAAAGCGCTGTTTTCTCTGCTTTTCAGATGCTTGACGCGCTTGCCGACCACGGTGGTGAAGTAGATCACCACCGGGTTGGCGATCAGAATGAACAGTCCCAGCGGCCAGTGGATGGCCAGCAGCACCACCGCGGTGCCGAGCACGCTGAGCACCGCGACGAGGAATTTGCTCAGGCCCTCGCCGATGAACTTGTCAACGGTTTCCAGATCGGTGACCAGATGGCTGGCCACGGTGCCGCCGCCGAGGGTCTCGTATTCGGCCATCGACACCCGCTGCAAGCGCTGCAGCAGATCGCGGCGGATGCGCAGGGTGATGTCCTTGGCGATCAGCGTGAACTGGCGCGCCTGCCAGACGTTGAGCAGCAGCGTGACGACGCGCAGCACCAGCGTCAGCAGCAGCACCGCGAGGATGTACAGCACCGGGCCGTGCCAGCTCACAGGGGCCAGCGACTCGATGGCCGCCACCGCCGGGCCGGGCTGATCCAGCAGCACCTCGTCGACCAGCAGCGGCATCAGCAGCGGCAGCGGCACCGCGGCCAGCGTCGCCAGCAGCGCGACGAGGTGCGCGATGACCAGTTCGCGACGGTGTTGCAGCGCCACGCGGCGGATGTAGGCCCAGTCGTAGCGGGTCGCTTCGGCATTGCTGTTGGCGTCGTTCAAGGCGGTGGGTCGTCGGTGGGCGAACCGCACATTGTGCGGCCTGTGGGGCGCGGAGTGAATGGCCGGGCCGCAAGCGGTCGCCTCAGGCCGGCGCCGCCGGGCGCCGCTCGACGACGATCGCCGCCACCCCGGCGATCACCACCGCGCCGCGCACGCCATCGATGGCGTCGGCCCACCCGAGCGCGCGCTCGAAGTCGCCGCCGCCGGCGGCCACAGCCTGTTGCTGGTCGGCCCGCCCGGGACCGGCAAGTCGATGCTGGCCCGGCGCCTGCCGGGCATCCTGCCTCCCATGACGCTCGACGAGGCGGTCGAGACGACGAAGGTGCATTCGATCTCGGGACTCATTCCGCCCGGCGTGCCGCACGGCGCGCGGGTGCTCGGCGACGAGGAGGTGGTGACCGACAACGTGATGGCGCCGCGACGGGAAGGACCCATCACGCTGCAAGACGAATGACCGCCG
>Ga0207752_1000273_pt1 | contig 24878 bp, 22 predicted proteins | sample Pon2CUnioCityCA_6_FD_187272 | JGI IMG/M metagenome (GOLD analysis project Ga0207752, IMG submission 187272) | Marine sediment microbial community from Union City, CA, USA - Pond 2C Sediment 2 (SPAdes) | ecosystem: Environmental > Aquatic > Marine > Intertidal zone > Salt pond sediment ... | reverse complement strand
AGTAAGAGTTTATTTTTAGTGAAAAGGAGCTAAAAAATGAGAGAGAAATTGCTGGTCAAATTAGCTGAATGGCATGCATCCCATCCCTGGAGGATGGTGGCATTGGTCACGGTAATAACTGTTTTGTTTGGATTTTTTGCTTCCCGGCTGGAGATGACCATGCGGGTGGAAGACCTTCTTCCCGCCAAGGATAAGAAGGTGAGCCAGCTCAATGACATCATTGATGAATTTTCCACTTCCACGCTGCTGGTGGTGGTTCTTCAGGGTGAAGAGGAGCACTTGAAAAAATATGCGGATGCCCTGGCCCCCCAGATAGAAGAATTGACCTTTCAGGAAGAGGACGGGTCTCAAAGAAGGCTTTTTCAAAGGGTGGATTACAAAACACCCAGAGAGTTTCTCAGAAACCATATGCTGATGCTGGCCAAAGCTGAAGACCTTGAGAACACAAAGAGTCTTTTTACAGATCCGAATCTTGCCGGATTTATTGAAAACCTCAATGATTCCATGGAAAAGGAGTATGTGGGACAGGAGGAGTCCCTTTCCAGCAGGGAAAAAGAGGACCAGGCGGTTCAGTTTTTGGACGGCATCCAGGACCTGGTTCTCACACTGCAGAGAGCAGCCCGGGCTGAAGAACTCACCCGGGAAGAAATCCATGCGGCCGCCGATAAGCTCCTTTTTGGAGACGAGTATATGCTGAGTTATGATAAAAAGGCTCTTCTTCTCATGGCTATTCCAAATTTCACACTCATGGACAGGGACCTTATCATGGCCGGGGCCGATGGAGTCCAGGAGGTCCTGGATGGTATGAACAAGGATTTCCCGGACGTGAAGGCAGGCATGACCGGAGATGTGGCCAGAGAGCGGGATGAGCAGGTCTATGCCTCCAGGAGTTTTGGTTCGTCCACTCTCATTGCTCTGGTGTTTATTCTGATCTTGCTGATGTTGTCTTTCCGGATGTGGGTGGCGCCTGTTCTGGCCGTAGTGAACTTGGTCATAGGCCTCATATGGGGAATGGGAGCTGCCTGGCTGGCTGTAGGCCAGCTCAACATGGTCACGTCCATGATGTCAGTGGTCCTGCTCGGCCTGGGCATTGATTTTTCCATCCATCTTATTTCCGGATTCACGGAAAGACGGGCTGCGGGAGAAAGCATTGAAGATTCCATGAAAAACACTTTTCTTAAAAGCGGGAAAGGCATCCTCACCGGGGGATTCACAACAGCCTGTGCGTTTCTCACTCTTCTTATAAGCCAGTCCAGGGGAATGGCCCAGATGGGTGCTGTGACAGGCATAGGCCTTCTTTCCGTGCTTCTTGCCACCCTGCTGTTTCTTCCTGTCCTTCTGGTTATCAGAGAGAGGCTGGTCGAAAGGAAAATACAAAAAGGAAGGCTCCAGCGAAAAAAAAGGGACATCTCTTTTCGTTTTTTGGGAAGCACAGCCTCCTGGCTTTCCAAAAAATATGTGTTTACGGTGACCGCCTCTGTGGTGGTGACCGGTCTGCTGGTCTGGAATGGATTGTCCATCAAATATGACTCGAATTTTATGAATCTGGAGCCTAAAGGGATTGAATCCATAAAGCTTATGGACACGGTTCTGGAGAAATTCGACTTCAGCATGGAGTATGCCATGGCCATGGCTGACAGTGTGGAGGAGTCAAGGAAATTATCCGATGCGTTTAAAGACCTGGGAACTGTGGCGTTTACGGATGATATTTCTGTTTTTCTTCCTAACAGCGAAGAACAGGAAAAGAGGATCCCGCACATTCAGGAAGTCAGGGAAAAAATGCAGGGCGCTTCCATAAAAAGGAGCGTGGATCCGCAGGACCTCTCAAAACTGGAAGAAGAAATCGTTCGGCTTGAGATGAATGTGATGGAGATGCAGGATATGGCTTTTCTGGGCGGGCAGGATAAAGTGGATCAGAAGTGCAAACAGATCGTGGGTGATCCTGAAAAACCGGATTCCGGAAACAGGGTTCAGGAATTGACAGAGCTTCTGTCCCGGGACAGCATTCTGCAGGGGCTTTCAGAATTCCAGAGAGGCTTCGCTCCTTATTTTAAGGAAAATGTTCTCCGGATGAGCTCCACAGAGCCCATTGAACTCAGGGACCTTCCGGAATCTGTTAAAGACCAGTACAGCAATGAATCAAGGGATAAGTTTTTGGTGACCATTTTTCCCGCCAGCAGCCCCTGGAGCAATCCGGAGATGCTCAACCGGTTCGCGGATGATCTGGAAAGGGTCACGGAAGAAGTGACAGGGCTTCCTCCTGTTTTTAGGGCCGTGATCAAAATATTTGCCAGAGACGGAAGAAATGCGGTGCTTTTAACCCTGCTTATTGTGTTCCTGCTCCTGTATGCGGATTTTAAAAAACTCCGTCATGCGCTCATGGCCATGGTCCCTCTTGCGTGCGGTGTGTTCTGGATGGTGGGCCTGATGCATCTCATCGGGATGAAGCTCAATTTTATCAATTTGATCGGCCTTCCTTTGATCATCGGGATCGGCATAGATGACGGGGTCCATATCATCCACCGCTGGAGAAATGAGGGAAAAGGCCGGATCTTCACCGTGTTCTCAAGCACAGGAAAAGCCATCCTTCTGACCACACTGACCACACTGTTTGCCTTCGGGTCGCTTGTCTTTTCCATATTCCGCGGATGGGCTTCTTTCGGGGGCGCTTTGGCAGTTGGCGTAGCCGCCTGTTTTCTCACAACCGTGCTTATTCTCTCAGGGATCCTCGGTATTATCGAACACAAAAAACAGTGACAGAAAGGGGCTGGTTATCCCTTTTATCGGGAGCTGGATTTTACCTGGTTGATTTCTGGAATTCCTCCATGGCTTTTTTGACCTCAGGATCGTCAGCGTACTGCATGGCTTTCATCATGACCGTGCCCAGCTTCATCGTCATCTCTGCCATCTTTTTCCCTTCTTCTCCCAGCTCTACAGGGGGGGTTGTCATCTCATTGAGCTCAGGATATTTTTCCTGGATTTTTTCCATTTTGGGCCTGAGTTCAGTCATGGCTTTGTTGAAATCCGTGAGAGCTGCGGCGACTTTTTGGGCGCTGTCAGCTTTTTCCATACTCGATATGAATTTCTCCGTTTCCTGGTTGAATTTTTTTACCAGAGGCATCAGGTCTGAGTATTTGCCTCCCCCGCCGCAGGCAGTAATTCCGAATAGAAAAACTATGAGACCGAGCACATAAACACACTTTGATATTCTCATTTTCCCTCCTTAAAGGAATATTTATGGGATTTTGATGGGAAATATATACACTCCCGGATGACAAGTCAATCAATTTTCTTGTTTCTTTTTCTTAAAAATGTTGAAATTTCCCTGGTTTTTGTATACCCTTTTCTTTTATTGCTTTTCCCATATTAAAATGATGTTCAAATCATTGGTTTATCAAATACCAACATTCCCTAAAACCCTAGGAGGTTTTTATGAAAAATTTTTCCCGTTTTTCTAAAATCATAACGCTCATATGTTTGTTTTGCCTTACTGTCATTTTTCTCCCTGCGCAGGCTCCTTCCAAAGGCTACCACGACTATCAGGCGCTCACTTCAGCTCTCAAGCAGATCGCTTCCCAGTATCCGGATATCACGGAGCTTAAATCCCTGGGCACTACCCTCAAGGGAAAAGACATATGGATGCTCCGGATTTCAGGCACGAACGGTCCCTCCCCCCTTGAAAAGCAGGCCCTTTTGATCTGCGGCAATCTGGAAGGAGACCATGTCATAGGGAGTGAAGTAGCCCTGGGAATCGCCCTGCACCTCGCAGAGAACTATGCCAAAGATGACCAGGTCAAGAAAGTACTTGACCAGCGCACGTTCTACATTGTCCCGCGGCTTAATCCGGACGGAGCCGAGCTTTTTTTCAAAAAAGTGCTTCATGAACAGAGCGCTAACCTGAAGCCCCGCGATGAGGACTTTGACTGGATAAAGGATGAGGATCCCCCGGAGGATCTGAATGATGACGGGCTCATCACCATGATGCGGGTCAAGGATAAAGAGGGCGACTGGACCATAGATGAGAAAGACCCCAGGCTTATGAAAAAGAAGGAAGACGGCACGCCTCTGGATAAGCTCTATAAGCTCTATCCGGAAGGAATCGACAATGACGGCGATGAAAACTTCAATGAGGACGGGGTCGGCGGATTCAATATCAACCGGAATTTTCCCCATAATTTCGGCTATGATTTTAAAGGGTTAGGCGTTTACCCTGTATCCGAAGTTGAGACCCAGTATCTCATAGACTTTATGACCCGGTATATTCCCGGGTTCAAGACGCAGCCGCATAAAAACATATGCGGTGTTCTTGTCTTTTCCAAATATGATAATCTGGCAGCAGAGCCGGGCATCGAATGCGGCACTCCCTCTTTCCCTCAGCCGCCCCAGGAAGTCAGGTCCGCAGGAGCCGGACAGATGTTTATGTTTTTCAGGAGGGGTAGAGGAGAGGAAGGCCAGGAACAGCTTCCTCCGGCAAGAGACCCCCAGCCAAAAAAGACTTCTCCGGGCGATGAATATATCTTCAAAAACGTAAGCGAAAAATACAAGGAAATGACCGGCATCAAAAGCGCTCATTCAGAAAAACCGGCAGGTTCCATGCTGGAGTGGGCTTATTTCCAGTTCGGAGTTCCTTCCTTTTCCGCAAACCTTTGGTCCTTGAGGGAAGAGGAAGAAAGGCCCGGAGCAAAAAGGCCCGGCGCCATGTCCGCTCCTTCACAGGCTCAGACCCAGCAGGCGGCTGCTTCGGACAGAAGAGCCATGATCATGCAGATGATGGGGGGCGCCCGGGGTTCTGCGGCCGGCCAGTCCGCTGATACGGACACCACTAAAAAATGGCTGGATTGGATAGATAAAAACAACAACGGCGAGGGATTTGTGGAATGGACCTCCTTTGAGCACGAACAATTGGGTGAGGTCGAGATCGGAGGGTTCGAGCCTTACCTCAGAGTGAATCCTCCTGCAGAGAAGCTCCCCGAGCTTATCAAGTCACATTCTGATTTTGCGCTTTATCTGGCTTCCCAGTTTGCTCATATTGTCATGGACAAGCCCCGGATAAAGAAACTCTCCTCAGGACTCTTTGAGCTTAAAGTAACGCTGCACAACAAAGGCACGTTCCCTTATGTTACGGCCATGGGGCAGAGGACCCAGAACATTAACTCCATAATCGTGGAACTCACACTTGAAGATGACGAAAACATGACTTTCTTTGGCGGAAGCAGGAGGGTGGACACCACAAATATGGAGCCCGGAGGAGAAAAGGAGATCACGTGGCTCATACTTTCGCCTTCAGGGAAAAAAGTGGATATCCGCCTGTGGGCTAGAAACGGCGGCGGTGAAACCAAAGAGTCAGTTGTCTTAAGATAACAACGGAGGCTAAAAATGAGAAACAGAAAAAATAAATCAATCCAAATCAAAAGAATAATGGGTGGAACTTTGATGGCTCTGGCCATAGCAGCCTTTTCGACCCTCGCCTTGGCCCAGGAATATCTTCCCCGAAAGTGGGATACCCGGAAAGTCTCTCTCTCATTTAATCACTATTATGACTGGGACGAAGTAGGAGAGGCTTTGAAAAAACTTGAAAAAGCTTATCCCAAGTTCCTGACCCTTCGGTCCATAGGCACTTCCTATCAGGGCCGCGAACTCTGGTATATGACCATCAATAATCCGGATACCGGAAAAGAGATGGATAAATGCGCCATGTACATCGATGCCAATATCCACGGCAACGAGGTTCAGGGCGGTGAGGTCGGGATTTACACTGTATGGTATCTGATGGAAAACTACGCCTACAATGACTATGTGCGTGAACTGGTGGATGAACGGGTGTTCTATATCTTTCCTTCCGTAAATCCGGACGGAAGAGACCTTTTCCTTCATAAGGGAGGTTCTGCACGGTCAGGACAGTTTCCCGTTGATGACGATAATGACGGGCTTTATGATGAGGATCCCCCGGAGGACATGGATGGAGACGGTGAAGTGGGCTCCATGTTCATCAAAGTGAAACCAGGAGAAGGCGGATACAGGATGAGCGACACGGGAGACCGGATGGTGCGGGTGGAAAAGAACGTTGAAGGAAAACCGGATGAATTAGGGGATTATAAATACATCGGGGGAGAAGGCATTGACAATGACGGAGACGGACGCTACAACGAAGATACAGGCGGAGGCTATGACCCCAACAGGGACTGGGGCTCCTACTGGCAGCCCTCTTACATCCAGAGAGGCGCGGGTGCGTATCCTTTTTACTGGCAGGAATCCAAATTAACCAGAGATTTTTTCTATGCCCATCCCAATATCGCCGGAGTTCAGGCTTTTCATAATTTTGGAGGAATGATGCTCCGCGTACCTGGAGCCCAGCTCCACGGAGAGGTCCCCATGAGCGATAAGGCTGTGTATGATGAGATAGGGCAGAAAGGGGAAAAAATTATCGAAGGCTATGACTATTTCATCATATGGAAAGACCTCTACACAGTCTGGGGTGGATTCGTTGATTTCACTTATGACTTGCTGGGAATTTTCTCTTTCTCCAATGAACTTTGGGCTTCAAGAGCAGACCTAAATAGTGATGGAGAAATCACAGAAGAAGAAGAGGAGTTTTTTAACAGATACATTGATATGGGAAACACGGAAGTCGCACTGCATGAGATCGATCATCCGGAGCTGGGCAAGGTCATTATTGACAGGGATACAACCAAACTGAGCGGGCGTGTTCCGCCTTCCTGGCTGCTTGAAGAGCTCTGCCACAGAAATATGGCCTTCTGCCTGCTTCACGCTTATGAGATGCCGCTCCCTGTTATCAAGAAGGTCTCCGCAGAGAAGATCAACTCGGACCTTTATAAAGTCACGGTCGCTCTTTACAACGAGCGCCTCATGCCCACTCTTTCAGCTGCAGCGGTTCAGAACCAGGTGCAGAGGCCGGATATGCTGTCGCTCAAAGGAAATGTTGAAGTGCTGGCAGCAGGACAGGCTCAGGGCACAGGGCTCCCGGCAGGGATACCCAGAAGATTTCTCAGATATTTCCGGGGAAGAGGCGCGGGAGGAACTGATGTGACCCTGATCGACCAGAAAGATATCAGCTGCTTGAAGCTTATAAGCGGAATCTCGGGAAGAACCGAAGCAGAATATCAGTTTCTGGTCAAAGGAAAGGGCGAAGTCACCGTCGAGCTGGACTGCGTCAAAGGAGGAACCCACACCAAAAAAGTCCTCCTTAACTAATTAGGGGACGGGCCCGGGTAAGTTCTTTAAATTGAATGACTTGTAGTATTTTTTCCACAGGCTAACTTCTCTATTTCCCCTGAAGTTGTTTTATTATTACGTCAAAAAAGCCCCAAAAATTATTCTATTCCTGAGTGAACCTTTTTTCCTCCTGTTGCGTAGTAACAGGTGAAAGAAACACATGGAGATGAAAATGAAAACAACAAAGAAATGGATAGCGATATGCGGAATCCTTCCTCTTATACTTTTACTGAGCGGATGTTTTTGTGTTGAAGTGAAAAACAACGTGAGGAATCCGGATAAGTATTTCAATGAGGCACACCGCCAAATCAACAGACTTCACCGACAGTACCCTGACAGAAGAGGGCCTGTTTCCACGATCAATGTCTTGGTTTATGAGAAGTCAGAGCGGCAGCTTATAAGGGTCGAGGCCCCTTTATGGATTATTGACGCGGGTATGGATTACTGCGATACTTATGACATTGATACAGACTGCGATTTCAAATTTGAGGATGTCGGAAATCTAAGGGATATAGGTCCGGGGATGCTTATGGAAGCAGACGGCGAGGACAGTATGATCCTGATTTGGATAGAATAGGTCCTTTCCTATTTAAAGGATCAAAAGGATTATTTAAGATTTTTTAAGCGAAAGGCAAATGCAGAGTCAAGCGGTTTCAGCAGAGACAGATAACATCACTGTTCTTGCTGAAAGGGCCAAACAAGGAGACCAGGAGGCATTCATGACGATAACCAGCCTGTTTCAGAAAAATGTTTTTCAGCTTGCCTACTCCTTTTTCCGGAACAGAGAAGATGCTCTGGATATTGTCCAGGATACCTTTTTAAGGCTTTATAAAAAAATCCAGCATTATGAAAAGGACAAAAGCTTTAAAAGCTGGGTCCTCCAGATCGCAAAAAACCTCTGTATAGACCGCTACAGAAAAAACCACAAAAAACACGACAATAAAGCCCTGGGCAGCACTGAATTGGACAGCATCCAGCTCACGGAAGAGACAGGTACGGAGACAAACTCGGATACAGACATAAAGAGAATCGTTTCCAAATGTTTGAAAGAGCTTCCCGAAAGACAGCGCATGATATTTGTGATGAAGCACTACAACGAGCTCAAATACACGGAGATCGCCGAAACCCTCGGCGTCGCTGTGGGAACGGCCAAATCGCTTCATTTTAAAGCGGTCAATAATTTAAGAAATCTAATGAACCCATATTTAGGGAGGCAGTTATGAGAGACTGCAAAAAATTAAAAAACGATATGGCGGCATACATATATAACGAAACCGATGAGAAGACGAACCGGGAAATAAAAGCTCACCTTGAATCCTGCACTGAATGCCGGCGCGAGTATGAGGAATTGAGAGAGGTTCTTTTGTGTGCGGATTCGTTGAAAGAAGATATAGATAAAGCTGTGGAATCAGTGGATTGGGATGCGCTTCCTTCCCAGATGGCTGACCGTATTTTTTCCAAAAACCACAACCGCCAAGCTCACAAGGAAAAAACGTTTAAACACTTTCTCAACTCCCTTTTCACCCCCAAATGGGCTCCGGTCTACGCAGCGCTTCTAGCAGGGATCATCATAGGAGGCGCCCTGACTTTTATTTTCCTCCGTCCGGGAGCAGCCCCTGAGGAAACATCCCCTTCTCCATTTATGGTCTCAAGCGATTTTATAGAGACCATGGACGTGGAGATGGCGCGGCGCGAAACCCTGGATTATCTGGAACAGAGCCAGTATTTACTGCTTGATTTTGTGCAGTCCTCCCCTGAAGGCGCCACCCAATACTGGAAAAGCGATTTTATGGAGGCAAAGACAAGCGAACTTCTCTCCAAGAAAAAATACATGAACCAGCAGCTGGATAAATACCACATGGCCAAAGCCAAGGCCATCTGCGACCAGATAGAGATTCTTCTCCTGGAGCTTACCGCAATGAGCGGGGAACTGTCAGAGGCCGAGCGTGACCGGATCCGTGAGCTCATCGAACAAAGGCAGATCATATTAAAGATAAATCTCATCAAAAAAGAATTACAGCAAAGCGAGGTCTAAAGTGAGAAAAACAAAAACAGCACTGGCTCTACTGGTTATGTCGTTTTCTTTTCTTCAGGTATATGCTCAGCCCCAATCGGACAAGGAGTTGTTCCAGGAAGCAAAGGTCCTGATTTTCGATAAAAAGTGGGAACAGGCGCAGCAAAAACTGGATGACCTCCTTGTACGCTTCTCTGAAAGCCCTCTTTATTCACAGGCGCTTTTTTACAAGGGCAAGTGCCTTTCCGAACAGGAAGGCGAAGAGAGAAAAGCCATAGAGGTTTATAAAAAGTATAAAGACCGTAAAGATGCGGATAAGAATTTAACACAGGAATCGGAGATGAAGATCATTGAACTCTCCTGCGATCTCTTTGAACAGGGCAGCAGGTCATACCTTGAGGAAATAGAACGGGCGCTCCGCAGCAGAGACAAATCCGTGAGGTATTATGCGGCTTTTAAATTGAGTTATATATCGGACAGGAAGACAGCCAGAAGAGGACTTCCCGTACTTGAAAACATTCTCGAGCAGGAGAGAGACATCGAACTGCGCGAACGCGCCAAACTGGCTGTTCTGAGGATCGATCCGGATGCTCTGGGAAACATCCAGGACCGGGAATACGAAAGCCAACCCAGGATGCTCTGCATAAGAGTTTATGACCTGGGAGAGACAGAGGCAAGTTTCTCTCTGAACATCCCCTGGGCCTTGGCTGACCTGGCTCTCAGCTCGATACCTGAAGAAGATAAACAGGAAATGAGGAAAGAAGGGTATGATTTGGATGAAATTTTGAAAAAGCTCACCAAAATCAAAGGGAATATCATTGAGATAAAAGGTGAAGACAGCTTTATAAAGATTTGGATTGAATGACATCAAGGAGGTATATGATGAAAAAAATAACAATTTTCGTTTTACTGGCATTTGCTTTAAGTCTGGCGCCGGCTAACATGCTCATGGCCAAGGACAGTGACCTTCAGGCCATTAAGAAAGCCGTAAAAAAGAACCCGAATATCGACCCGGACCAGGAAGTCAAGTGGTTCAAAATTCTCATCACAGACACCAGGACCAAACAGGACAAAGTAAAGATCACACTGCCCGTATCCCTCATTGAGCTGATTCTGGAAGCAGACCATGACCACTTCAGGATCGACAGGGACGAGTATGATGTGGATGTCAGGGAGATCTTCAGGGAACTCAAGAAAGCAGGTCCCATGGCCATCATCGAGATCTTCGAAGACGGCGAGCTCATCAAAGTCTGGTTCGAATAGGTTCGAATAGTGTAGACTCTGCCTTATTTGTTTTAACCGAAAAAGGGCAGCTTTTTTAAAAAAGCTGCCCTTTTTTTTTGCCTGGGATTTTATTGTTTTATTGGGGTCGCCCCTGGTTTAAAGTATCTCCAAACTGGCTTATTCATCTTTGCTTTAGTATAATGGCGCCGTGTTCGGAATAATCCCGATTGAAAGTTTAAATAAATCGATCCAGTGAAAAAAGGCGTCCGTAAGATCTACCGGGAAGTGGCTCCCACCTATGAGCTTGTCAACCACGTACTTACCTTTGGCATGGATATTCTGTGGAGAAAGCGCGCAGCCCGTCTAGCAGCGAAGATCAGAGCCAACGAAAAACACGCTTCCCGCACATCCCGGCCTTTTCGCATACTGGATATGTGCTGCGGCACAGGGGAGATGGTCCGGGACCTGGCTGTCCGCATGCACGGAAAAACAGCGCCTAAAGCCAAAATCTATGCGGCGGACGGAAGCCCGTCCATGATTTCCAGGGCCAAAAACAAGAAACATCTCCGCACAGTCACATTCATCCTCGCGGATGCCGGAAGACTTCCGTTTCCGGACCGCACCTTTGACCTCATAACCGTCTCTTTTTCCACACGGAATCTGAATCCCAATCCGCAGGCCATGTTATCCTATCTACAGGAATTCATCCGCATCCTCAAACCGGGCGGCACTTTCCTGAATCTGGAGACCAGCCAGCCCCCTCTGCCCATTATCAGAGCTCTTTATCATCTTTATATCCGTTCGGTGGTCAAACCGCTGGGGTACCTTATTTCAGGGTCCAGAGGCGGGTACAATTACCTCTCCTACACCATGCCGCGGTTTTATGATGCCCAGGGATTTTCTTCTCTCTGCCGCAGGGCCGGTTTTTCCTTTGTCCGGCACCGCCTGCTGTTTTTTGGTGTCGCTGCCATCCACGCCGCCCAAAAATAGAAAGAAATTTCCATTGTCATTGTGATATACTGGGCAGCTAGCCTGAATTATTCATAAAAAAATGGCGATGAAAGATATATTAAGATGCCTGATGAGCCTTTCCTTCACCGTTCTCCTGTTCTCCAATCTTTCTGCTCAGTCACAGTGGAAGATCAAGCAAATCACTGCGAAAAAGACAGAAATCCCTATAAAAATAGACGGCTCCTTAGACGAGGATGCCTGGAGCGAAGCCTCAAAAGCAGTGAATTTTATCCAACTGGAGCCGGAAAAAGGGAGCCCTGCCTCAGAGAAGACGGTTGTCAGTGTTCTGTTCGACGGCCGTTCCATTTATTTTGGATTCTGGTGTACTGACTCAGAACCCAAAAAAATAGCGGGCCGGATGACCAAGAGAGATATGGACCTTCGCACAGACGACTCAGTTTATGTTCTTATCGATACTTTCCATGACCGGAGAAGCTGTTATTTTGTCTGCACCAATCCCTTAGGGACACAGTGGGACGGCCGTATCACAGAAAACGGCCGGACCTTTGATTCCACCTGGGACGGGATTTGGAAATCAGCAGCTCAGAGGACTGATTTCGGCTGGACAGCTGAGTTTGCTGTGGAACTGAGAAGTATCAAATATGAGCCCGGCGAAGGAAAAACATGGGGATTGAGTTTGGGCCGCGGGATTCCCCGAAAACTGGAGTTCAGCTTCTGGACAGGACCTCTGGAATCCGCTTATAAGGTTTCGCAGTTCGGAGAACTGACTTGTCTGGACCTTGAGAAAGCAGCTAAAAAGATACAGGTCATTCCTCACTTTATCTCCAAAGCGGAAGAAGGGAAAAAGACCACTGCCCAGGCAGGGATGGACGCCCGGTATGCATTTTCTCAAGCTGTCTCCGGGAATCTCACCGTCAATCCGGATTTTGCCACAGTTGAAGCAGATCAGGAGGTCATCAACCTCACACGTTTTGAGACTTATCTCTCAGAGAAGAGAAACTTTTTTTTGGAGGGAAGTGAGATTTACAATCAGAGAATTAATTTGTTTTATTCGCGAAGGATTTCAGATATTTATGGAGGGGCCAAAGTCTATGGAAAAGTCAAGAGCTTCGAATTCCAGGGATTGACTGCTCAAACCAAAGAAAACCAGGAGACAGGGGAAAGCTCTGCCAATTTTACGGTCTTTCGTTTGAAAAAGGATGTGATGAAATCGTCAAACATCGGATTCACCGCAGCCAACAAATTGATAAATGGAAGAAATTGGGGAACAACAGGAGTGGATGCGGCACTCTACTTTTCAGATACATTCAAGTTCACAGGCCAGCTGGCTTTTAGTTACGGAGATGACAATACAGACAACATCGCTTTTTTTCTTCGTCCCAGCTATGACACCTCCACGTTTCACATTCATCTTCGGTACACTCACTTAGGGGGAAACTTCGCAGATAATGCCAACCAGGTTGGATTTATCCGGGATGACAACCGCAGAGAGCTGGATTCGGCCTTATCCAAGACATTTTTCCCTAGAAAGTTGGGATTTGAACGCATTGAGTATAGCTCCAACTACAATATCTATTGGGGCCTGGATGGAACACTGAGAAGCTGGAAAATCGACCAGGAAGCGAATTTTGATTTAAAGAACAAGTTTTCATTCACTCTGGAACATCATGAGGAGTTCAAATTGTATGAGAAAGAATTCAGGAACCGCCAGAGCGAACTTGGATTAGGATACAATACAAGAGAATGGCAGCATGCGGCTTTTACCTACAGCTTTGGAGAAAACTTTGACAGGGATTTTCAAATGCTCGAGGGAGAAGTAAATTTTAAACTGACCCGGGCTTTATCAGCCTCTTATGAATTAGAACGCGTTCTGTTCGATCCTGACCCTGAAAACGACAGCACCTGGATTCATGTTTTGAGGGCCACCAATTATTTTACCAATGACTTGTTCTTAAAACTATTTTATCAGATCAACACTGTGATCGACAAAAGCAATGTTCAGGTTCTGTTTGTGTACCGTTTTCAACCCCCTTTTGGATCCATTCAGATCGCTTACCAGAAAGGAACCGGCGATTTCGGTGAGAGAGGGATTCAAGGGCATACTCTGTTCTTCAAATTCGCCTACATGTTTTGAGAGAACTTTCCTAAAGATTGTGATTTCCTTTTTTTGCTGCTAGAATACAAGAAGCAAAATAAGGTTGATAGGAGGGTTGTGATGTCGAATCAAACAATTCCTGTGCTGATCGACGATATCAAACGCCTTAAAGATTTTCAGAGAACCCGGTGCACTTATTTCCGCATCGAATTTTCCGAAAGGCCTTTCACCGGAACGTTCCCTGTCTCGTCTGCCGGGAAGTTCAGAGTCGCAGCATGGGGAAATTGGGCTGTGCTCACCGGCCCTGCCGCGGAGACCGGTAAAAAAGACCTTTTTCTCTCGCCCGATTCCATAAGAAGCACACTCATGAAGATCGAAGAAGATGAAGAGCTTTTTTTAGACCTGGGTTACATATGGATTCCCAATCAGGTCATAGGGATTAAGGGAAAAAGCAAGGCAGTCACTGATATCAGAACAGGGGATGTCTACCGGCTTTCCACTCCATTTTTTCAGAAGTGCTATTCTTTTGCGGCGGAAACCATAACGGGAAAAGAATGGAGGAAATATTGCCTGTCATCCCCAAAGGAAATTCACCCCTCGCCGGATGAAACCAAAGCTTTCAGAGAATGGAGGAAGATGCAGATACAGAGTTCTTATGACCGCTATCACCACAGATCATATGAGAAACACCGGATACCGAGATGGAGGGAAAAATGAAGTATCTAAGCGTCACGCTCATTGATGTGGGCTGGGGTGATTCCATACTCTGTGAAGCTTCCGATTTGGATGCCGGAGGACAGAGGCCGCGTTTTATGCTCATCGACTCGAACGACAATGCGGAAAGGGATTACTGGCCGTCATGGAATTTTCTGCGCAAGCATTTCGGACTGCGTGAGCATGAGTTCTCTGTCACAAAGCCCTTTTTTGATGCGGTCATCCTCTCCCATGACCATTCAGACCACGGTTCCGGCCTGAAACGCATCATGAAAAAGTACGGAACAGAGAACTTCTGGTATCCAAAGGTAGTGAAAGACGAGAGCGTTGTGGTGACGAGCCTTCAGGCTTATACGGACCATCCCATGGTTCAAATCAAAAACGAGGCCCTGGATAACGGGAAAAACATCGGCCCTCTCGGTGATGCAGCCACGAAAGTGCTGTGGCCGCCTCCTGACACCATTGACCCGAATCCAAACAACAACTCCATAGTGCTCACCCTGACGCTGGATGGAGTGACCTTTCTTCTGACAGGAGATGCCGAAGGTGATGTCTGGGAGAAGATAGCCGGACAGATCCCCTCAAACACCCAGGTGATCAAAGTGCCCCACCACGGATCACGAAACGGCACCATTTATCACAATGGGGCTCCCTGGATCCAAAGGGTAAAGAACTTCCCCGTAAGGCCTCATCTGGGTATTAGCTGTCACCCCAACTTCCCGAACCGCTTCGACTTTCCGCATGATGAGGTCCTTGATGCTTTCAAACAGAATACCTTTTCCTACTACCGCACGGATACAGACTTTCACATCACCTGCATAAAGAGGGAAGGGCAGCCGGTTAAGATCCGCTATTCTCACGAATCATAAGTAAAGCAAGCCTATCTCAATCAGATGAAAGGCTCTGGCAGGCAGGGCAAAAATAGATGCTGCCGCCCATGTAGCCGGCCTTTACGATCCGTGTGCCGCACGCAGAGCAGGGCTTACCCACCGTGTTCCGGCTCATCTTCGTTTGATACCCGCCGTTTTTGCCGAAAAGGTCCTTTTCCGTATCCCGCCCCCCTTTATCCTTCATCTCTTTAAGCACGGAGATAACGGTCTTATACAGAGTTTCTTTTTGTTCCGAAGTGGTGTCTTTGACCTTTTCTTTGGGATGAAGCCGGGCCTCGAAAAGTATATCCTGAAGAACTCCGTTTCCCAGCCCTGGGATCCTCTGTTCCGTGGCGAGAAAGGCCTTAAGGCTTAGTTTTTGCACCTCTTCATCCTTGATCATGGCCAAAAAATAGGCGGGATTGAATTCCTTTGAAAGAACAGACGGTTTCTCCCGGGCTACCTTATAGTACTTGTTGTCGTATTCGCCTTGTTTAGCGCCCACCAGTGCGCCGTACATTTTCACAGACGCGCACACATAGGAGCTGTCGTCGAATTTGAGGAGCATCTGGTGTTTTTTAGGCAGGCTTTTTTCATCTTTTGTGTAAAAAAGAACGGTCCCCTCACTCACCGCAAAGACCACATCATCAAAACGCATCTCCACCCAGGAGCCGAATCCTGAAGCCCTGTCAAAGGTTTTCCCCTTGAACAAGGCTCCGTATGAGCCCGGCTTTCCGTAGATAAACGCCATTTTATGGGGAGACTGCCAGGGGCTGACGTCCGTAACTGTCCTCCCGTTACACATCTCATTCAACTGATCAGATAAAACCAGTGATTCCGGTATCTCAATCATTTGCTCTCCTCTTTGTTTTTCCTGTACTGAATAAAAAATCCCAGTGCTCCCACAGTAAATGCCGCAATGGTCACAATATAGAGAGCGATCCCTAACCAGTCATCCGGCATCCTTCCCAGATACCGGATGAGCCCTATGATTTGGAAAACACAGGCCGCCGCTGAAAACAGAGCTCCGGCTAAGAATCCCATTTCTTTTTTAAAAGTCACTTTATGCTCCTTGTGAATGCATCATTGGTCTTTCAACCCGGCCAGCCGCTTTCCGGCATCCGAAACCTCATCAAATCCAGGATCCGCATTCTCCCACAGATCGAGGAATTGTTCGTAGTGCTCGGCAGCTTTGCTTTTTTGATCCGTTTCCTCATATATTCTTCCCAGCCAGTAGAGGCTTCGCGCAAAGATATCCCCTGTATAGAGCTTTCCTGTGGAATAGGTCAGTATCTTTTCGTACTCCTTACGGGCTCTTTCTCTATCACCGGACTCATAAAATGCTGAGGCCAAATGCTCGGCAAAAACAGCCTGGTCATTGGTGAATGGGGTGATCCCATGCGGATAGGGAAGCAAAGATATGGCTTTTGTCAAATATTCTATGGCTTTGTCATCATTTTTTCTCTTGAGTTCAATGAGGCCCAGGAGATGATAGGCATATCTTATATCTTTTTTATTGGCGCCTTTATCCACTAATCCCTCAATGTCAGCAGCTGCTTTCCGGGCGTCTTCGATCGAATCCATCTCCAGAAAAGCCCGGCCTTTATAATACAGCGCGCGTCTCTGCCATTTCAACGAATCATCTGAGCCTTGGGCAGTGTCCATCGCCGCCTCACAGTCCTTTAACGTGTCTTCGGGCTGTCCGGATTTAAGATAGCTGTAAGCTCTCCAGATGTAGAAACAGGCTTTCCACCAGTTGTCTCCGAGCTTCTCAGCCAGTTCCAATCCCTTCTTATAGTGTTCTCTTCCCCTGTCAAATTCCCCCCTCAGCACGTATGAACTGCCCAGTACAATTCTGGTATACAGATGATATCCCAGTTCCTTACTCTCAATAACTTTCAAATACTGCTCCTCTGCGTTATCAAATTCTTCTTTGCAGACATAGGTATTCCCTTTATAAACAATGATCCACATATTTTCAGGATTAAGGGACAGGCCTTTATTCGCTTCGTCCAGAGCGAGGTCATAATCTCCCTGAAGAAAATAGCCCCATGATAACTCCAGCCGTATCGCATCACTGTCATGAATATCATGAACATAGCCCTCAAGCACTTTTCTGGCTGTCTCATACATTCCTTTGGCGCTATAAGGCTCTGCGATATTGATGTACGGGAAAATGGACTCATCTTTACTCTGAATCCGAATGTTTAAGCACTTTATAGCTTTATCCCACTGCTCTGTAAAAATGTAGAGGACGCCCAGGTTTGTGGGGGCAATAGAATCGTTTGGATAAAGACCGAGAAGCTTTTCATAAGCTTCAATAGCTTTGTTATAGGTTGTCTCAGAGTATCTGTAGAATTCTGCCTCGATGAGGTAACGCTCTCTGTCGGACAAGCGGTCTTTGAGCTCAAAGGCTTTCTGGAGATATGTGTCCTTTTCAGAAAACAAGGCCAGGTTGTTGTAAGCCATAGCCATGCTTCTGTACGCCATGGCAAATTCAGGGTCTATGTCCAAGGCTTTTTCCATAGATCGGATGCCCTTCCGGTATTCCCCCTGATGATGGGATTCTCTTCCCTCCACGTAATATTTATAAGCTTGAGGAGAGCCTGTGGTGATCTTTTCGATCTCCTTATCAATGTCCGCAGCGATCTCTTGTTCGGATAGTTTAAGGTCAGCTTTGATTTCTCTTGTGATCTCGTCAACCATGGAAAACACAGACTGTTCGCCTCTTCCCTCAACCCGGTCCGAACCGATGATTTGGCCTGTGCTCATGTCCTGGAGTGTGTATTCGATCCGAAATATATCTCCGGCTTTGGATAAGCCTCCCAGCAGTATGTGGTTCACTCCTCCCTCTGCGGCGACTTTCTTTAGATCCTCTGAAGCATAGATTTCAGCCTCAATGAGATCGAATTTTTTTAAAAGGCTGTATAATCTGTCTCCGCTCAGGACATGGACATACTTTGATTGTGATAAGTCGGTGATAATGGAGTCAGAAAGAGCGATTCTCCAGATATTATAGGTTTCATCACCGGTGTTGTTCTTAAAGTACATTACAGCCAGAGATGGTCTGCCTGAAGCTGCAGGAGGAGCCGCTCCTTTGTGAGAAAGGATCTGCCATAGGATGACAGCCGCAATGATGAGAACCGCTGCTGCCAAAGCAGGGATAAAAAGCTTTTTCAAACTGAATTTGACCGTGATCTCGCGTGAGGTGAGAGGCTTTTTATGGGGAGCTGTTCGCTCGGTGGTCGGAATGCCCTCTTCTATTCTTTTTAGCTCGGAAAGCACTTCTCCGGCGCTCTGGTGCCGCTCATCCTTGTCTTTTTCCAAACACTTGAGAATAAGGCGGTCGAGGTCTTCAGAGATCTGAGAGTTGAGTTCCTTTGGGGCTTTAGGCTTCTCGCTTTTGTGTTTCACCCCAACGGCAAAAGGCGTGTCTGCCTCGAAAGGCAATCTGCCTGTAGCCATCTCATACAGGATAATGCCCAGCGAATAGATGTCCGAACGCCGGTCAACCTCTTTGGCTTCCACCTGTTCAGGGCTCATATACTCGGGTGTCCCGATTATGACTCCTTCACCCGTTATTCCCTTGGTTTCAAGGGAGCGGGCGATCCCGAAATCCATGATCCGGACATTTCCGTCTCTGTCGATCATGACGTTGTTGGACTTCAGATCCCGGTGTACGACTCCCAATTTATGGGCCTCTGCCAGTCCTGCGCAGATCTGCTTGCCGATAGAGATGGCTTTGCCTACGGTGAGCTGGCCTGACTGCCGGATAAAGCTTTTAAGGTCCTGTCCGGAGATGTACTCCATGGTGATAAAATAGCTTCCTTTGTCTTTGCCCAGGTCAAACATGCCGCAGATATTCTTATGCCTTATTTTGCGGGCCGTGGTCAGTTCGTTGCGGAAGCGCTCGACCGTCTTCTTATCTGCGGCGATCTCGGGTTTGATAAGCTTAAGGGCGATTTTCTCATTGGTCTCTATATCCAGAACTTTATAGACCCTTCCCATGCCTCCCTTGCCCAGCTCCTCGATGATCCGGTAGCGGCCGGCAAAGGCGGAGCCTGTGGTCAGCTCTTCTTTTGCCGTTTCTATGGTTTTTGTGTGGACAGAATCTTGAGTCTGGGGAAGCGGCGTTCCGCAGTCTTTGCAGAATCGGGAATCCTCAGGATTATCTGTCCGGCATTTCGGGCATATGAGAGTCAATTTTCCCCTGTCATCTGTTTGAACAAAAAGTATCAGGGAATCCTAAAAAAGTCAACGAAAAAAGCAAGATCCTATTATTGACATGACAGACTTTATGTAGTGGATGAGGATCAGAGGGCATCCATTTAAATGCCGTTTTTAATTATGCGGCCATATATCCAATTCTTGAAAAATGGGGAGATATGTAGTATATATAATACAAATAATACAAACGATACAAAAAAAAGGAGATTGGTATGTCTGTCATCACAGTCAGAGTGGATAAAAAGACCTACAACCGACTCGACAACCTTGCAAAAAAAGCAAGAAGAACCAAAAGCTCATACATAAGGGAAATGATCGAACTGTATCTTGAAGATTTTGAAGATGGCACAAAAGCTTTAGAGAGGCTGAACGAAAAAAATGCCCGGTACCTGAGCACAAAGGAAGTCGAGGATGAACTCAAGCTTTGAAGTCAGATGGCATGAGAAGGCAGTAAGGGATTTAAAAAAACTGGATAAAGAGATTTCCCGGAAAATTATTGATCAGGTAAAGAATCACCTCATCAGAAAGCCCATACAGCTCAGCAAATCCCTTAAAGGAAGATTCCATGGCCTTTTTCGATATATAGTCGGGGATTATCGGGTCATTTTTGTTCTGGATTATGAAAAAGGGGAACTCCTGATTCTGGCCGTAAATCATAGAAAAAATATCTATAGAAGTTGATTTTTATTCCCAATTCCATATGATTATTCCGGAAGGAGGGCGCAAATGGATGTATGGACAGTCATAGGGTATCTGCTCCTTGGGGGCCTGCTCGGCGCTGTGGGCCAGTGCCTCAGGGTGGTCGTGGGCCTAAAAAAGAGGCATGACGAGGCCGTCCAAAAGGGCAAATCCCTTAAAGAGCTTTTTGACAAAACAAAAATGTTGACCAGCTTTCTCATCGCTTTTATTGTGGGGATCGCAGCCGGGGTGCTGGGCATTGTCAACTTCATGGGTCAGGAGATCACCAGCCAGTTCATACTGACCCTCATAGGTATCGGGTATATGGGAACGGATTTTATAGAGGGCCTCCTCATCAAAAAAGTCTATTAGGCCTTTTATTACCTAGCACTCTTTGAAAGCACTTTGTTTACGATTTCTATTAATTCATATTCACTGATCGGTTTGCTTAGTGTTCCTTCATATTTTGTTTTTTTCAGCCGGGCGGATTCCAGTAAATCTGAATTGCCGCTTAAATAGACAATGGGGATATCCCTTTCCTTGCGGATCATCTTTGCCGCATCAATACCGTCTAACTTTCCCTTTAACTTGATATCCATGAGAATCAGGTCGAATCTTTTTATTTTTGCTCTTTCTACAACTAGTTCACCGCTGGATATGATCTCAATATTATAAGGATATTGAGATGTTAATAGAGTTTTTAAATCCAGCGCCGTAATGTATTCATCCTCTGCTATGAGAATGTTTCTTTTTGGCATATTCATATCCCTTAAATACAATCTTGAAAGTCGTCCAGTGATTTTGTTTCAGAGTCGCCGTTCCTTCAATTTGATGAGCAAGGTTTTTTATTAAATTTAATCCCAGCATTTTCGTACTGTCGAAATCAATACCAGCAGGTAATCCGACGCCGTTGTCCCGATAGGTGAGCCGGTAAGTCTCCCCATCTGACTTGTCTAATGTTATTTCTATCCTGCCTTTTCTTTTTCCTGGAAAGGCATGTTTGATCGAGTTGGAAAACAACTCGTTGATGATAAGCGATGCCGGGATAGCGTCATCCAACCCAAGCACCAAATTTTGAACGTCCAGTTTTAAACTAACCCGCTCGCTCAGGCCGGATGCTTGATAGATATTGTTTAGGACATCCTTCAAATATTCTTTGTAATCAATGCTGGAAAAACTTTTGGTGCGGTATAGTTTTTCATATACCGCTGCCATCATAAAGATGCGATTTCTGCTCTGGTCAAAGAGATCGAGAATATCCTTATCCGTAGTTTTCAGGGACTGTAAACGCAGTAAACTGGAAACGAGTTGAAGGCTGTTTTTCACCCGGTGATGGATTTCAGTCAGCAGAATCGTCTTTTCCTTCAAATCTTTTTGGATCTGGCGCTCCGCTTTTTTGCGTTTGCTGATATCCTCGACGGTGCCTTCGTAATACAGGATCTTTCCTGTCCTGTCTCGAACGGCACGGGCGCTTTCACGGACAAAAATTGTGGTCCCGTCTTTTTTTGTCCAGGCGGCTTCTAATCCGATGACGGTTCCTTTGTCTTCGATGCGCTGTTGAAACCCCAAGCGCGGGAAGTCCGGTTCATAACCTTCTCTGTTGAGGTTCCGCTCTTTGAGCTCTTCAAAAGCTGAATAGCCGAGAAGGCGGACCAATGCGGGATTTGCCATAACAATTTGACCGTCAGGCGTTGTGCGGTAAATACCTATTGTGGCGTTTTCATAAATGCCTCTGAACCGCTCCTCGCTTTCACTGAGTGCTTTTTCGGCTCGTTTGCGCTCCTCTATTTCCTTTTTTAGTTCTATATTGGTATCTTCTATTTGCTCTTTTGCCGTGACCGCATCTTCCATCATATTTAATACGGCCAGCCGGGATTCCTTTTCTTTTTCTGCCATGCGGGATGATCCTGATTCTTTTTTGGCAATACGCTGTTCCAGTGAATCTTGAATTTTTTTGGATTCTTTTAAACGTGCTTTTAGTTCTTTGTTCTCAAGGAGAAGTTGTTGTGTGGTTTTGGTTTTTGATTTTTTCATATCACTCTTTAGAATGAACGTTTTTTATCTTCGAATTCATCCTCATTGCATTTAAGTATTTTTATTTTCCTTCATAAAGGATAATTTGTAAGGCGGTTTAAGCCCGAGCTTTTTGGAGAGCTCATTTATTTTTTTCTTTAATTCAACCATTTGAATTTCCCTGCCCACAGATAATCGGTGGAAACGTTCAAGTTCTTCTACTCTTTGTTTTAATTCTTCTTCTGTCTTCTTACGTTTCGTGATGTCCTGTACCGTTCCCTGCAGCCGGATCACTTTTCCTTTTTCATCCATGACCGGCCGCATGGTTGCGCTGAAATAAGCAGTTCTGCCGCTTGGCAGGCGCGCTTCCAGATCGTATTCAAATTTTTTTCCGTCTTCACTGGCAGTTCTGGCGTATTCCCGCAATCGTCTGGTTTGTTCAGGTGAATAGTATTGCGCCTCTTCATCAGGCAGCGGCGGACCGAGTTTCGGATCGCGTTCATAGAGCCGGTAGGTCTCGTCAGACCAGATTATTTTATTATTCCGGACATCGAACTCCCAGCTGCCGATTTTTCCCAATGCCTGTGCCTCTTTAAGCCGGTTCGCACTCTCGTAAATCTCCCTCTGCGCTCTGATTTCATCCCTCTTTAGTTCAATAATACTTACGATTTCCTTCAGCGTGTCGATTTCCGCCTGAGTCCACTCTCGCGGCTGCCTGCATTCAGAAATGGTAAACAAACCTTCTGGTTTCCCCGGTTTGCCATAGGGCATTGCGATATACGTAAATATATTATCTTTGTTGAATTTTCTGGTAATATACTGCTTGATTCCCGGCACGGCATCTCTTGGCAGGATTGCATATTTTTTCCCAAACAATAGTTTGGCTTTCAGAAAGCTTATCGATTGATTTTTCGATGGGCCCGCCTCTTTTGTATGCCACTGATTTTCTAAAAGATACGCACTCCTCCCCGGATTCAACCGCAGAAATGAGATGCGGCTGACACCAATGGCTGGACCGATATGGTTGAGGATCTTATCAATTAGTTCTGTTTCTGTTTTCATAGGCTTACTGGCAATTTTCCAGAGCTCGGCGCGCAATTGATGGAATTTTCGCTGTTCAGAGATTTCTCCTTCCGCCTGCTTTCTTTCATTGATATCATTCACCACAAAGAAAACACCGGTCGCTTTGCCTTTCGCATCATAGACCGGTGAATAATGGACCTCAGACCAGAAGCTTTTGCCGTCTTTGCTTTTTATTTCCCGTTCGATGATGACCTTTTCACCCCCCAGAGCGCGCTGGAAATTATGAGTAAAATCTATCTTTTCTTTAGGTGTTGAATAATTGAAAAATGAGTCTCCTTCCTTCATTTCCCTGCCCGTCAGCATCCTTGCTCTCTGATTAGCAGTTTTATTGAATGATCGGATTTTGTGATCGGTATCTATGAGGATAAAGGATTCGGGAGAATTTTCAAAAATCGCACGCAGGTTGGCTTCGGATTCCTTCAGCTCTTTTTCAGCTTCCCTGCGCTCTGTTATGTCAAGAATAGAGACCACGCTTTGTTTTGTACCCGGGATCATCCCGATATCGAGAATGGCGTGCCGTATCTCACCGGCTTTATTGATCAGTTTCACTTCGTATTTCTTCGGGGCTTTTTCAGGCGCCTGCCTTCTAAGTCGATGGAACTTCAGCATCTGTTCCAGGCTCTCCGGTGTCACAAATTCAGTCCACTTTTTGCCGGTCAGTTCCTCCGGCGCGTAGCCGGTCACGTTCAATGCCTCCTGATTCGCCAATTTGATGGTCGTGTCTTCATTCACAAGCAGTGTCGCTGCGCCTGTGGATTCGAAAATCACGTGATAACGTCTCTTGCTCTCTTTAAGATCAAACAGTTTTTTTTCCAGTTTTTTCACCAGCCGCTCGCTGTAGAGTTTAAAGACTTCTGACTCGTCTTTTAATGGCAGCTCCCTGGCTTCTTTCTTATCGGATATCGCATCGCTGAGCACTTCCCGGATGGTTTGAATAAATCTATCCGGATCAACCGGTTTGCGGAGAAAGCGTTCAGCCCCCAGCTTTAATGCAAATTCTTCGTCTTTGGGGTCCGTATAGGTGGCCGTGTAAAAAATAAAAGGGATCTCCTTAAATTTTTCATCCTTTTTGCACTTCATGCAGAGTTGATATCCGTCCATTCCGGGCATGAGGATGTCGGAGATGATCATGTCAAATTTATGCGCCCGCAGTTTTTCCAGCGCCTCCGCACCATTCGATGCTGAAATAACTGTAAAACCATTGCCTTTCAGTATGGTTTCCAGAAGGCAGCGGCTGTCTCTATTGTCATCAACAATCAAAAATTTCATTTAAATACCCTATGAGTTCTCTGCTGTGCTGCGTGAGGAAGAGCGTGTTTCCAAAAATAAAGGAATCTTGGTTTTCAGTGAATGGCATATTCCCTTTGTTTCATCAAACACTTACCCTCCACGCAGTTATCTTTTTTTATAATATAGGCAATAAGCACACAGTGTCAACCCGGGAAGGCAGAGTAAAAAGAAGAAGCGATCTCATCCTACTCCTGTCATTGCGAGTTTCCATGGGAAACGAAGCGATCTCATCAGCCACTTTGTCATCGGGAGACCTGCGAAGCAGGCTGCGGCCGTCTTATCAACAACAGAAGGTCATTCCTCCTGCCGGTCCTGTCCACAGTGGCAATAAAGTGCCGGAGCAGGGCAGAGCCCATCTTAAGCCCTGCTGTGAGTTCGTGGTCCGTGTCTCTTTGTATGTCCCGGATCCTTACATTCTTTATCTGGAAGGCGATCCCGCCCATCTCCACATCAATGACCTGATCCG
>Ga0207752_1000272_pt1 | contig 24884 bp, 19 predicted proteins | sample Pon2CUnioCityCA_6_FD_187272 | JGI IMG/M metagenome (GOLD analysis project Ga0207752, IMG submission 187272) | Marine sediment microbial community from Union City, CA, USA - Pond 2C Sediment 2 (SPAdes) | ecosystem: Environmental > Aquatic > Marine > Intertidal zone > Salt pond sediment ... | reverse complement strand
AGCAGCGCCAGTGGGTCGAGCAGATCCTGCAGGCGCAGGAACTGCCCGGCGGCGGCGATGATCGGATCGCCGCCATCGTCCGGGGCGGTTTCGGCATCGCTGCCCGGTTCGCTGTTGGCGCCATCGGCGGCGGTGTCGCTGGCAGTCGCGCGATCTTCTATCGCCTCACCCAAAGCCACGCTCAGCCCGCCGCTACGCCAGGCGCTGCCGCCGCGCACCAGTTGCAGGCGGTCGATGTCCAGCCGCCAGCCGCGTTCGCGGCGCTGCCAGTGGATCTGGGCGTCGAGCTGTTCGAGTCGGTAGTTGGCGGCCGCGGTTGGCGGCAGGGCTTCGGCAGCCGGGCCCTGCCGCTGGTCTTGTGTCTGTTGGTGACTCGCGTCGCCGCGCGGCTCGCCCAGCGCCGCCAGGTGCAGGCCGCGCAGCTGGGTGGTGAGTTGCAGATCCTGCAGGCGGTCGCCGCGCCACTGGCTCCAGGCGCGCAGATCCAGCTGGCCACCTTCGATGTGCAGCGGTAGCTGCTGCGGCGACAGCTCGTCGAGGCGCGCCAGCGACAGCGCGTCGGCGCGCAGGTACAGGCTGCCGTGCCAGTCGGCGTAGGCGCCGGGTTGGCCGCGCGCGTCGATCAGCAGCGAGACGCGCTCGCCGAGGCCCAGCGGCAGCGCCAGATCGGCGGCCAGGCGGTGGCGGTTGCCTTCGTTGGCGATGCGCAGATTGACGTCGCGCAGGGTGTAGCCGAGTTGGCGGCGGGCGTCGTAGATTTCGATCTCGGCCTGCTCCAGCGCCAGCGCCGAGGCGTTCAGCAGCCAGCCGAGCCAGTCCTGGTCGCCGTCTGCGGCGGGCGCCGGCTCGGTGCTGGGGACGCCCTCCGGCAGGGCGCTGCCCTGCGGCGCACCCTTTTGCAGGGCGCGTTGCGCGCGTTCGGCGCGTTCGGCCAGCCAGTCGGCCGGGGTGTCTTCGCGCAGCGGCAGGCCGGCAACCCGCCAGCGCCCGTCCAGCTCGCGCAGCAGCTTGAGGCGCACGCCGACTACCGCCAGATCGCTCACTGGCAGGCGCTCGCCGCGCAGCAGGGCGAGCAGGTCGAAGTGGGCGTGGATATCGCCGATGCGCTGCCATTGGTCGTCGCTGCTGTCGGCCGGTGCCGTGGCGCTGCGCAGGGCCACGTCGACCAGCCGCGCGCGCGGCGCAAAGCCGACCCAGCTGACATCCAGCTGGCCGATGCGCACCGGCAGCGCCAGCTCGGTGGAGACCCAGTCCTGCAGTTCGGCGCGAAAGTCCTCGGCGAAGGGCAGCAGCAGGCGTGCCAGCCCGGTGAGCAGGGCGAGCAGAATCAGCAGGCTGGCGGCGGTGACCAACAGCGCGCGTCGCAGGATGCGCAGGGGGTGATACATGGGGGCGGGTGCGCGCGCTCAGACCAGTACCACGTCGTACTGCTCCTGACTGTACATTTCCTCGCCCTGCAGGCGGATCGGCACGTTGAGGAAGGATTCCAGCTCGCCGAGGTTGTCGGATTCCTCGCCGAGCATCAGATCGACCACGTCCTGCGCGGCGAGCACGGTCAGCGAGGCGACGTCGAACTGGCGCACCTGGCGGATGATCTCGCGGGTGATCTCGTAGGCGACGGTCTCCGCGGTCTTCACCTTGCCGCGCCCGGAGCAGGTCGGGCAGGTTTCGCAGAGCACGTGTTCGAGGCTTTCGCGGGTGCGCTTGCGGGTCATCTCCACCAGCCCCAGCGCGGAGACATCGCAGACCTGGGTCTTGGCGTAGTCGCGATCCAGTGCCTTTTCCAGCGCGCGCATCACCTGGCGTTTGTGCTCTTCGACGGTCATGTCGATGAAATCGAGGATGATGATGCCGCCGAGATTGCGCAGGCGCAGCTGGCGGGCGATGCCCTGGGCGGCTTCGAGGTTGGTTTTGAATATGGTCTCTTCGAGGTTGCGATGGCCGACGAAGGCGCCGGTGTTGACGTCGATGGTGGTCATCGATTCGGTCTGGTCGATGATCAGGTAGCCGCCGGATTTCAGGTGCACCTTCTGTTGCAGCGCCTTCTGGATTTCATCTTCGACGCCGTACAGATCAAAGATCGGCCGCTCGCCGGGGTAGTGGCTGATGCGGCTGCGCATCTCCGGCAGGAATTCGTGGCAGAACTGCTGGGTGCGCTGGAAGGTTTCGCGCGAATCGATGCGGATGCGTTCGATGCCATCGCCGCTGATGTCGCGCAGGGTGCGTTCGACCAGCGGTAGATCCTCGTGCACCGGCTGGCCCGGGGAGACCTTTTTCGCGCGCGCCTGCACGGCCTGCCAGAGGCGTTGCAGAAAGCGCATGTCGCGCACCAGTGCCGCCTCGGCGACGCCCTCCGCCGCGGTGCGCAGGATGAAGCCGGCGTCCGGCGGGCTTTCGTCGTCACCCGCTTCGGCCTGGACGATGTCGCGCAGGCGGGTGCGCTCCTGCTCCGATTCGATTCGCGAGGAGATGCCGATGGTGTTTTCGCCGGGCATCAGCACCAGATAGCGCGAGGGGATGGTCAGGTGCGTGGTCAGGCGCGCGCCCTTGCTGCCCAGCGGATCTTTGATCACCTGTGCCAGCAGCACCTGGCCTTCGCGCAGCACCTCTTGCACCGGGCGCTGCTGGCGTTCGCCGTTGTCGCTGCGCACATTGCTGCCGGCGACGTCGGAGACATGCAGAAAGGCGGCCCGCTCCAGGCCGACATCGATGAACGCCGCTTCCATGCCCGGCAACACGCGCACCACCTTGCCCTTGTAGATGTTGCCGACCAGCCCGCGGCGGCGCGCGCGCTCGATCCACACCTCGGTGAGCATGCCATTCTCGACGGTGGCCACGCGCGTCTCCTGCGGCGTGACGTTGATCAACAGTTCTTCGCTCATCGGGGGGTGATTCCTGGGGGCAGGACTGCCGGATGTGGACCAGATTACCGGCTGAGCGCGGGGGCGCAAAGAGCGCTGGCGCCGAAAGGTTGTGACTGGCTTCACGAGCGCGGTGGCCGGTGCTGTGCCGGGCGGTGAGCAGTCTTTCGGTCGGGACAAAAAAAGGGCGCACCGACCGGGGTCGGTGCGCCCTTTCAGCGCGTTAGCGCAGGATCCTTATTTAAGGATCTTCAGCTCCACGCGACGGTTGGCGGCGCGGCCTGCGGCGCTGCCATTGTCGGCGATCGGCTGCTGCTCACCGTAGCCGCGAGCACTCAGGCGGTCGGACTTGGCGCCGCGCAGCAGCAGGTAGTTGCGCACTGTGTTGGCGCGTTTCTGCGAAAGCTGCTGGTTGTAGGCGGCGGCACCGCTGCTGTCGGTGTGGCCACCGACTTCGACGCGCAGCAGCGGGTTGTTTTTCAGCGTCTCTGCGGCACGGTCGAGCACGGTGCGCGAGTTGCCGGTCAGCTGATCCGAACCGCTGGCGAAGTTGACGCCCTTGAGGACGATCGACTGGTTCGCCGTGGCACAGCCGCGGGCATCGACCTTGGCGCCGGGCAGGCTGTTGGCGCAGGCGTCTGCACCGTCGACCACACCGTCGCCGTCGCTGTCGCGCTCGCAGCCACGCACGTCGACATCGCGACCGCCGGGGGTGCCGGGGCAGGCATCGGAGCCATCGATCACGCCGTCGCCGTCGCTGTCGATTTCGCAGCCATCGCTGCCGACCTGGACGTCGCGACCGGTGCCGGGGCAGCGATCATCGCCGTCGACCACGCCGTCGCCGTCGCTGTCCGGCTGGCAGCCGCGCGCGTCGACCGGTGCGCCACTGGGGGTGCCGGAGCATTCATCGGCGCTGTCGAGCACGCCGTCGCCGTCGCTGTCCAGTTCGCAGCCGCGGCTGTCCACGGTGCGCCCGGCCGGGGTCGAGGGGCAGGCGTCTTCGGGGTCGTTGACGCCGTCGCCGTCGGTGTCCACCGGGGTCGGGTCGCCGAGCGGCACCTGCAGGCCGAGGGCGGCGTACCAGTCGTCGAACTGGTCTTCATCGGCGACGCTTTCGTCGTCGAATACGCCGCGGTAGCCGGCTTCGACGCGCAGCGCGGTGCCGGCTTCGGTGATCTGACCGAGCAGGCCGAGACCGAGCTTGAGCATCGGGTAGGTTTCTTTGTTGTCGCCGGGGCCGGGCAGGGTGGTCTGGGTCGCGCCGATGCCGCCGAGCAGGAAGGGCTGAACGCCCTCGCGGTCGAACAGGTACAGGGCGTTGATGCCAAGGCTGCGCAGTTCCACGTCGCCGGCGCCGGAATCCAGTTCGAAATCGTTGCCATCGAAGGCCAGTTCGACATTGGCGTGTTCGCTGACGGCCTTGCCGAAGGCGATGCCTGCGCCGGAGCCATCGTCGGCGGCACGGTCGCGGTCGGCGTCGTAGTAGCCCAGCGAGGGGGTCAGGTACCAGCGGTCTTCCTCAGCCTGCGCCGAAAACGGCAGGCTGGCGAGTGGGAGGGCTACTGCCAGGGCGGCAGCAGCGAGGCGAGTTTGCGAAGCGATCACGATCGATCTCCTTGTGGGCGGGTAATTTTCGCACATCATCCTATTGATTTGTTAATCGGATCAAGATTGCAGTGTGATAAATTTCGGGTTTAATCTGCTACTTGCGTCAAGAAAATTGCGTTGCAGGCCTATGGGCAAGGCTGTCCGGCGCCTGCTCCCCGAAAAAAAATCATAAATAACTCATCACCATCAACCGGAGTGAACAATGGATTTCAACGTAGATAGCGCCTGGATCACGGATTACGCCATTCCGTGGGGCATCAAAATTGCTGTGGCGCTGGCGGTTTTCATCGTCGGTAAGTGGATCGCCCGCGGCATCGCCAATCTGATCGGCAAGGCGATGCGCCGTTCCAAGGTGGACGACATGCTGGTGTCGTTCATCGTCAACATCACCTACGGCGTGCTGCTGGTGGCGGTGGTGCTGGCGGCTATCGACCAGCTCGGTGTCAATGTCACTTCGCTGTTGGCCATTCTCGGTGCCGCGGGCCTGGCGATTGGTCTCGCGCTGAAGGATTCGCTGTCCAATTTTGCCGCCGGGGTGATGCTGCTGATCTTCCGCCCGTTCCGCACCGGCCACTTCATCGAGGCCGCTGGCGTGGCCGGGGTGGTGGATGAGATCCAGCTCTTCTGCACGTTGATGCACACCGCGGACAACCGCCGCATCATCGTGCCCAACGCGGAGATTTTCGGCGGCACCATCGTCAACGTCAGCGCGCTGGAGACGCGGCGCGTGGATCTGGTCATCGGCATCGGCTACGGCGACGACATCGGCAAGGCGCGCGACGTGATCGCGGCCGTGATCGACGCCGATGAGCGCGTGCTGCGCGATCCGGCGCCGGGCATCGCCGTAGGCGAGCTGGGCGATTCCGCGGTCAATCTCAACGTGCGGCCCTGGGTGCGCGCCGATGACTACTGGCCGGTGCGCGCCGACCTGCTGGAGAACATCAAAACCGCGCTGGACGCCAACGGCATCAGCATCCCCTATCCCCAGGTCGATCAGCACGTGCATGTGGTCAATGGCAAGTCGGCTGCCTGAGCGGCCGGCCCGCCGGCGATAGTCCCGCGCGCCCCGGTGCCCATGCCGGGGCGCGGCCTGTCGCTTTGCGCCGCGCCGCGGCGCTCAGTTGTCGCCGTCGAGCAGGTTGCCGATGCCGCCGAGCACCGAGCCCTCGCCCTGACTCTTGCCGCCGCCCTGCGGCGCGGCGCGGATGATCCGCTCGGCGAGGCGCGAAAAGGGCAGGCTCTGAATCCACACCGTGCCGCTGCCCTTGAGGGTGGCGAGGAACAGTCCCTCGCCGCCGAACAGCATCGATTTGAGATTGCCGGCGCGCTGGATGTCGTAGTCGATGCCCGGCGTGAAGGCGACCAGGCAGCCGGTGTCCAGGCGCAGGGTCTCGTCGCGCAGCTCGCGCCGCACCAGCGTGCCGCCGGCGTGGACGAAGGCCATGCCGTCGCCCTCCAGGCGCTGCAGGATGAAGCCCTCGCCGCCGAAGAAGCCACTGCCGAGTTTGCGGTTGAAGGCGATATCCAGCTTGGTGCCCAGCGCGGCGCAGAGAAAGCTGTCCTTCTGGCAGAGCAGCTGGCCGCCGATCTGAGCCATATCCAGGGCGATGATGCTGCCGGGGTAGGGCGCTGAAAAGGCCACCCGGCGCTTGCCGCTGCCGCGGTTGGTGAAGTGGGTGGTGAACAGTGACTCGCCGGTGAACATGCGCTTGCCGGCGGAGAACAACTTGCCCAGCAGGCCCTCGTCGGCATCCGCGCCGTCGCCCATGCGCGCCTCGAATTCGATGCCCTCGTCCAGATAGTTCATCGCCCCGGCTTCGGCGATCACCGTTTCGCCGGGGTCCAGTTCCACCTCGACCAGCTGCATGTCGTGGCCAATGATCTCGTAATCGACTTCGTGGCATCGCATCTCGCTATAGCTCCCGGATTAATGGCCAGCCAAGCATAGTGCCGAAAGCCGCCAGCGTCGAAGCGGGTTCAAGTACCGCCATCGCTGGCCGCTGCTTGGCGCATACGTAGCGGGGCAGTGAACCCGGAAATCCTGTCGAGGTTAGCGATGTCGATTCGCGTCAAGCTGTTTGCAAGTTTATGTCTGATGGTCGCTCTGCCGGTGGTTGGTGCGGTGTGGATTCTCGCCATCATCGCCGGGAACCAGGCGCAGGAGATACTCAGCCAGGAGGCCCGCCAGCGTCTGGTGGCAGTGCGGGAGATGAAGCGCCGACAGGTCGATAGCCTGTTTGAGCAGATGCGCGCGCAGGTTCGCACGCTGTCCCGCAGCAGCATGCTGATCAATGCTGCGGACGCTTTTAGCAGTGCCTACGACAGCCATCTTCGCGACACGGTGGCGGCGGCTGGTGCGCCGTCGCCATCCGCTGCGCAGCGTCGACGTCTGGCCGAGTACTACCGGGAGCATTTCGCCTCGACCTACCGCCGCTTCAACCCCGGTGCCGGGGTGGATGTGGATCGCCTGCTGGCGGGCATGGATGACGCCACCATCGCGCTGCAGGCCGGCTATCTGATGGACAATCGCCACCCGGACGGCGACAAGCATTTGCTGGATGTGGCGGAGGATGGCAGCGCCTATGCCGAAGCGCATCGCCGCTACCACCCGATCCTGCGCGATTATCTGGCCGAGTTCGGCTACTACGATATTTTCATCGTCGATGCCGATAGCGGGCGCATCGTTTACTCGGTGTACAAGGAAGTTGATTTCGCCACCTCGCTGCTGGACGGTCCCTTCGCGCAAAGCGGTATCGGCGAGGCCTTTCGCGCCGCCCGCCGGGCCGGCGAGCCGAACGCCGTGCACACCACGGATCTGGCCGCGTACCAGCCCTCTTACGATTTCCCGGCCGCCTTTTTCTCGTCACCCATCTACCGCGATGGCCAGCTGCAAGGGGTGCTGATCTTCCAGTTGCCGGTGACCAGGCTGGACGCGCTGATGACCGATGATCAGCAGTGGCAACAGGTGGGCATGGGCAGCACCGGGCAGAGCTATCTGCTGGGTGCGGACGGCAGGCTGCGCTCCAACAGCCGGGAGATGCTCAGCGAGGCAGCGGGATATCTGGATCAATTGAGCGCCGCGGGTGTGCCCTCGGCCGCTATCGAGGCCAGCCGCGCCAAGCGCAGCGACGCACTGCAACCGGCCTTGCTGGCCGCTGCGATGGGCACTGCAGCATTGGCTGAAACGGGCCTGGGTGAGGTCGATGCGCGCGACACCGGCGGCAGCATCGCCGCCTGGGCGCCGCTGAATCTCGCCGGTCCGCAGTGGCGCATCGTCAGCGAGATCGCCATCGATGAGGCCTATGCTGCGGCGAATGCGTTGCGCAATGCGCTGCTGTTCAAATCCCTGCTGATCGGTGCGGCGCTGGTGGCGTTGGCGACCTTGCTGAGCTGGCTGTTTGCGCATCGGCTGATCGGTTCGGTGGATCGCCTGCGGCACGAGATCAGCGCAATGGTCGCCAGGCGGGATCTCGCCAACAGCCTGTCGGCGCCCCCCGGCGACATCACCGTGGAGATTGCCGAGGCGCTCAACGGCCTGTTCCAGCACCTGCGCCAGACCCTGCTCGGCATCCACGCATCCAGCGACCGATTGGCCGAGTCCACCAGCTCGGTCGGCAGGGTTGCGGCGGACAACTACCAGGGTGTGTTGCGGCAGAAGACCGAGACCGAGCAGGTGGCCAGCGCCGCTGAGCAGATCAACGCCAGCGTCGATCAGGTTTCCGACAGCGCCATCCGCGCCAGCGAAGCCTCGCGCAACGCCAGTGGCCGGGCCCAGGAAGTCAACCGGCTGGTGAACGAAAACAGTGCCAGTATCGCCTCGCTGGACGGTGAGGTGCAGCGCGCCAGCGGCGTCATCGAGCACCTGGCGGAGAACAGTCAGGGCATCGGCCGGGTGCTGGATGTGATTCGCGATATCGCCGAACAGACCAATCTGCTGGCCCTCAACGCGGCCATCGAGGCGGCGCGCGCCGGCGAGCAGGGGCGGGGCTTCGCGGTGGTCGCCGACGAGGTTCGCGTGCTCGCCAGTCGAACCCAGGAGTCCACCGCCGAAATACACGGCATGATCGACGATCTGCAAAGTGGCGCGCGCGATGCGGTTGAGGTGATGAGTCAGGGGCGCGAACTGGCCGCCAGCAGCGCCCAGCGCGCCAGCAGTGCCGCGGAGGCCTTGCAGCAGGTCGCCGATGCCATCGGCGAGATCAACGGCATGAACGAGGAGATCGCCTCCGCCACCCAGCAGCAGCGGCTGGCCGTTCAGGGGATCAGCAGCAGCATCCACTCGATCAGCGATGTCGGCGATCTGGCCGCCAAGGGCGCCGAGCAGATCAGCTCGGCCATGGGCGAGCTGGATGAGCTGGCGCTGGCGCTGCGCGAGAGCATCGGTGTGTTCAATCTGCGCTAGCAATGAAAAAACGCCCGATGCCGAGGCACCGGGCGTTTTTCGCTCTGCCACGCGGCGCCGCGGGTGCGGCGCGCGGGTGGCAGATCAGTACATGTGCTGACCGCCGTTGATCGACAGGGTCGAGCCGGTGACGAAGCTGGCTTCGTCGGCGATCAGAAACATCACTGAGCGGGCGATGTCTTCCGGCGAGCCGAGGCGCCCGACCGGAATGGTCTTGATGATTTTCTGCAGCACTTCGCCGGGCACCGCGCGAACCATGTCGGTCTCCACGTAGCCCGGAGCGATGGCGTTGACGGTGATGCCCTTGGCCGCGCCCTCTTTGGCCAGCGCCTTGGTGAAGCCGTGGATGCCGGACTTGGCCGCGGCATAGTTGACCTGGCCGTACTGGCCGGCCTGGCCGTTCACCGAGCCGATGTTGACGATGCGCCCGAAGCTGCGCTCGCGCATGCCCTCGATGACCGCGCGGCAGGTGTTGAAGCAGGATGCCAGGTTGGTCTGGATGACGGCGTCCCACTGATCGAAGTTCATGCGGTGCATGGTGCCGTCGCGGGTGATGCCGGCGTTGTTGACCAGCACGTCGACCGGGCCGAGGTCGGATTCGATCTGCTTCACCGAAGCCTGCACCGCGTCGAAGTCGCTGACGTCAAATTTGTACGCCGGGATGCCGGTGCGCCCGGTGAATTCCTGCGCTGCCTGATCGTTGCCGCCGTAGTTGGCGGCGACCGTGTAACCGGCATCCTTGAGGGCGACGCAGATCGCCTCGCCGATGCCGCGGGTGCCGCCGGTAACCAGTGCTACTCGTGCCATGAATCTATCTCCTGTGTTCTTTATGTTGCTTGCTGTGAGGGAGGTTCGCGTCGTGTTCAGACGCGCTCGAAGGCCGCGGCGATGCCCTGACCGCCGCCGATGCACATGGTCACCAGCGCCAGCTTGCCGCCGGTGCGCTGCAGTTCGTGGATGGCCTTGGTGGTGACGATGCTGCCGGTGGCGCCGACCGGGTGGCCGAGCGAAATGCCCGAGCCGTTGGGGTTGGTTTTGTCCATCGGCAGGTCGAGATCGCGGCACACCGCCAGCGCCTGCGCGGCGAAGGCTTCGTTGACCTCGAACAGATCGAAATCGCTGATCGACAGACCCGTGCGCTCCAGCAGGAGCTTGACCGCCGGCACCGGGCCTATGCCCATGTATTTCGGCTCGCAGCCGGCGTGCGAGTAGCCGACCAGGCGCGCCATCGGCTTCAGACCGCTGCGTTCGGCGTACTCGGCGCTGGCCAGCACCAGGGCGGAGGCGGCATCGTTGATACCCGAGGCGTTGCCGGCGGTGACGCTGCCACCCTTTTTGAATACCGGGCGCAATTTGGCCATGTCTTCGGGGGTGACGTTGGCGCGGAAGTGCTCGTCGCGCTCCATCACCACGGTGCCCTTTCGGCTTTGAATCTCCACCGGCACGATCTGGTCGGCGAATACGCCGGCATCCCACGCCGCGGCGGCGCGACGGTGTGATTCCACCGCCAGTGCGTCCTGGTCCTCGCGGCTGATGCCCCACTTCTCGGCGATGTTTTCGGCGGTCACGCCCATGTGAATCTTGTCGAAGGGATCGGTCAGCGCGCCGACCAGCATGTCGAGCATCTGGGTGTCACCCATGCGCGCACCCCAGCGCATGCCCGGCGAGATGTAGGCGGCGCGGCTCATGTTTTCGCAGCCGCCGGCGACGGTGACTTCGCAGTGGCCGGTTTCGATCTGCTGGGTGGCGGAGACGATCGCCTGCAGGCCGGAGCCGCACAGGCGGTTGAGGGTGAAGGCCGGGGTTTCCACCGGCAGGCCGCCGTTGACCGAGGCGACGCGGGCGATGTACACATCGCGCGGTTCGGAGTGCACGACGTTGCCGATCACCGTGTGGCCGACGTCGCTGGGGCTGACGCCGGCGCGTTCGACCGCGGCGCGCACGGCGGTGGCGGCGAGTTCGCAGGCGGGCACATCCTTCAGGCCACCGCCGTAGCCGCCGATGGCTGTGCGCACGGCGGAAAGGACGACGATATCTCGATTGGTACTCATGGGTATTCTCCTTGGGGGCGGGTGACGGGGCGGCTGGCCGGGCGGGTATCGCGCAACTGTGCGGCGCTCGATGTGCTGGACGGTTGTTTGAACGTCATCTTTTTTGGAATGGCGAGCCAGCGGCGGTCATTTTTGTTGTACTGCAGCATGAGCGGATCGCGGATCGCGTCGGAGACGACAGATCGCTGCCGGTGCTAGCGAACAGTTCACTTTTCAGGGTAACGCGAAGCGCAGCAAATGTCCCCTATTTGTGCGCCAGTGCACCTTTGTGGGCGTATTCTGGGGTAGCGAATGTGCCTTGTTCGGGGTATTCGTCAATTTACTGTCGGGTCGATCGGGTTACTGCAAGGGCGGGCTGCGATCCGCTGCAGGAGCGAGTGGCTTGGTTATTGATGTTGCAATGCGGCAGAAAGGGCGGCTGTTTCTGCTTGCGGCCGCCATCGGCGTGCTGGTGGGCATCTCGACGGCCGCCTTCGTGGCTCTGATCGGCGCCGTTCAGCTGGCATTTTACGGACGCGCTTCGGAGGCCCACTTCGCCAGCATCGCCGGCGCGCTGCCCGGTTGGCGCACCGTGCTGGCGCTGGCCGGCGCTGGCTTGCTGCTGGGATTGATGCTGCACTTTCTGATTCCCGGCCGGCGCTACCACGGCATCTCCGACGTGATGGAGGCCTGCGCTCTGCGCGGCGCGCGGATGGATGTGCGCTCCGGCCTCGGCGCCGCGCTGGCGGCGGCACTGTCATTGGGCGCCGGCGCTTCGGTGGGTCGCGAAGGGCCGGCGGTGCACATCGGCGCTTCGCTGTCCGCCTGGCTGGCCGAGCGCCTCGGCCTGCCGCAGCGCGACTCGCTAACCCTGCTCGGCTGCGGCGCGGCGGCGGCGGTGACCGCCTCCTTCAACGCGCCCATCGCCGGCGTGCTGTTCGCCCTCGAAGTGGTCGTCGGCTACTACTCGCTGAGCGTTTTCGCGCCGGTGGTGGTGGCCTCGATGGGGGCGGTGATGGTCACCCGCCAGCTGCTCGGCGACGCCCCGGCGTTCAGCGTGCCCAATTACCAGATCGCCTCGCTGTGGGAGCTGCCGGCCTTCGCTCTGCTGGGTGTCGGCGGCGCGCTGATCGCGCTGGCATTGATCCGCTCCACCGCGATGGTGCAGCGGCTGTGGGCCTGGCTGCGACTGCCGCTGTGGCTGCGCCCTGCCTGCGGCGGCACGCTGCTGGGGCTGATCGCGGTGCAGTTTCCCGAGGTGCTCTCGGTCGGTTATCAGGCCATCGATCTGGCGCTCCAGGGGGAGCTGTTGTTCGGTCTGCTGCTGGCGTTGCTGCTCGCCAAGCTGGCGGCTACGGCACTGGCGCTGGGCAGTGGTTTCGCCGGCGGTGTGTTCAGCCCGGCGCTGTTTCTCGGCGCGATGTTTGGCGGCGCCTCGTGGAGCCTGACCTCGGCGCTGTTTCCGGAGCTGGCCTCGACCCAGGGCGCCTACGCCATCGTCGGCATGGCCGGGGTGGCTTCGGCGATGCTCGGCGCACCGATTTCAACGCTGTTGATCGTCTTCGAGCTGACCCTCGACTACCACCTGACGATGGCGGTGATGCTCGCCACGGCGGTGGCCAGCACGGTGATGCAGGCCACCGGCAGCCGCTCTTTTTTCCGCTGGCAACTGGCGCAGCGCGGCATCGATATCGTCGCCGGCCGCGATCAGGGCCTGCTGGTGGCCAGTGGCATCGAGGACCTGATCGAGCGCGACTGCACCCGCCTGTCGGCGGATATCAGCCTCGGCGAGGCGCAGCGGCGCATCGCCGAGGCCGCCAGCGTCACCGGCCATGGTATCGCCCTGCTGGTGGATGAGGCCGACGCCCTGCGCGGCAGCCTGAGCCTGGAGGAGGTCGCCGCCGCACTGCACGGCGCGCGCGCTGGCGCGGCACTGTCCAGCGGCGACGCCGCACTCGATGTGGCCCGCGATGCGCGGATCAGCCTGCCGCGGCACACCAGCTTGAGCGGCGCGCTGGACACGATGCGCGAGCACGGCCTGACCTGGCTGCCGGTGATCGAAGCAAAAGAGGGTGATGCCACGCTGCTCGGCATCGTCCACCGGGAGCGGGTGCTGGATGCCTGTAATGCGGCATTGCGCGCGGCGCGCGCGGAGGAATCGGGACCGAACTGAAAGGTGTGTCGGCAGTCAGGCGTGATCGTCGAACAGGCTGCCGAGCATCTCGTCCGCGGACTGCAGCATCTTGACGCCGGCGCTGGCCTGTTGCTCGCCGTTTTTCATCGTCAGCAGCGCTTCGGTGAGCTGCTTGATGTTGTCGCCGCCGCTGAGGTTCTCCGCGCTGGCGATTTGCGCGGCACTGCGCTGAATGCTCTGCGCACCCGTCTGCAGACCCAGGCTGGCGCTGTGGCTGGCATTGCCAATGCTCATGTTCATCGGATTGCACCGCGTTGCGGGGGGATCACGGCTAGCGGCCGCGGGTGGAAAAGCTTCAGTCGCGCGTGCGTCCGGCCCGACATCGCGCAGCAGTCGGCTGTCGAGCGTGCGCAGCCGGCGCTGCAGCGCCATGGCTCAGGCCGGGCGCGGGCTCAGCACCGGGTGCAGTGGTTGCCCGCCGCCCGGCGAAACCTGCGCGCTGATGTACTCCACCAGCCGCAGCGCCGCCGGCGAGCTGCGCTCGCGGAAGTAGTGCAGGCCCAGTTCCACCTCCGGCAGCCGCGGCAGTCGCGTGCTGCCGACGAGTATCTGCAGGCCGTCGGCCACCGTGCTGCGCGCCACCGCGGTGATCCCCAGCCCGGCCATCACGCCGGCGCGGATGCCGCTGAAATTGGGGCTGATGTAGACGATCCGCGCCTCCCGCCCCTGGGCCTGCAGGGTGCGCATGATGCGCGCCCGGTAGACGCAGCCCTCGGGGGCGACGATCAGCGGCAGCGGCGAGTCGCGGTGCGCCTGGCAGCCCGGCGCGCCGACCCATACCACGTCCTCCGTCCACACCGGCGTGGCGATGTCCGGGATGGCCTCGTCGTGGGCGGCCAGTACCAGATCGAACTCGCTGTGCTGCAGGCGCGTCATCAGGTTCACCGACAGGTCGCAGGTGACGCGCACGGTGACCTCCGGGTGGGTCTGGGCGTAGCGGCGCAGGATCGCTGGTAGAAAAGATGCGGCGAACTCGTTGGGGATGCCCAGATGCACGTGGCCGCTGATGCGCGGGTGGATCAGCGCGGCGACGGCTTCATCGTTGAGGGCGAGCATCCTGCGCGCGTACTCGAATAGTCGCTCGCCGGCCTCGGTGAGCTGCAGGCGGCGTTTGCCACGGTTCAGCAGCGGCGTGTTGACCAATTCTTCGAGACGCTTGATCTGCAGGCTGACGGCCGGCTGTGAACGGCCGAGCAGCTCGGCCGCGCTGGTCACGGCGCCCAGTTCGGCGACGGTGACGAAAGAGCGCAGCAGGTCGGTGGGCAGATTCATTTGCGGCTCACTATTTAATATGCAAATAACTATATTTTAACAATTTATTCGATAAATAGAAGGCTCTTCCATAGACTCCCGTGCCCAGCCAGGGACGCTCGCAGTTCACTGCGTCGGGCAAAAAAACAACGCCGCTCACGGAGGCTCATGGCGCCATAGCCGCGCGCTTCGGCAGCCCGATTGCCAGCGCAGCGAACCGCGTTGCCGCGGATCGTCAAGGCATATCTCGTGGAGGAGTTCAATCGTGGAAATGTTTACCAATCTGGTCAGTTCGATCAATGGCGTGGTCTGGGGGCCACTGATGCTGGTGCTGATTCTCGGCACCGGTCTGTTGCTGCAGGTCGGCCTCAAGATCATGCCGCTGCGCAAGCTCGGCTATGGCTTCGCCCTGCTCTGGCAGGGGCGCAATCCGCCGCGCGGCGGCGAGGGTGAGATCTCGCCCTTCAACGCGCTGATGACCTCGCTGTCGGCGACCATCGGCACCGGCAACATCGCCGGCGTGGCCACCGCCATCTTTCTCGGCGGCCCCGGCGCGCTGTTCTGGATGTGGTGCACGGCGCTGGTCGGCATGGCCACCAAGTACGCCGAGGCGGTCTGCGCGGTGAAGTATCGCGAGGTCGATGAGCTGGGCGAACACGTCGGCGGGCCGATGTATTACATCAAGAATGGTCTGGCGAAAAAGTGGCACTGGCTGGCCCCGGCCTTTGCCATCTTCGGTGCCTGTGCCGGCTTTGGCATCGGCAACACGGTGCAGGCCAACTCGGTGGCCGACGTCATGAACAGCACCTTCGGCGTGCCCACCTGGCTGACCGGCGTGGTGCTGATGGTGCTGGTCGGCGCGGTCATTCTCGGTGGTATCAAGCGCATCGCCGGGGTCGCCGGCAAGCTGGTGCCGTTGATGGCCATCGGCTACCTGGTCTGTGGCCTGCTCGTGCTGATCATCAATGTCGATCAGGTCGGCGCGGCCTTCGCGCTGGTGATCGAATCCGCCTTCAGTCCGGTGGCAGCCACCGGCGGCTTCGCCGGCGCGGCGGTCTGGGCGGCGATCCGCTTCGGCGTCGCCCGCGGCGTGTTCTCCAACGAGGCCGGTCTCGGCTCGGCGCCCATCGCTCACGCTGCGGCCAACACCCACGGCCCGGTCAGCCAGGGGCTGGTGGCAATGCTCGGCACCTTTATCGATACCCTCCTCGTCTGTTCGATCACCGGTCTGGCGATCATCTCCACCGGCGTCTGGACCTCCGGCGAAACCGGTGCGGCGCTCACCTCCGCCGCCTTCGAGAGCGCGCTGCCCGGCGTCGGCGGCTACATGGTGACCATCGCCCTGGCGGTGTTCGCCTTCACCACCATGCTCGGCTGGGCCTTTTACGGCGAGAAATGCGTCGAGTACCTGTTCGGCGTCAAGGCGATCAAGCCCTTTCGCATCCTTTGGGCGCTGGCGGCGCCGGTCGGTGCGGTGGCCAATCTGGGCGTCATCTGGCTGGTGGCGGATACCCTCAACGCCTTCATGGCGATCCCCAACCTGATCGCTCTGGTGCTGCTCAGTCCGGTGGTTTTCCAGTTGACGCGCGAGTACTTTGACAGCAACGGCGCCAACGAAATGGGCAGCGACACAGCCTGATCGATCAGGCCGGCCGGGGGCGCCTGTCGCCCCCGGCAAACCCCAGGCAACCGCAACGGAGACCAGCCATGTCCGCCAATCGGGACACCGCCCTGCAGCGCACCCCACTGTACGACCTGCATCTCGAACTGGGCGCGCGGATGGTGCCCTTCGCCGGCTACGAAATGCCGGTGCAGTACCCGCTCGGCCTATTGAAGGAACACCTGCACACGCGCGCTGCGGCCGGGCTGTTCGACGTCTCGCACATGGGCCAGCTGCGCCTCACCGGCGCGCATGCCGCGGCGGCGCTGGAGCAACTGGTGCCGGTGGATGTGATCGATCTGCCGGTCGGCCGCCAGCGCTACGCGCTGTTCACCAGCGACGACGGCGGCATCCTCGATGACCTGATGATCGGCAACGCCGGCGATCATCTGCTGGTGGTCGTCAACGCCGCCTGCAAGGCGCAGGACATCGCCCTGCTGCGCGCCGGGCTTGGCGGTGATGCGCAGCTCGAAGTGCTCGACCGCGCGCTGCTGGCGCTGCAGGGGCCGGCCGCCGCCGAGGTGCTGGCGCGCTTCGCGCCGGACTGCGCCGGGATGCGCTTCATGGATGTTGGCCCGCTGAATATCGATGGCGTCGACTGCTTCGCCAGCCGCTCCGGCTACACCGGCGAGGATGGTTTCGAGATCTCGGTGCCGGCAGCCGCCGCCGAGCGGATCGCCCGGCTGCTGCTGGCCGAGGCCGAGGTCGAGGCGATCGGCCTGGGCGCGCGCGATTCGCTGCGCCTGGAAGCCGGGCTGTGCCTCTACGGCCACGATCTGGACGCCGACACCACGCCCATCGAGGCCAGTCTCGGCTGGGCGCTGTCGAAGGTGCGGCGCGCCGGTGGGGCGCGCGCCGGCGGTTATCCGGGTGCCGAGGTCATCGAGCGCCAGCGCCGCGAAGGCGTGGCGCGCCGGCGCGTCGGCCTGCGCGCCGCCGGTCGCGCGCCGGTGCGCGAGGGCGCCGAGCTGGTCGATGCCGATGGCCGCGCGCTGGGTATCGTCACCAGCGGCAGCTTCGGCCCGACGCTGGGCGCGCCGGTGGCGATGGGCTACCTGGACAGCGCCCACGCCGCGGTCGGCAGCGAGCTGTTCGCCCTGGTGCGCGGCAAGCCGCTGGCGGTGACGGTGGCGCAGATGCCCTTCGTGCCGCAGCGCTACTGCAGAGACTGAAGCGCGAACCGCGAATACCCCAAGATCAACTAGAGGCCAGAGGATCACAGGCATGAGCAGGATCAGATACACCGCAGATCACGAGTGGCTGCGGCTGGAAGAGGACGGCAGCGCCACCGTCGGCATCACCGACCACGCCCAGCAGCAGCTCGGCGATCTGGTCTTCGTCGAGCTGCCCGAGGTGGGCCGCGAGCTGGCGCAGGGCGAGGAGGCGGCGGTGATCGAATCGGTGAAGGCCGCCGGCGAGATCAAGTCGCCGATCGGCGGCACGGTCAGCGCGGTCAACGAAGCGCTGGCCGACGACCCGGCTGCGGCCAACGCCGATCCGCTCGGCGAGGGCTGGTTTTATCGCCTGCAACCGGCCGACGCGACCCAGTTCGACGCGCTGCTCGACGCCGAGGCCTACGCCGCGCTGATCGACTGAACCGCACAATTTAAAGAGGCAAGTCATGCCCAACGACAGCTCCACACTCACCGCCCTCGAAGCCCGCGATGATTTCATCCACCGCCACATCGGCCCCGGCCCGGCGGATCAGGCGCAGATGCTCGCCGAACTCGGTCTCGACAGCCTCGACGCGCTGCTCGACCGGGTGGTGCCGGCGTCGATCCGCCGCGACGACGCGCTGCCGCTGCCCGGCGCCGCCAGCGAGCAGGAGACGCTGGCGCGGCTGCGCGAGATCGCCAATAAAAACAGGATCTTCAAATCCTTCATCGGCATGGGCTACGCGGCCAGCCACACGCCGCCGGTGATCCAGCGCAACATCCTCGAAAACCCGGCCTGGTACACCGCTTACACGCCCTATCAGGCGGAGATCTCGCAGGGCCGGATGGAGGCGATGCTCAACTTCCAGACCATGGTTGCGGATCTCACCGGGCTGGCGCTGGCCAACGCTTCGCTGCTCGATGAGGCCACCGCCGCGGCCGAGGCGATGACCCTCTGCCAGCGCATGGCCAAGAGTCGCGGCAAGGTGTTTTTCGTCGCCGAGGACTGCCACCCGCAGACGATTGCGGTGGTGCAGACCCGTGCGCCGCACTTCGGCATCGAGGTGGTGGTCGGCGATCCGGCCCGGGTTCTCGGCGAGCCCGACGGGGCTTTCGGCGGGCTGGATATCTTCGGCGTGCTGCTGCAATACCCCGGCACCACCGGCGCGATCCGCGACTACCGGGCGCTGTGCAGCGCGGCGCACGAGAAAAAGGCGCTGGTCGCGGTGGCCTGCGATCTGCTGGCCCTGACCCTGCTCACCCCGCCCGGCGAGTTCGGCGCCGATGTCGCCATCGGCAACAGCCAGCGCTTCGGCGTGCCGCTGGGCTTCGGCGGCCCGCACGCCGCATTTATGGCCACCCGCGATGCCTTCAAACGCTCGATGCCCGGGCGGTTGATCGGGGTTTCCGTGGACAGCCGCGGCCAGCCGGCGCTGCGCCTGGCGCTACAGACCCGCGAGCAGCACATCCGCCGCGAAAAGGCCACCTCCAACATCTGCACCGCGCAGGCGCTGCTGGCGGTGATGGCCAGCATGTACGCGGTGTTCCACGGCCCCGAGGGGTTGCTGCGCATCGCCCGCCGCGTGCACCGGCTGACGGCGCTGCTCGCCGCCGGGCTGGAGAAGCTCGGCTGGCCGGTGCCCAGCGATGCGTTCTTCGACACCATCGTGGTGATCACCGGCGAGCACACCGCAGGGATTCACGCCGCCGCCCGCGAGCGCGGCATCAACCTGCGCGAGCTGGATGCGCAGACCATCGGCATCGCCCTCGACGAGACCGCCACCGCCGCCGATATCCAGACCCTGTGGAGCCTGTTCAGCAGCGAGCCGGTGACCTTCGATATCGCTGCGCTGGATGCGCAACTGGCGGCCCGCGACGGCGGCGATCGCCTGCCGCAGCAGCTGCTGCGCGAATCCGAATTCCTCAGCCACCCGGTGTTCCACAGCCATCGCTCGGAGACCAAGCTGCTGCGCTACATGCGCAAGCTGGCGGACAAGGATCTGGCGCTGGACCGGGCGATGATCCCGCTCGGCTCCTGCACCATGAAGCTCAACGCCACCAGCGAGATGCTGCCGATCAGCTGGCCGGAGTTCGCCGCCATCCACCCCTGTGCGCCGCTCGATCAGGTCGCCGGCTACCGCCAGCTGTTCAGCGAGCTGGAGGAGATGCTCTGCGCCTGCACCGGCTACGATGCCGTGTCGCTGCAGCCCAATTCCGGCGCCCAGGGGGAGTACGCCGGGCTGCTGGCGATCAAGGGCTATCACGCCAGCCGCGGCGAGGGCCATCGCCACATCTGTCTGATCCCGGCCTCGGCGCACGGCACCAACCCGGCCTCGGCACAGATGGCCGGGATGAAAGTGGTGGTGGTGGCCACCGCCGGCGATGGCGGTATCGATCTCGACGACCTGCGCGCCAAGGCGCAAAAGCACAGCGATGATCTGGCCGCGATCATGATTACCTACCCCTCGACCCACGGCGTGTTCGAGGAGGCGGTGCGCGAGGTCTGCGAGATCGTCCATCAGCACGGCGGCCAGGTGTATATGGACGGCGCCAATCTCAACGCCATGGTCGGGGTCTGCGCGCCGGGGCGCTTCGGCGGCGATGTCTCCCATCTGAACCTGCACAAGACCTTCTGCATCCCCCACGGCGGCGGCGGGCCGGGGGTGGGGCCGATCGGCGTCGGCGCGCATCTGGCGCCCTTCCTGCCCGGCGATCCGCTCGATCCGGCCGCCGGTGCGGTCGGCCCGGTGGCCGGCGCGCGCTGGGGCAGCGCCGGCATTTTGCCGATCAGCTGGGCCTACATCGCGATGATGGGCGCCGCCGGGCTGACCCGCGCCACCGCGGTGGCGATCCTTAGCGCCAACTACATCGCCGCGCGACTCGCCGAGCACTTCCCGGTGCTCTACACCGGCCCCAACGGCATGGTCGCCCACGAGTGCATCATCGATCTGCGGCCGCTCAAGGAGCGCTGCGGGGTGACCGTCGATGACGTCGCCAAGCGCCTGATCGACTACGGTTTCCACGCCCCGACCATGTCCTTCCCGGTACCCGGCACGCTGATGATCGAACCCACCGAGAGCGAATCGAAACAGGAGCTGGATCGCTTCTGCGACGCGATGATCGCTATCCGCGGCGAGATTCGCGCGCTGGAAAACGGCGATTTCGACCTCGACGACAATCCGCTGCGCAATGCGCCGCACACTGTCGATCAGGTCTGCGGCGACAGCTGGGAGCACCCCTACAGCCGCGAGCTGGCGGCCTTCCCGGTGCCCGCGCTGCGCGACTGCAAATACTGGTCGCCGGTCGGCCGGGTGGATAATGTCCACGGCGACAAGCACCTGATCTGCGCCTGCCCGCCGCTGTCGGCCTACGCGGACTGAACCACAGCCATCACCGACCGCGCTGCGGCGCGGCAGAGGAACGCGACAATGATGCAATCACTGGTGCTGACCGTGCTCAGCGACGACCGCCCCGGCGTGGTCGATGAACTCTCCGCCGTCATCGCAGCGCACAAGGGCGTCTGGGTGGAGAGCCGGATGGCCTCGCTGGCCGGTAAGTTCGCCGGCCTGCTGCGGGTGCGCGCGCCCAGCGCCCAGGTCGAAGCCCTCGGCGCCGCGCTGGCGGCACTGGAAAGCCGCGGCCTGCACGTGCAGCTCGAAGTCGCCGATGGCGCTCGCCAGCCGGTCGCCGATGCCCACAGCCTGCGCATCGAACTGGTCGGCCCGGATCGCCCCGGCATCGTCCACCAGATCGCCCACGCCCTGGCCGAGCGCGGCATCAGCGTCGATGAGCTGACCACCGAGGTCAGCGATGCCTCGATGGCCGGCGGCGAACTGTTCCGCGCCAGCGCCGTGCTGCAACTGCCCGCCGGCATCTCCAGCGAGGCACTGGAGGAGCAGCTCGACGCGCTCGGCAACGAGCTGACGCTGGATATCGAAGTCGAGGTACTCGACGACGATTGAGGCGAAGCGCGTCGGTTCGCGTCGGCCTTATGGCCCGTCGCCATCAGCGCCTGTGCCGCTGCCTGAATTCAGGCCTCTGCGACCAGGGCTTGCAGCGCCTGCCGATCGAGTATCAGCAGCTGGCCTCTGCCCAGACTGATCCAGCCCTGCCTGCGCCACTGCTGCAAGTGGGTGTTGATGCACACCCGGGATACGCCGAGCATGTCGGCCAGTGCGCTCTGCAGCCTGGGCAGGTGTATCAGCGTGCCGTTTTGCGTTGCTTTTCCGCGCGTGTTGGCCAGGATCAACAGCCGCTTCGCCAATTGATTCGGCACCGGTAGCAGCGTGGAATCCTCCATCTGCTCGCTGGTGCGGCGGATGCGTTCGCACAGCAGCGTCAGTAGATGGGGAGTCAATTTCGGCTCCTGTGCCAACAGGGTGAGGAAGGCCTGCCGCGGCAGGTAGGCCAGCTCGCAGTCGCGGATGGCGGTCGCGTCCGCTGTGCGCGGCAGGCCGTCGAGCAGCGCTATCTCGCCGAACACATCGCCGGTTTCCATCACGATGAGGATCAGCTCGCGACCTGCGGGGTTGGCGCTGCTGATTCGCACCTGACCACTCAGCACGCAGTACAGACCATCTCCGTCATCGCCCTTGAGAAAGATGACTTCGCCGTCAGTGAAGCGGCGGCGCTTGACCAGGGCGACAACGCGCTCCAGCACGGCCGGCTCCAGATCGCGGAACATGTAGTGGGTGGTGAGCGACTGCAGACTGTTCGTCGTCATCTTGCGAATAGTCCGTTGCAGATCCGCATCGGTGATCTTTGTGGATCTGCGTCAAGCGCTTTACAGACGCGGCGATGGGAGAGTGGAAATATGGGAACCGTCACCGGGCTGAGGCATTCGAATCAGAGCGAGTTGCGCAGAAAGGACTCCACAGCCCAGCGCTCGCTTTCACCACCCACCGGGAAGACAGAGCTTCCTTTCGCGGAGATTATGACATGGCTATTCAAATCAAAGATATGCGCTGCAAGTTCGTGCTCGGGTCTGCCATCGCACTGCTGGCTGCCCCGCTGGCCTGGGCGCAGCCCAATGCGCAGTCCGGCTGGGACGAGATCGCCGGGGATGTCTTCCTCCAGGCGCGCGTGCCCACGATCATTTTCCATGCGGTCAGCAGCAACGGCGTCGGCTCGGCGCTGGTGCTGAAAAAGGCGTACCAGACCACTCACTACACCACCGAGGATGGTGTCGAGATGCTCTATGGCGGCACGGCCCGCGTGTGCGAAGAATACAGCCATCGCGGCAGCCGATCCGATCAGGTCTGCCTGTCCTGGGAGACCGTTGAATTACATCGCACGCGCGAATTCGAATCACGCTATTGCGAGCCCAATACCCGCACCGACGGCGACTGCTCGGTTTGGAGGATTCAAAAAGCCAACTACCCGCTGAGCTATGAAGTGCCGGTGTATCAGCGCGTCAGTGTCAGCGATAGCTTTTCCTTCGGGCAGCCGCCGGCATTCACCAAACTGATCGAGATAGGCGAGTGCCGTGAAGACTGCCGTTAGTCTTATCGCACCAGCCGGGGCTGGGAGACTGCGGCCTGTATATGGGTTGCAGTTTTCCTCTCTGGCTAGATAGAGCCCTCCATTTCGGCCAGCCGCTTCTGACGCAATAGCGATTTGGCCTTGGCACGACCGCCGCTGGCAGCATTTTCAGCGTTGCGATCATCCCCCCGGATCAGCGCTAGCATCATCTGCGCATGGGAATGCCCCTGATCTGCCGCCTGTTGATAAAGCTCGGCGGCTCGTTTTACGTCGCGCGGCACACCGCGGCCAAAAAAATGTAGCTGGGCGAGTAATGTTTGCGAATGGCTAATGCCCTGCGCGGCACCCTTTGCACACCATTTGTGCGCCAGCCGGTAGCTGATCCGGGCTTTCTCGCCATAGCTGTAACGGTAGCAGGCCTCGTGCTGGGCGGTGGCTTCGCCATTGCCGGCCCGCTTGAGTACTTCGGCCAATGTCAGTTTTTGCAAATCACCGGCGTCGGCCTGTGAAATTAAAAGAAAAATTCCGCCGAGCAGTGAAGTTAAAAAGAGACCTGGTTGCATTGCTGACTTCCTCACCGATCGTGAAAAAGGCCCGGGTGGAGAAGCCTCCACCCGGGATGTCAGACTCGACCAAGGATCAGAAACTGTAGTTGATGCGCACGCGGCCGGCGGTGGCGCTGTCGTCGGCGCCGGCGTCATCGGCGCTGGCGGTGGCCAGTGCATAGGTGATGCTGGCGCGATCGATATTGAACAGCGACTGGGTGTAGGCAGCGTAAATCTGAGTCAGGGACGGATCAGCAGCGCCACCATTGTCGATGGAGGTCTGAATCAGGCCGATGCCGAAGCCACCCATGATGGCGTTGGCGCCGAAGCTGGTGATGTCGGTGTCGGTCAGGTCATCGCTGCCGGTTGCCACGTTGAGGTTGATCGCTGCGCCGCCGGCGTTGAAGCCCGCGGTTACAGCGAAACCGGAGAAGTCTTCGACGGTGTTGCCAGCGGCATCATCGGTGCTGACGATATCGGCGCCGGCGGTGATGGTGAAGTTGCCGGCACCGAAGGTCACGGACGGACGGATGCCGGAGAAGGCGGTTTCGTTGTCAGCGTTATCGCCCCAGATGGTTGCCAGCTCAAAGCTTGCGGCATCACTGTTGACGTGCAGGGCGAGCTGGCCGCGGTCGTCGCCGATGCGGCCGCGGGTCTTGTTGGCCTGGTAGGAGCTGACCCCGCCGGCTTCGACCACCACGGTGTCCTTGCCCAGCGGGAACAGATTGACCGCCTCCCAGCGCCCGGCCTGGATATCCCAGCCGCTGGTGCCGAACTGCACCCAGGCGTCGTCCACGGCGGTGCCGCCGCTCTTCAGCGCCAGCACGGAGCCCTTGCCGCGGATGAAGTGATCGCCCATCTGGTGTTCGCCGGTGACGTTGACCGCGACGCGGCCGCCCTGGCTGTAGGCATTATCGGTGTTTGCGGTAGTCACCACATTGGTGTCCAGTTCGATGTCGGCATTGATAGCGAAGTTGCTGTCGGCGGCGATGGCGACGTTGCTGGCGCCGAGAGCGATCAGTGCTGCGGAAAGCAGGGTGAGTTTGGTTTTCACGGTAAAATTCCTCCAACGGATATTAATCAAATATTTTTTGCGATTCGCTTGCCGCTGCCCAGTCTGGGGCAGTGTTCAGCCCGGTATTGGGGGTGATCACGTGACGGCAATTTTCTGTGTCCAAGCCAAAGCTCCAAGACAGTGAGTCTCGGTAGCACGGCCGGTATTGCCGGCTGCGGGGCGAGTATGCGAGAGGAAAAGTCTGCGCCTCAATGGCCACTTCGTTCAATTTGGATATGCGCTGAAATCCAGGGGTGTTGACAAAATGCCGATATTGATTTAAGAGGCGGGCCGAAAATAAATGATGCGCCAATGGGTGGGGATGGTATGGACGCGGTGGGAATAGCCGGTCGCGTGAATGGGTGGATTTGCGTGGATAGGCAGCGGTCAGTGTTTTATTTGTTGGGTTTTATTCATTGGATTTTATTTGTTGAGTTTTGTGGTGCATGATTCCTGGTGGCGAGCAAATTGCTGGGAATGATTGTGCTTTTTGAGCATGTATTAAATTAGAAAAACAGGACAATCGCGAGCGACATTAAAAATAATCGATTGAAAAAGAAGGTGTTGTGATAGTGTTTTTTTTTGCAATTTTGTTTGCCTGAATTAACAAAATAAGTGCAACGCGAATATTGCAATGGATCTCC
>Ga0207752_1000271_pt1 | contig 24893 bp, 16 predicted proteins | sample Pon2CUnioCityCA_6_FD_187272 | JGI IMG/M metagenome (GOLD analysis project Ga0207752, IMG submission 187272) | Marine sediment microbial community from Union City, CA, USA - Pond 2C Sediment 2 (SPAdes) | ecosystem: Environmental > Aquatic > Marine > Intertidal zone > Salt pond sediment ... | reverse complement strand
AGACCGGCATTCGTGATGCGCACGAAGCGTGCATTTTCTCGCAACTCGCGCAGGCTGGTAGCGCCGACATAGCCCATGCCGGAGCGAACACCGCCCATCATCTGGTAGATGACGTCGTCCAGGCTGCCCTTGTAGGGAACCTGCCCCTCGACCCCTTCGGGAACCAGTTTGTCCCGATCCGGCCGGGCACCATCCTGACCGCTCCCATAGCGGTCGGCACCCTCACCCTGCATCGCGCCGAGGCTGCCCATACCCCGGTAGACTTTGTAGCGCTTCCCTTCATACAGAATGATCTCCCCGGGACTTTCCTTGAGCCCCGCCAGGAGGGAGCCGAGCATGACCACGTCGGCCCCGGCAGCAAGCGCCTTGACAATATCCCCGCTAAACTTGATGCCGCCATCGGCAATACAGGGCACACCTCTCTCATGAGCCGCCTGCGCGCATTCCCAGATAGCCGTTATCTGGGGCATGCCAGCGCCCGAAATCACCCGGGTCGTACAGATTGATCCGGCGCCGATCCCCACCTTGACGGCGTCCGCCCCTGCTTCTATCAATGCCCGTGTGCCGGTGGCAGTCGCGACGTTCCCGGCGATCAATGGCAGGCCGGGATAGCGCACCTTGGCCTCTCGCACCGTTGCTAACACCCCGGCGGTATGGCCGTGAGCGGTATCGATCACGGCCACGTCCACCCCGGCCTCAACCAGAGCAGACAGCCGGGCCAGCCCCTTTTCCCCGACCCCAATCGCTCCGGCAACCAGCAGGCTGCCATTCTCATCGGCCACCTGCAAAGGATAATCCAACTTCTTGACAATGTCCTTGACGGTGATTAAACCCTTCAGCCGCCCTTCCTCATCCACCAGGGGCAATTTCTCTATCCGGTGCTGGTGCAGGACAGCCTGTGCCTCTTCCAGCGTCGTCCCCACATGCGCCGTCACCAGCCCGTCACTGGTCATAAACTCACTCACCCGCTGAGCGCCTGGCGTCACGAACCGAATGTCCCGGTTGGTGAGGATGCCCACCAGGCGGTCGCCGGCCGCCGTTATAGGGACGCCAGAGATATGGTAGCGGCTCATGATCGCTTCCGCCTCGGCGAGCGTTGCCGTCGGTGGCAGGGTGATCGGATTCACAATCATCCCCGCCTCGGACCGCTTGACCTTGTCCACCTCTTCAGCCTGCGTTTCCATGGAAAGGTTGCGATGAAGCACGCCAACGCCACCCAGGCGGGCGAGCCCAATCGCCATTTCCGCCTCAGTCACCGTGTCCATTGCGGCCGAAAGGACCGGGATGTTCAGGTCGATATCGGCTGCGAGGCGTGTGCGCAGATCGACATCTGAGGGCAACACCTCTGAATAGCCGGGGGCCAGCAAGACATCGTCGAAAGTCAGTGCCAGGTCGGAGAACTTTTCGGGAATTGCATCCATTTTCTGTTTTTGGTCTACCTCCGAGGGGTAAAAGCGAGCTACCTACTCCCCATCGCGGCGGGGCTTAGGTTTACGCACCCGACGCCGGCGCCGGACACGGCCACCTTGTGGAAATTTATCGTAGAGCCTCAATAAGATATATACGCCGGCCAGCGCGAGCAAGAGGGCGAAGACCATGGAGTAGGTAATAAAGGTGTCGCCAAACGCAGGTTGATCCGGCCGGAAAAATTCAATCCAGGTGCGCCCGCCGCCCCACCAGATTAGAAAGAGGGCAAACAGAGTGCCATATTTCCACTCTTTGCGGAAACGATTGTTCAGATAAAGTAGCAAAACAAAACCGGCGAAGAGCCAGAGAGACTCGTAAAGAAAAGTGGGATGGAAGCGTGTCTCAAGTGGATATAGGTCGAGGTTGTTATAGGGCGCGATCCGGTTGCCGGCATCAATAAGAATGCCCCACGGCAATTCGGTTGGCGGGCCGTACAGCTCCTGGTTGATAAAGTTGCCCCAGCGTCCCAGGGCCTGGGCAAAGAGCAAAGCCGGCCCGGCCACGTCAGCATACTTCCAGAAGTTTAGCTTCTGCCAGCGAATGTACCAGGCACCAACCAGAGCAGCTCCGACGAAACCGCCGAGAATGTTGGCCCCACCCGCCCGAATGTTGACGATTTCCATGAGGGTATCATATTGAGCCCCCCGGCCGGCAATAATCTCCTGGGTCACGTACCAGATCCGGGCAAAGAGGTACCCGGCAACAATCACCAGCAAGAGGCCGTTGTAGAAAACGTCCTCATCTCCCCCACGTCGTTCTATCTCGCGACCGGCCCACCACGCACCGACGGCGATGCCGACAGTGATGATGATGCCATACCAGTAAATGGGAAACCCCTCGCCAATGGGCAGAGTAAAAGCAACAGGATCAGTTTGCAGAGCATCTAGCATGTATCAGATAACCTCTTCCGGCAATGAAAAGAACAGTTAAGATAGTGGAGGAAGCTCCTCCCGAGTCTCGGCTTACCAGACTACATCTATTCAATATAACCTAAACCACGTAATCGCTGCAACAGGTGTTCATCTCCTTCCAGATCCAGGAGGGAGCCGGCCGTAACGTTTTCCTGGCGGCGTGTGGCAGCAGAAGCCACGCGCTCCAGATGTTCCTCCAGGGCAGCCGCGTCTGCCGGCCGTTGTGCCAAGACATTCTCTAATTCCAGTGGATCTCTCTTTAGATCAAACAGCTCGTCCACCTCATCGTCTAGCTGAATGAGCTTCAGCGTATCCCTGACCAGTGCCCGGCGCAGGGAAAGGCAACGGAACTTCTCTAGCAGCTCAGGCTGCCGGTGCTCGATCGCCTTGACAAAGTTCTGCGGCGGATAGACTTCGGCGTAGGCACTGCCCTGCTCCGGATCCCTGCCCCGGATGGTATTCAGCAGGGTCAGGTTATGCACCGCTGCCGGATTCAGGCGCGTTGCCATCTCGGGCAACTTACCGCTTGCATCGAGCAAGGTATGGAAAACGCGGCGCGTGCTCACCGGCGTCGCGATCCGCGTCCCGGCCATCTCTGCCAGCCGGCGTGGCCAATGAACGAGCAGGGGCACGTGGAGCAACTCCTGATAGGCAACGAAAGCATGACCCATGTAACCGTGCTCGCCCAGACTATCGCCGTGATCGCCGGTAATGATAGAAATTGTATCGTCTTGTCGCTCCCGGGCGGCCAGGGTGTCGAAGAGCGCACCCAGGTAATCATCCTGGTAAGCAACCTCGGCATCATACATATCGCTGAGGACGCGCCCTTCGAGTTCACCCAACGGTTCAGCAAGGGGCGCAGCCCAACGGTATGCCTCCCGATTCCAGGTACGCATCACGGTGCGCGCCTCCTTACTCTGGGAGAAATACGGCGCAACCCGGTCGATATACTCCCGCGGGGGCCAAAATGGCAGATGCGTCTCCATCAAATTGATGAAGAGAAAGAGAGGCTTCCGCCTCGGCTGCCGTTCGCGATTCTCCAGGAAAGCCACGACGTCGCGAATGGAACGTTCATTTTGTCCCTTGAAATTGGCAAAACGGGACCAGAGCGGTGTCAGCCAGGCGTTCAACGAAAGGCGAAAGGCGAGATCCGACCGGCCGAAGAAGTTCTGGATTGGATAGGAAAGACGGCGCAGGAACTGGGTGTACAGTTCGGCTACCTGGTTCAGCGGCCAGGGCCAGGGCGTTGAGCGGTCGGGCACGCTGGGGAAAGCACCGCCATAGTTGTAGAATTTGTCGAAACCGCGCTTAAACCCATTGTTCAAGATGCCGACCAGCGGATTGTTGCAGAACCCAACCGTCTCATAACCGGCAGCGCGCAACACCTCAGCCAGGTGCGGCAGGTCAGCGCTGAGCGTCTGGTTGGACTGCAGCACCTGGTGCGTGGTCGGGTAATGCCCGGTAAACATCGAGGCGTGGCTGGGTACCGTCCATTGTGCCGGCGAAATCGCCTGCTCAAATAAAACACCCTGCCCGGCGAAAGCGTCCAGGTTCGGCGTGACCGCCGCCTCGTGCCCATAGCAACCCAGCCGGTCGGCACGCTGGGTATCAAGCACAATGAAGAGAATATCTGGTTGTTTCATAAATTTGCCTGTTTCAGGCTTCGCCACGGCTGGATGGTCAGGCATCGGCAAAACGATACCCCACCCCGCGCGCGGTCAGAATCCACCGGGGAGAAGCTGAGTCTTCCTCTATCTTTTTACGCAAGTAATGAATATAGGGCTTCAGGTTGTCCTGTGCATCTTCGTCTTCCAGCCCCCAGGCTCGGCGCAACAATTCTTGCTTGGTGAGCACCCGGCCTGAGTGACGGGCCAGCGTTGCCAGCAAGTCGAACTCTCGCGGGGTCAGCTCCACCGCTTCGCCGTGCACCTCCACACCTCGTTTCATCAAATCAATCACCAGTTCGCCTTCACCAAACACCAGCTCCGGCGGAACCCTGCTCTCCGGCACGCGTCGCAAATGGGCCTTGATCCGCGCCAACAACTCCGGCCGTTTAAATGGTTTGACCAGATAATCATCCGCGCCAATCTCTAAGCCGCGCACAATGTCCTTGACATCACTCAGCGCCGTGAGAAAGATGATGGGCAAATCGGAAAAATCCCGCAGACGCCGGCATAATTCCCACCCCCCCATATTAGGCATCATCACGTCCAGCAGCGCCAGGTCTGGCTCCCGGATAATGGCCAGGCGCAGCCCATCTTCGGCCGTGTGCGCGACCAACGGTGCATACCCTGCGTCTTTTAGAATCGCCTCAATCGTTGTTGTCAGGCGCACATCATCATCCACAACCAGGATTCGCTCGACCATTCAGATCCTTGTCACAGTTCCAGCCATGCAAGCAAATTGTCCAGTACGCTTTCCTGGATCGTATCAGGCAACGCAGTAAAAGGTGCTGCTAACAGGTAAAGGCGACTGCCACTGAATTCATCGGCAAAGGTTACACCGGCGACACTGCCACTGTTTTCGCTCCCCGGCCCCCTCAGAAAGAGAATGACCGAACCTTCTTCCTCATTCACGTCTTCCGGTTCAATCAAGGTCGCCTCGTAAGTCTGGTCCAGCTCGATGATCTCCCCGCTTTCAAACCCGTCGAGCAAGACCTCATGGTCGCCGGCGACCTCCAGGTCGCTGATTGGCGCAAATGTCGCTTCCTCACCTTCAAGGAAAGTGGTTGTCGCCCCGGTAATGAACAGCGCGCCGCCATTCAGAAAATGGTCAAAAATTACCAGCGAATCCTCGTCAATGGCGACATTTTCATTCCGGTAATTGCCAGAACTCCAGATAACGAGATCGTACCCATCCAGGGTATCTTCCTCAAGGGGACCATCTTCGCTGGCAATCCAGGTGGTAACCTCATACTCCTCCAGCATCGAGGCCAGCGCCGGTACACTGGTAAAGGGTTCCCCGGCAGGAGTCCCTCGATCATCGCCAAAGATGAAGATAGAAACCGGCGCTTCCTCTGCTTCTTCCCCCTCGGCTTCGCCTGCCTCCGCAACAGAAAGTGTATACGTGCCCCCGGCACTGAAGAAGTCCCGCACGACAATCGTGTACGCCTCGCCCTCAGGCACTTCGATCCCTTCGAGACGCTCTTCCTCGCCCTGAAAACCATCATCTACCCCTTCCACCAGCTCATAATCACTGTCGAAGACGGAAAGGGTGCTATCCATCTCCTCACCGGTCTCCAGCAAAATATCAATGGTCACGGGTCCTTCATCAAAGGCCCAGGCATGCGCCTCCTCCGGCGCCAGCGTTCCCTCGCGACTCTCACCCAGGGCAATCGATCCCTGTAAAAAGGCATCGATCACTTCGACATACTCGCCGCCGGCGCCACCGCCAGCATCGCCACGCTCGCCCTCTTCTCCGCTATCCTCCCCTTCCTCGCTCTCCTCCTCTGGTTCCTCGTCCGGCAGCGTATCACCGGGCTGCAACTCGGCCTCCACCGCCTCGCCGGGCACGTTGGTTGGACAGAGGGCCAGAGTTTCTTGCAGAAGGCAGTCCGAGAGGGCGTAATCCGCGTCACGCGGGACTACCTCCAACAGCCGGTCTATCGTGTTTTCTAATCCCTCAGCGCTGGCAGCCAGAACGACAACGTAACGCTGGCCCGCTTCCTCACCCAGAAGGATCAGAGCCGTACCGGCCATCTGCACATTGCCCAGGCCGGATTGGATCTGGCGGACGGCAGCAGGTTCATCGCTATCCGCCTCCTCATCCTCTCCTTCCATCTCCTCCGCGGCTTCCTCAACCGCAACGACCGGTGGATCGATCACCAGCGTGACCCCTGCCGCCTCTAATAGCGGCGCAATTTCCTCAGCCTGGTTGTATAGCCCCAGGTAGAGGGCGTCTTGTCCCTCCACCGGTTCAGCAGTAAGAGACAACTTCCGCTCGACGTTGCGGAACGCCTCCTGAAGGTCGATTACTTCGTCGAAGACGTCTGGCCCTAATTCCGGTGAGCCGGCATAGATCAGGCTCACCGGATCGCTGAAGAAATACGGGAAATCGCCCAGAACAAAGCCCCGGCCGGGTTCTGCCAGGAAATCGGCGATGCGGCTGATGAATCTGGCATTGTCATAAACGTCATTGTATGGCTCTCCGAGGAAGTTGATGTCTCCCAGCGCCAGGACCCGGCCCTCGCGAGCCAGGGCAGCCACGGTCAGCGCCCCTGATCGCCGGGTAATAGAGGACCAGGTATCTTCTCCCGCCTGGAGCAGTGGCGTTCCCTGAGCCCCTACTTCCAACGAGTGACTGCCGTAGAAAACGACCGTTTCCAACTCATCGGCCAGGGCATCAGTGGAGAAATCCTCTCCGCGCAAAATGATGTTGCGATAGTTCCCTTCGCTTTCCCTTGTGTTATAGAGATAGTCGCCCCGGTAAATGATACCGAATTCGTTTGCCAGTGTGTTGAGCGGCAGATCGTCGTTCTCGATATTTACCTCAACGCTGATGTCAGTCTCTTCCACCAGCACGTTGAAGCGTGTGGGATCGCCTACCATCAGAAGGTGCCCGCCCCGGTCTACAAAATCGCTCACAGCCTGGATTTCTTCCTGGCTGAAAGGGGCCAATGGGGTTGCAACAATGAAAGCATCCACGGGTCGGAGGGCGCCGGCCAGATCACCACCGGCATAAGGCAACAGCTCGTATCCACGCGCTGCCAGACGCCCATCCAGGTATCCCAGTTCATCCCGGTCGAAGTCATTTTCGTGAGCCTCATCCAGCAGGACCCAGCCCTGGCCCACCTCCGGGTCGTCGACGAAGTTCCCCGCTGTAGGCGTAGGCACGGCGGGCACCTCGCCCGGATCAAACTCAGGCGGAGCTTCCGCAGCGGCCTGGTCCAGCCCATAGTAACGCAGATAACGGACGCCAATTGGGGCGGCTAACAACAGAAGAAAGGCGAGTAGTAACAAAAGAAAACGGCGCATGGGCGCTCCTGATAATAGGCGATCCTTGATTACGGCTCTTGCGGCTGGATGTAGCGATAGTAAAGGCCGGGAGGGTAATTGGTGGGTGGAGCCCAGAGCCGCTCAATATCCAGAGGAGGCAGGTGAGCGGCGTTCAGTATGCCCTCTTCCCCGACTGCCAGAGGATAGAGCTCCACGATCTCGTAATCGGCGATGCCGGCCAGATCGGCAGCACGCTCGTAAACGGCAGCATTAGAGCGAATGCCGTCGATCAATCCCATCTCTACAGCCTGCAAACCATTGTAGATTTCTCCACGAGCAAGGACGTCGAGATCAACCTGGAGGCGATCACCCCGGCCGCTGCGGATCGCTTCCAGAAAGGCAAATTTCGAGCGTTCGGCCTGCCGGATCATCGCATCTTCCGTTGCCCCAAATGCTTTAAAAGGCCCGGTGGTCAATGTTTCGTCATCGAGGTAGATTGGGCCGGGCAAGAGTCCGATCACCCCGATACTGCCGATCGCCGATGTCGGCTTGGCATAGATCTCGTTCGCCGCTGCGGCCACGTAATAGGCACCACTGGCAGCCACGACATCCACTGCCGCCACAACGGGTACTTCACGCCGGGTATCCAGCACATTCAGAAAAAGCTCTTCGCTGTAAGTGGCGGAGCCGCCAGGACTGTTCAGAATAAAGACAACCGCGCGCACGCTCTCCTCTTCTCGGGCATATTCGAGTTGGGTGACCACCTCCCGGGCCGTCAGGTCGAAAATGTCGTAATTAAGGCGAATCACGCCAATCTGGGGGGCCGGGATCAGACGAGGGGCCAGATAAAGCCCTAATGCCAGGGGGAGGACAAAAGCCAGCAGAATGGCAAAAATCAGGCGCAAAGGGGAGTTCGACGAGGTATTGGCTCTGTCCATTCATTTCTCCTCAAGGGCTGCATAACAAGCCCCAAGCATAGCATGGAGCGCATGCCGTCGCAACTACCTCGAGGCATGCTTCCACCCAGAATTCACGCCTGCAGCGGGCAGGAGATGCTCATAGAGCCCGCTCATGCTACAATAGAGTGGTTGGCAATCACCGCAAATTATTATTTGCTGGCAAAAGCAATATATAAGTAGATGCATATCGATCACCTTTCACTAACCAATTTCCGCAATTACCGGCGCCTGGAACTCGATTTTCCACCGGGCGCAACCCTCCTCTACGGGGACAATGCTCAGGGCAAGACGAATCTACTGGAGGCGATCTACTATCTGGCAACGACTCGCTCCCAGCACACCAGCCAGGACAGTGAGATTCTGAATTGGGAAGCGGAAGGAAGTAACGAACCGGTAGTGGTCGGACGTCTCGTGGGACACGTCAGTGACCGGGAAGGTCCGCGCTTGTTGGAGATGCGGCTGATCCGCGAAGGAGAAGGCGCTCAAAGCAGCTTCCGCCGGGAAGCGCTGGTGAATAGACGCAAGGTACGCCTGATGGATTTACTGGGCAATCTGCGCGTTGTCCTATTTCTGCCGGAGGACGTCCAACTGGTTGCCGGTTCTCCCTCGGAACGACGCCGGTACATGGATATTACGCTTTGCCAGACCGATCCCGTGTACTGCCGCACCCTTTCCCGCTACAATAAGGTACTTGAACAACGCAACGCCCTCTTACGCCAGATTGCCGAAGAGGGCACCGGTCACGATGTCCTCCCGGTCTTTACGGAAAAAGTGGCTGACCTGGGGGGTCTCATCTTTGCCCGCCGCGCTTCATTCCTGGCAGCGTTGGCCCGCGAGGCGCAGCGAATCCACTATGAAGCGTTGACCGCCGGGCGCGAGGTGTTGCGTCTCAATTATCTGCCCCGCCTGTACAGCCGGCAGCAGGTAAAAAATAATGGGGCTGATCCGGCAGACACCTATGCTGATTGGGCTGAGTGGCTGGAGAGCGCTTCGCCCGAAGCAGCAACTGAGCGCTTCCGCGAAGCGTTGCAGGCAGTACGCGGGCAAGATATGGCCCGCGGCCGGACAACGATTGGGCCACAACGAGATGATTGGGCCTTTGTCGTTAATGGCCGGGATCTTGGGAGTTATGGGTCGCGCGGACAACAACGGACGGCCGTGCTGGCCCTGAAAATGGCCGAGATAAACTGGATGGCCGCCGAGACAGGCGAGACACCGGTATTACTCCTGGACGAAGTGGTCGCCGAATTAGATGAAGGCAGGCGAACCTTTCTCTTGAATTACATCCGGGAAGGGGCTCAGGCAATTCTGACGGCTACCGATCCCGCAATGTTTACAGACGCCTTTCTGGACGAGGCACACCTGCTCCAGGTACTAGATGGCCGGGTAGAGCAAGCGAAAAATGCACTCTTATCTGAGGCGGAATGACGCCAGATTCCGGCGTCATGATGAGTCGAAAACTCTTGGGCAAAACATTGGTCGCTAATTCCACTTCAATCCTCATTATCGATGACAGCGCCGAAAACCGGCTGCTGCTCTCCTCCCAATTGGGTCTGGAAGGCTACCACATTCTTCAGGCAGAGGGGGGCCGTGCCGGAATCGAAGTCGCCGAACAGGAGCGACCGGACCTCATTCTCCTGGACGTCATGATGCCCGAAATCAACGGGTTCGAAGTATGCCGCCAACTCAAGGCAAATGAGGAGACCTCGGGAATCCCGATTATCATGGTGACCGCCCTCCGCGAAGTGCAATATCGGATCAAAGGAATTGAGGCCGGGGCCGACGAGTTCCTCTCCCGTCCCCACCATCGTGAAGAGCTGCTGGTACGCGTCCAGGCCCTGGTTCAGCTCAAGCGAGCGCGCGAACGACTGGAGGAGGAGCGAAACCGTCTTGAGCTTCTTTACGACATCAGCCGGGCGATCAGTACCAAGCTCGATCTGGAACAGATGATGGCCACCATTATCGCCCAGACACAGGCGGCCGTAGAGGCAACCAAGGGCAGCATTCTGCTCCTCGACGAGAAAGGAAAAGTAACCCATCGGATTCTCGTGCGTGAGGGGGAATCGCCTGACTTTGCCGATCACGTCACCCAGGAAGTCATGAGCCACGGCCTGGCCGGATGGCTCCTGCAACACAACCGGGGCGTGGTGATCAAGGATGCGCAGGCTGATGATCGCTGGTTGACCCTCCCCGACGATGCCCAACCACCCGGCTCTGTTATCGGCGTTCCACTTTCCCGTGCCAACCGGATTGTCGGCGTTCTCTTTCTCATGCACCCCAGACAGAATTACTTCACCGAGGAACACCTGGCCCTGTTAGAAACTATTGGCGTCCAGATCAGTGCTTCTATCGAGAACGCTTTCCTCTTCAACGAGATTAGCGAAGAACGGCGGAAGTTAAGCGCAATTCTCGCTCAATCGACTGATGCGATCATCACGACGGACGAAAAGTGGCGAATCTCATTGCTGAATCAGGCTGCTGAAGATCTTTTCGATCTGCGTGCGGGCGATGTCATCGACAAATCGCTGCGAACTGTACCGGAATTGAGTAGCCTGATCCCGCTCTTCGTCAAGGCCAGCAAACAACCGTCTGCCCAGGAGTTCAGCCTGGGAGAAAAGGTTCTTTACGCCAGCGTCTCCCCAATTCAGGATGTGGGTTACGTGGCCGTGTTACAGGATATTACGGAGTTGAAGCGGATTGAGGAGTTACGCCTGCAACAGGAAAGGCGCCAGCGAGAAATCGTCAAAGAAACCTTCTCTCGCTACATGGGGCCGCGACTGGTAGAACACGTCCTCTCAAACGAGCCCGGCCTCCTCGCTCGCCGGGAACGACGGCAGGCGGTGGTCCTCTTTGCCGACTTGCGCGATTTTACGCGAATGATCGTCAACGTCGAACCGAACACGGCCATTCCCCTCCTCAACGAATTTTTCACCGGCATGACTGACATCGTCTATGAGTTTGACGGGACAGTTTTCGATCTTACCGGTGATGAAGTCATGGTTGGTTTCAACGTTCCCTTCGATCAGCCGGATGCCCATTACCGCGCGCTGCTGACTTCAATCACAATGCAACGACGCTTCAACCAGCTACGCCAGAAGTGGAGATCCCAACTAGATATTACGCTGGGCCTGGGCATTGGCATCGACCAGGGGAATGTTGTCGTGGGTAACGTCGGCGCGGAAAGTCGAATGACCTTTCGCATGGTAGGTGAAGCAGTAAATATCGCCCACCGCCTGGTGGATCTGGCAGATGACGGGCAGATCGTAATCACTGAAAGCATCTACGAAGCAGTTAAGAAGGATGTTCCCCGGCTACTCGAAGTGATCTCATTTGAACGTGTGGGACCGATAGCGCTCAAAGGGAAGACCAACGCGCAGATGCTCTACCTGGCCACGTTCCAGCGGTCGACACCCTCACCCGAGCAATTGATGGGGGGCGCGCTGGACAATTAGGCCCCAATCTATCCGCTACAGTGGGCGCTTCGCCGGGCGCCCCGGGCGGCGGGGATACTCTGCCGGCGTTTCTGCCACCTTGGCAATCACAACCAGATAGTGCGTTTCTTCCCGGCCGGGAAGTTGAACCGGGTGAAAAGCAGGCGAACCACCCCCCAATTTTGCGATGGCAGGTGCTGCACCTTCTGCTTCCGCACGCGCGCTCTCCCCCTTCTGCGCCAGCATATGCCCCCCTATCTTGCAGAGAGGGAGCAAATATTCCACCAGCACCCGCAAGGCAGCCACCGCCCGCCCCGTCGCCCAATCGTATTGGGCCCGGTATTCCGCTTGCTGGCCCAACGTCTCCGCCCGCTGATCCACTATCTGTACGTTTTCCAGGTTGAGAGCTTGCACGACGGCCTCAAGAAAACGAGTCTTTTTCGTCACACTCTCAACCAGAGTCAGCCGCAGATCCGGATAAAGGATCTTCAGAGGAAGCCCGGGAAAGCCGGCACCGGTGCCCACGTCGATCAGGCGCTCTCCATTTAGATCGCCCATCACCGTCGCGCAGGTCAACGAGTCGAGAAAGTGGCGAATCTGAATCCCGTCCGGGTCGTCAATCGCCGTCAGGTTAATCTTCTGATTCCATTCCCGCAACAGGCTCTGGTAAAGGGCGAATTGTTCCACCCGCGACCGGTCTAGTTCGATACCAAAATTCGCTGCCTCCCGGACCAGATTAACCATCTCCTTCTCCTTACTGCTGTCGTTCCAGACGTTTTTCGACCGCGTTGAGCATATACGTGTCAAATTGCTCTCCGCCAAAGTGAGCGGGCTGATAAACCAGCCAGGGATGAACCAGGACGTAACGACCCTGCACAAAAAGGGGCGCAATTGGCTGTACGCCACCTTCGGCGAAGAAAAGTCCCTCGGCTTGCCGGTATAAGGCTAGACGCTCATCCCCGGAATGGACCTCAGCCGCACGGGCCAGCAGTGTGTCTGCCTCCATACAAGGACGGTTCTGCCGGTTCTCGCTCACACGGCAGTGCAAGACCTCTCCCAGCCAATTGTGAGCATCAGGAAAGTAGGAAGCCCAGCCCAGGTCCCAGATGTCCGGGCGTTCGCTACCCGCTTCCGGCCGGGTGCTCGCCAGCAACGTTCCGAATTGTACCTGCTCGATGACAATCTTCTCTTCAGGACAGCCCAGTTCGCGCTGCCACATGGAGCGCACGATTTCCGCATGGTGCAACGCCAGGTCCGTCGTACCGACCATATACCGGATCTCTGGTATGAACTGGCAATCCTGCAAACCACTCTCCCGCATTTCCAGCCGGGCCCGGTCCGCATTATAGCCGATCCCCACCATGTCCGGGGGTGGTGCACCGAAAACGCCTGGGGGAGAAAAATGGCGCATGGGCAGGCCCCGATTGGCGTATACTTCTTCCACCAGTACTTCCCGGTCAATGGCCGCGCCAAACGCCCGCCGCACGGCCGGATCGGAGAAAACAGGGCTGTCAAAATTGTAGGCCAGATAGAAAACGGCTTGATTGGTCACCAGATGGAGGCGCGGGCGCAAACGATTGTCGGCCAGGATCTCTTCTCGCATTCCCGCCGGTAAGGGTGTGACATCCAGATCTTTTTCCAGCCAGAGCTCATATGCGCTGTCGACATCCTCCCAGTATATGTTGGCCACATCTACCGTACCGGAAAACGCATCAGGCCAGTAAGGATTCCGGTTAAGTACCGTGCGATTCTCGTTACTCTCCGGTCCAAGGATGAAAGGGCCGCTGGTTACAATGTTCTGGGCGCTGGCCCACGACTCGCCGGTTCCGTTGAATGGTTCCACCAGCTCCCGGGGAACCGGACGCAGCAGGCCCATGCTGGTAATGGCGGGAAAATAGCTGGCCTGCTCGGTCAGGGTGAACTCGACGGTGGAATCATCCGGCGCGCGCACACCAATGGCCTGAGCGACATCTCCTTCGGTATTGGCAGATACTGCCCGGCTGTGAACCGCCTCGCACCCGGCAATAATGAATAAGACCAGTACATCAGGCGCTTCGGTCTCGGGCCGGCAAGCGCGCTGGATGGCATAGACGACGTCGTCCGCGAGTACCGGCCGGTAAGGAGTGGTTCCCGCTGCCCGCTCCAACAGAGCACCAGATTCGGGCAACGCCGGTTTTATCCAGAAGATATCTTCACGAAGATTGAAAGTCCACACGAGACCATCGTCACTGACCGTCCAGGAACTGGCCAGGGCCGGTTCGATGACGCCACTCGCCTGATTGTACCGGGTGAGGCCCACGAACAGATTCTCAATCAGGAGCATTTCGTTGGCTGTGATTCCCTTCTGTGGATCTGGCGTTCCCGGATTGCCCTCGCGCCCCACGTCAAGAACGCTCAATTCGCTATCTCCGGCAACCGGCGTTGACGTCGCTGCGGTGACCCTGGCCTGCTGGAGCACGCGGGTTACCTCAATATCCTCTCCCCCAATCTCCACCACCTGGGTCACGACGAGCGCTTCTTCAGTGCCCCCTGTACAGGCTGGGAGCCAGGCCAGCATAAATAAGGATAGAAGGAATGGTTTCATTTTCATTGCAATCATTGCTTCACGTTATCTAACTCAAACATTACCAACGCCCCATCCTAGCCCACGGTCGGCAGCCGGGCAACCGACTGTTAGGATCGACCAAGGAACACGGTATCGCCCTCCCCAATAATGGCACCAGCTCAGTGGGGTTTGAAGTATTGACCGCTGCCGACGGCCTGGAAGAGTTTCACATGACAATCTTGAGCGCCGGGCAACGCTCGATTACGATGCACCCGCTCCGGCAGCGCGACGTCAAGGGAGCGGCCGGGCGATGAGCGCCGGAAACCGGTCATGGCGCAAGCCTTCGACACACGCTTCCAGATCGAAATCTTCCAGGTAGGCAGCCTGAAAACGCACTTCGCGCTCACCCATGCAGCCCTGAAATTCCCCCTGCCCGGAAAGTCGCCCGGCGCCGGCGTGCCCGTTGTGGCCGACCCGGGTGCCGGCGAGACGCACCGGCCATGACTCTGCAAGCAACGCCGCGAGGTTGGCCGCATCCGAGCGGCGCGTGGCCACGACCAGGTGGATGCCGGCTCCTGTACCGTGGTTCAGCAATTGCTGCAACGCTTCCTCAACGGCCGGCCCTCCTTCTACCAACAGGGGCAATAGATGGTCGATGAATACGGCAATATGGGGCTGATCGATCGCCTGCTCCACCCGGTAAGCCATTTCAGCTACCAGAAAGTCGAGCATTGCCAGGGCATCGGCCACGCTAACGATCATCCCGGTGAGATTGTGGGGCAAATAACTCACCGGCTGCAACGTGCGCCGGGGATCATTACCGCCTGCCAGATCGGTATCGATCAGGATCAACTGGAGTTCTGCCTGCCGGCTCGATAGGGCAAGCGACGTGGCCAGCGCCCGTAACACGGCCGTCTTGCCAACCGCATGTTCCCCGGTGACAAGCACGTGTGCTGTCTCGTCCTGGAGTAGATTCAGTAATAGCGGCTCTCCCTCTATATCCTCTCCCAACACCCCAACCCCCGGAGCAAGGACGGGCAATGACTCCATTAGTGCAAACAAATGAACGTTTGACGGTCGATTCCCTGGTGAAGACATAGCTGTTCCTCAGTGGGCGAGAGAAAACTCTGCTGCCCCCAAAACCAATTTGCCACATTATAGAACATATGTTCTTAAACGTCAATGCCTGTGGCAACCGTCTCCAGCCCATATTCCATTACTCGAGCAGCATTTCTCGATAAGCGGGCTAAGCCGGCCACGTCGCCGTCTACCCTTTGCCAATAAAAAAGGCGGCCCGCAGGCCGCCTTAAAAGGCTAGAAAGGAGGAAGGTCAGAATCAGTTGGCAGTCTGGCGAACGACCATCACCACTTTCCCCTGTACCTCGACGTTGGAGGCATGTACAAAAATTGGGTCCATGGTGGGGTTGGCAGGCTGCAGGCGGACTTGCTCGCCTTCACGATAGAAATGCTTGAGCGTCATCTCCTGGTCTTGTGGTAGCCAGACGGCAACCATATCGCCATTGTTCGCTTCGTGCGCCGGTTCCATGATCACGATGTCATTATCGTTAACCATCGCATCAATCATAGAGTTCCCCCGTACGCGCAAAGCGAAAAGCTTACTCGCTTTCTGAGGCAACATGGTGGTACTGATGGCCAACGCATCCTCGTCATCGTACGTGGCAAAATCCTCATTGCCCAGGTGAACGGGTTCGCCGGCGACGATGTCGCCCGCCAACGGAACGCGCACCATATTGAGCGCTTCCTGCACAGATTCTTTTACATCTTCATAGAGAGCGAGGGCCTTCTTCGTCAATTTCAGACCGCGCGATACTTCCGCCTCGCGCTCAAGGTAGCCCCACCCTTCTAACTTGTTAAGATTATAGGTGACGACAGATGTGGAGGGAATGTCGGCTGCTTCCCCTATTTCTCTAATCGTCGGGGGTCGCCCCGATTCACGCCAATACTCCCAGACATACCGGAGAATCTTGCGCTGCCGCGGGGAAAACTTACTCTGGTTCGCCATTATCTTCTCCTTATCACACCTGCACACTTACACATTCCTGACCGATCTAGAGGTAAAAAGCGCCTAAATCCGCTCATATGTTCGAAGTATAACACGAACACCTGTTCGATGTCAAGTTCGGTTCAGGCGGGATTTTGACCAGAACCGGCCAGGCCCTGGCAGAAGCCGGCAGTGGATGTTAAATTCCATCCAGGCTGCAAGCCAGATGCAGCACGGACCAGAGACGAACCCGTCCCCGGTCACGTGACCTTGATCAGGAGAATGAATGAAGATGACACCAGGCCAGATCTCGTTTGATACCTTTGCTTTTCCCAGCCGCCGCTCTAACGTAATCGCCCGCCAGGGAATGGTTGCTACCAGCCAGCCGCTGGCTGCGCAGGCCGGCCTGGCCGTCCTTCAGGCCGGCGGCAATGCGGTGGATGCCGCCATTGCCACCGTAGCCACCCTCTGTGTCGTCGAGCCCACTTCCACGGGCGTTGGGGGGGATGCCTTTGCCCTCATCTGGCAGGCAGAAGAGGAGCGGCTCTACGGTCTGAACGCCAGCGGTCCGGCTCCGGCTGCCCTGACGGCCGGGTGGATCCGAAAGCAGGGTCACGAAACCGTCCCCGCTCTGGGTCCTATCCCGGTTACCGTGCCCGGCAGCCTGCGCGGTTGGGAAGCTGCGCTATCCTGCTTCGGCACAAAATCGTTGGCCGAGCTGTTAGCCCGGCCGATACATTATGCGCGCGCAGGATTCCCTGTAAGTGAGACGATCGCCGCCGGCTGGGAACGGTCCACCGAGAAAATGAGTGCCCATCCTGACTCGCGCCGCGTCTGGCTGCCGGGCGGGCGGGCGCCGCGAGCGGGCGAGATCTTCCAGAACCCGGAATTCGCCGGCACCCTGGCCACGTTGGCGAGCGACGGAATAGACACCTTCTACAATGGAGATATTGCCCGGCAAATCGTAAAGAGTGTCCAGGATGCCGGCGGGGTCCTGGCCGAGGAGGATCTCGCCCGCTACCAGGCGCAATGGGTAGAGCCGATCAGCGCCGCCTATCGTCGCGGATATACCTTTCACGAGATACCGCCCAACGGACAGGGCTTGACGGCGCTACTTGCCCTGAATATTGTCCGCGGCTTCGACCTCAGCCGGATCGACTATCATTCACCGGAACGGCTGCACCTGCTGATTGAAGCGATTAAACTGGCTTTTGCCGACGCCCACGCCTACATTGCAGACCCGCGCCACGCAGAGATACCGTTGGCAGGCCTTCTCGGCGACAGTTACAGCCGGCAGCGGCAGGCCCTGATCGAGCCGGGCAGCGCCTTACAGCCGGTTGCCGGCACCCCTTCCCAACACGGCGACACCGTCTATCTGACGGTCAGCGACCGCGACGGCAATATGGTTAGCTGGATCCAGAGTCTTTACATGGGATTTGGGAGCGGGCTGACAGCAGGGACAACCGGCGTTCAATTGCAGAATCGAGGTACCAACTTCAGCCTTGAACCGGGCCACCCAAACGAAGCCGGTCCCGGTAAGCGCCCGTACCACACCATTATTCCCGGATTCATTACCCGGAACGGGGAAGCGTGGGCCAGCTTTGGCGTAATGGGCGGCTTCATGCAACCCCAGGGACATCTCCAGGTCGGGGTGAACCTGATCGATTATGGGATGGATCCACAGGCGGCTCTCGATGCCCCCCGCTTCCGATGGATGCGCGATCGAGAAGTCGCCCTGGAAGCGGGATTTGAGCCAGAGATTCGGGTAGCACTGGCGGGCCGGGGGCACCAGCTGGTTCGGGCCGGCCACTATGGCGGGGGCCAGATCATTATTCGCGACCCGGATACCGGCGTCCTCACCGGTGGTAGCGAACCCCGGAATGATGGGACGGTGGTGGGCTGGTAGTGATCACCGGTCATTCCTGCTGGGGCAGACGAACATAAACTTAACCTGAACAGGGTGGCGAATAAACAGAGAAATTGCTATAATTAGTCGGTCTGGATGGGTGGCAGAGTGGACGATTGCGCGCGCCTGGAGAGCGCGTGGGGCGTGAGCCCTCGTGGGTTCGAATCCCACCCCATCCGCTACCACAAAGCGCGGCGTCTTGTCGCGCTTTTCTCTTTTCCCGAGTAGAAGAGGCACAACGGGCCCATCCCCTGCCGGCGGCACCAGAATACGGCGCTGATATTGCCCTCACTGATATTGCCGTCGAGGGGAGCGACCGGTACAATGACCCCGTAGTCTTTTCAGTCACCGTGCGTCGCTCTCCGGGCGGACGGTGTCACTCAAGACACAATCCAGAGATGAGAATTGATGGACATCACTCAATTTAGCTCGCTTCTCCCTGCCGTCGCCGCCATTGCCTACCTCTTCCTGCTGCTGCGCGTCCTGCTGGGAAGCGACCAACAGGGTAAACATACCCGCTGGTTCCTGGGATTTCTGGGCGTAACCATCATCTGGCAATTACTCCTTTTCCTCGCGCAACAGGATCTTTACCTGTTGAACCTCCCGGTAAAAGCGATCACGCTAGGGACGTTGGTTCTGAGTATAGCCACAACCGCCTTCCTGAATTGCCCACAACAACGACGCTGGCTGATGGCCGGTGGCTATGTACTCCTTCTCGCCCTTCTACTCGACGCCTTCTTCCCGGTCACCCTCTCCTGGCTGCCTGCTGACACGCTGTTTCAGCCGATGCCGGGCAGTATACTCGCCCTGCTGCTCTGGATCGGTTCGGCTCTCATCATCCTGACCCGGAGCTGGCAGGGTTACGGACAAGCGCGCCTGCCGTGGCATGCCAACCGGCTCCTCCACTGGCTCGTTTTTGCCCTGGTTACCCTGGTCGGCGAGGGCCTTTTCTTCTCCCGGATGCCGTGGGTAAATATTGGCGGCCAGGTAGTACGCTTCGTAGGTACTGTCGGCCTCTCTCAGGCAATCGTATCCCACCGCCTCTTTGACGTCCGCGCACGCCTGCGCAAGGTCATCGCTCTTGTCGTCATCGCGCTTTCTTCGGCCGTGCCGGCGACTATTGTCTTCCTGGGCACCCTCGGGATTGTCGACCGGCTGGAGTTGCCGCAAGCATCTAGCTTCGTGTTGATTCTCATGCTCCTCTCGCTGGGCTTTCTCCTGTACCAGCCCTTCCGCCGCCTGGTGGAGCAGTTTCTCTATCGTTATCTTCTGGGGCAAGAGCTGCAGGCGAACAAGGTTGTGCGCCGCTACACCCAGGCCATTTCCCGCACGCTTGACGTGGACCAGCTTTCCCTGGTGATTATCACAACCATCAGCGAATTGCTACAAACTACGCGGGGAGCCCTGATGCTGGTCAGCCCGGAAGAGGATGGCTATGTTGTCGATCCGATTCCTGCACTGGGCCGGCTCTCGCGCCAGCGCCAACGCTTTCCCGGAGACAGCGTGTTCATCGAGGCGTTGGCCACGGAGCAGCATCCGATTCTCCAGTACGACCTCGACTTCAATCCTGACTATGCAGGCATCGAGGCCGGCGCCCGCACGTGGTTGAGCGAACAGGGGATGGAAGTCTATGTCCCCGTCCATAGTGACAGCGACGTGACCGGCTTCATTGCTCTGGGCCCTAAGAGCTCAGGTTTCCCTTACCGGCCGGGCGAGCTGGAATTGGTACAGCTCCTTGCCGACCAGACGGTTATTGCGCTGCAAAATGCCCGGCTCTATAGCGAACTCAACCAGCAGCACGACCAGATCCGGCACCTTAACATCGACCTGCGCCAGCAGAACAAACGACTTGAGACGCTGGATAGGATTAAATCGGACTTTATCACCATTGCCTCCCATGAATTGCGCACGCCGCTAACCCAGGTAAAAGGATACGCCGACATTCTGCTGGCAATGAACGAAGAGGCAGCGCTTACCCCCAAACAAACACGCGAGATAGCCGGCCACATTAACCGCGCATCGATGCGCCTGGAAACGCTAATCACGGCGATGCTCGATGCCAGCCAGCTTGAGGTGAGCGGCATCCAGCTATCCCTGATGCAAACCAGATTGGAAACGGTGGTCCGGTTGGCAATTGAGCCGCTGGCCCAGGCATTCCGCCAGCGGCGCATCCACCTGGAAATCGAAAATGTCGAGAGCATACCGCCGATCAGGGTGGATTTGAAGCGACTGGTTCAGGCCTTTCAGAATGTGATTAGCAATGCTATCAAGTACACGCCAGACCACGGCACGATCAACCTGCGCGCCCAGATGGCCCCCAGTGTGGACGGCACGCAATACGTGGAGGTTGTCGTTGCCGATACAGGCATTGGCATCGATCCCGAGTATCACGATTTGATCTTCGAGAAATTCTTCCGCATCGGCAATCCGGAGCTGCATTCAACGGGCTCTACCAAGTTTAAGGGAGCCGGCCCCGGCCTGGGATTACACATTGCCAAGGGCGTAATCGAGGCACATGGGGGGCGGATCTGGGTGGATTCAGAGGGGGAGGATGAAGAGCGGCTGCCGGGTAGCCGCTTTTACCTGGTCCTTCCTCTTAACCCACCCGGTTCCGAGAAGCCGGAAGAGATAGAAGGACAACCGGCCTGGCTCGTCGGCTGAGGAAAGAGGCCCACCCTTTGCGGGCAGGCCCCTGCCAGCCAGACAGAATTATGCGGCCGTGGGAACGCCTGATTCTCCAACCGTTTCTGCCTTGCGGAACACCAGCTCGTCTCCTGTCACGTCTACCACAATTTCATCACCCTCCTGGAACCGGCCCTCAAGAATGGCCAGGGCCAACGGATCGGCCACCAGACGTTGCAGGGTGCGCTTAAGCGGGCGGGCACCGAAGGCGGGATCGTACCCTTCTTCGGCAACATAGGCGCGGGCTGCATCGGTCAGGCGCAGGGACATCCCTCGCTCTTCGATCAGGTCGCGCAGGCGGCGCGCCTGGATTTCCACAATCTGGGCCAGATCCTCCCGGCTAAGCGGGTTGAAGGTAATGATCGCATCAATCCGGTTGAGGAACTCCGGCCGGAAGTGCCGGTGCAACGCTTCCAACGCTTTTTCCTCATTATAGGCTTCCCCTTGCAGGTATTGGCTGCCGATATTACTGGTCATGATGACCACCGCATTGCGGAAGTTCACCGTCCTGCCCTGCGAATCGGTCAGACGGCCATCGTCCAGTAGCTGCAGCAGGGTGTTGAACACATCCGGGTGCGCCTTCTCAATCTCGTCGAAAAGGACCACGCTGTACGGCCGGCGGCGGACCGGCTCCGTCAACTGGCCGCCTTCACCGTATCCCACGTAGCCCGGAGGCGCACCGATCAGCCGGCTGACCGTATGCCGCTCCTGGTACTCGCTCATGTCGATCCGTACCATCGCCTCTTCGTCGTCGAAGAGGAATTCGGCCAAGGCCCTCGCCAGCTCTGTTTTGCCGACACCGGTCGGGCCGAGGAAGATAAAGGAACCGATGGGGCGCTTCCGGTCCTGCAAACCGGCCCGCGCCCGGCGCACAGCATTGGCTACAGCCTGGATCGCTTCATCCTGGCCGACAACCCGCCGGTGCAAACGGTCTTCCATTTTCAGCAATTTCTCCGCCTCTCCTTCCAGTAGCTTCGTAATCGGAATACCGGTCCAGGCCGAGACGACGTGCGCAATCTCGGCCGCGTCCACTTCCTGCTTGAGCAAAGCGTCCGGTCCCTGCAACTCGACCAGGCGCGCTTCCTGCTGCGCCAGTTTCTCCTGCAACTCAGAGAGGACGCCATAGCGGAGCCGGGCAGCCTCTTCCAGATTCATATTACGTTCGGCCTGCTCGATCTGCACCCGCGCCTCGTCAATCTCTTCCTTTGTCCCACTGATCTCTTCGATTGCTTCCTTTTCCATTTCCCAGCGGGCGCGGAGCGCGTTAGCCTCTTCCCGCAGCTCGGCAATCTCCGCCTCGATCCGCTCTAACCGCTCCCGTGACGCTTCATCTCGTTCCTGCCTGAGGGATTCGCGCTCAATCTCCAACTGTAAAATCTGCCGGTCTACCCGGTCCAGTTGGGGTGGTTTGGACGTGACCGTCATCTTCACACGACTGGCCGCCTCGTCAATCAGATCGATGGCCGAGTCCGGCAACTGCCGCTCTGTCAGGTAACGTTCGGCCAGGGTTGCAGCAGCAATCGCCGCGCTGTCCGTGATGCGAACTCCATGATGGACCTCGTAACGTTCCTTCAGCCCGCGCAGAATCGAAATGGCATCCTCGGCGCTGGGTTCATCGACAAACACCGGCTGGAAGCGGCGTTCCAGCGCTGCATCTTTCTCAATATGCTGGCGATACTCATCCAGCGTCGTGGCGCCGACCATCCGTAATTCACCCCGGGCCAGCATCGGCTTGAGCATGTTACTGGCATCCATGGCGCCTTCGGCGGCACCGGCACCCACCATCGTGTGCAGCTCGTCGATGAACAGAATGATATTGCCTTCACTCTCGGCAATCTCCTGCAGCACCGCCTTCAGCCGCTCCTCAAACTCACCCCGATACTTGGCGCCAGCCACCAGACTGCTCAAATCAAGCTGGATCAGATCCTTATCTCTGGTGCCGGTGGGTACGTCGCCGTTGACGATCCGCTGTGCCAGCCCTTCGACAATGGCCGTTTTGCCGACTCCGGCCTCGCCAATCAGAACCGGATTATTCTTGGTGCGCCGGCTTAAGACCTGGATCACACGCCGGATTTCGTCGTCCCGGCCGATCACCGGATCCAGCTTTCCCAGCCGGGCCAGCTTGGTCAGATCCCGGCCGTACTTGGCCAGTGCTTCGTAGGTGGCTTCCGGATTCTGGCTCGTAATCCGCTGGCTGCCCCGGATGCTGGTCAGAGCCGTCAACACGTCGTTACGCTTGATCCCCATTTCGGGCAAAAACTGGAGCGTGCGGACCTGGTCCGCGCTGTCAACCAGAGCCAGGAACAGATGCTCGGTACTTACAAATTCATCCTTCATCTGGCTTGCTTCCCGTTCCGCCTGGCGCACGATATTGGACAGCTCGCGCGATAACCCGACCTGGGTTGTTGACCCCATGGCGCGAGGCATCCGCTCCAACCGCTCCTGAACCTGTTGTTGCAGCGATTGCAGGTTGACACCAATTCGCTTGACAATCTGGGGGACAACCCCTTCTTCTTGCTGTAGAAGCGCAGCTAGCAGATGGATCGCTTCTATCTGGCTATGGTTGTTTTCTTCCGCCAGCGCCTGGGCGCCAATCACCGCTTCTTGCGCTTTTTGTGTATATTTGTTTAGATTCATCTCGTTGATCCTCTTTTTGCTCTCCATCTGCTCCCAGATGGTATTTTCCTCAGGATACGCTCCCGACATTGTGTCCCTGTCGCACCCTCGATCTGTTGGATGGTTAAGAGCGCGACGAAAAATGTATGCTCTCATAGAATACTCAGCTTCTGTCAGATCGATGTTGGCACACTGTAAGAGAACTGTTAACAAAGACGTAGAGGAGGGCTATAATAGGCAGGTAATGTAGTCAGCTCGTCGGAACCAATTATCGTGGCTCCGCGGGAGCCGATTCCCGTGGACCAAATCGTACGCTACAACGAAAAGGGACACCAACGCATGTATGAGAAGGGTTACGAGGATGCCCGCGCCTGGCGTGACTTGGGACGCCGGTTTGAAGGAGAGGGATGAGTGGAGCCAGATAAACCCGCCGGTCCGGAACAACCGCCACTCATCTCGCGACGCCAGATCGCTTTCTGGCGCACCCTGCCCATCCTCATTTTCACGGTGCTGTTCGGGGCAGTGATCGTTTTTCTTGCCTTGCGCACGGCCGGAGGAGTGCGCCAGTCGCAGCAGGTAGTGGCCGGCTTTGCCCCGCTCTCCAGCGTCTGTGCAGGGGAAACTGTCGCGGAGTCTGCCTCTTACACCGGCGAGAGCGGCCTGCACCCGGTGGTCGTCTTTCGGCGGCTGGAGGGGGAGTGGGTATTGGATCCCGCCCTTTTGCCCGCTGCCTGGTTTCCGCCGGCGCCGGCCGACGCCGAACTGGTCCTCTGCCTCGACGATCGCTCGACCCTGACGGCCCGGCGCTGCACAGCCACGGCCGGCGGGGCCTTCCCAACCCGGGTCTACGGTTACCTGTTACCCCTTCGCCTGCTGCGCGCCCGCAACGGAGATGTCGTCGCCGAGGATCAGCTCAGCAGCGCGCCTCGCACTCTGGAGTGCTGGGACGCAAATGCCGAACCCGATGCCCTGGGCGTCTCCAGTGAACAGATCCGCAACCGGATTCGCCCTTACATAGAGATACCCTGACCAGATACCATGGAATACCGTTTCCGCCCTGCCACCGCTGCTGATTACGACTTCCTTTATTGGTTGCATGCGGCCACCATCCGGGAGGCCGTGGCGGCCACCTGGGGTTGGGATGAAATCTTCCAGCGGCAACGTTTTCGCCAGCACTTTGACCCGGACGTCCAGCAAATCATCGTCGTGGACGGCAAGGATGTAGGCGTGCTCAAGCTGGAAGAACGCCCGGGGGAACCGTTTCTCAGTCTCATCGAAATCGCGCCGGCCTATCAGGGACAGGGGTTGGGTACGCGCATCATCCGCGATTTACTCCAAGAGGTACACGGCGCCGGCAAGGCTCTCACGTTGCATGTGTTGAAGGCGAACCCGCGTGCCCGCGCCCTTTATGAGCGGCTGGGCTTCACCGTCGTCGAGGAG
>Ga0207752_1000270_pt1 | contig 24909 bp, 12 predicted proteins | sample Pon2CUnioCityCA_6_FD_187272 | JGI IMG/M metagenome (GOLD analysis project Ga0207752, IMG submission 187272) | Marine sediment microbial community from Union City, CA, USA - Pond 2C Sediment 2 (SPAdes) | ecosystem: Environmental > Aquatic > Marine > Intertidal zone > Salt pond sediment ... | reverse complement strand
CCCTGCACTTAGCGGCTCGAGTCTTGCCCCAGGCTATCGCCGAAACGGTCACGATGTTGCTGGACGCCGGGGCGGACGTGAATGCCGCAGATAACAATGGCAATACGCCTTTGCACGAGGCGGCGAGCTGGGACAAGAAGGAAATGATCGAATTGCTGACTGCCGGCGGGGCGGACGTCAACGCGAGGAACAGTGCCGGCGAGACGCCGCTGCACAAAGCCGCGTCGGCCGGCAAGAAAGAGGCCGTGGAGACGCTGCTGGACGCCGGAGCGGACGTTACCGCCGTGAGCAACTTCGATGACAAGACCCCGCTGGACACGGCGCTGCTCATGAAGCACGACGCGGTGGCCGAAGTGATCCGAGCGGGATATGCCCGATACATTCACGAGGCTGCCAAGGCCGGTGACGTGCGAAAAGTGAAGATGCTGCTCGCGGAGAATCCGGGTCTGGTCCATGTCACGGATGAGCACGGCCGGACGCCTCTGCACTATGCCGTGCTCAGTGACAAACAGGAGGTGGTGGAAGAGTTGCTGAAAAACGGTGCGGAGGTCGACGCAAAGGACAACAACGGTTGGGCGCCTCTGCACTCGGCGGCGGGCCTGGGACATGGAGAAATCGTCAAGGTATTGCTTGCCCACGAGGCGAATGTCAATGCCGCAGACAAAGACGGGGGGACGCCGTTGCACTTCGCGGCGGGTCGCGGATACGCGGGAATCGTTGAACTGCTGGTCGCCGGCAAGGCCGACGTCAACGCCAAGAGCCATTACGGCTATACCCCGCTTCGATCCGCGGCATCCAACGGGCACAATGAAGTGGTTGAATTGCTCCGCCGGCACGGGGGCGAGGAATGACCGCAGGGGCTCGGTAGGACTACCGTAGAACGCTCTTGCGGAAGCATACGCCGATGTCACTCGATTGCGGGCGCGGACTCATACGCCCCGATATCCGGCGCGTCGCCTTGCGGCCGGAGATTTCCATCGAAATCCATCTCGGGGGCACGGTCTTTCACGCCGGCGTCAATCGCCGGCGAGCCCGGCAAAAGCCGAAAGTCGAAGGAGTCGACATCTACAAAGTGCGGGTCGATCTGTTGGTTGTCAATCGCTCGGTATGCGTTCTCTTCCGACGACACCAGGTTCTCGCGGGGCGGGTAAAAGATGTTGTTCCTCACGAGATGGCGTCGGTCTTGTTGGGTATAGAATAAGACCCCGTTGACGCCTCCGTTCTTGTAGAAGATGTTGTTTTGAATGACACAATTCTCGACGCCGTCCTGCCAGACGACCACGCCGGCTCGATTCTTGTTGAAGGCAAGTGTGTTGTTGGCGATCAACCAGTTTTTCGCCTCGGCGTATTCCGGCCCCGCCATGGAGTCCTCTTTGTAATCATAAGCCGCCACCTGGACGCCGTAGGCGGTATTCGAATGGATCAGGTTGTTCGTGATGGTAAAGGTTGTGCCGGTGGCATAGATGCCGTGCAGCAGATTGCGGGCGGCCTCGGCGTTCGTGCCATTGCCGGCGATGACGTTTCGATCGATGAGAACGCGATTGCCGTTTCCTAAAATGCCTTGATTCCAGTTCTCATGGATGTGGCAATTGCGGATCACGACGTCGTGAGCGTTGTAGAGCTTGATGCCGTCCCAGCCGTAGCGGATTTCAAGTCCCTCGATTGTAATCCCGCCGATGGGCTTCTGGTAGCCTTCCTGAGCCTGAAGCAGCACGCCCTGGCCGCGTGGCTGCTCGCCTCGTTCGCCGGGCTGAATCACCGGACGCTCGCCGGGGTAGTTCTTCAGCATGATCAGCTTGCCCTTCTGCCCGGAGAAACGCAGGACCACGGACTCGCGGTAGACACCGCCGCGCACCAGAATCGTATCCCCTGCGCGGGCTGCGTCGGCAGCCTTCTGGATCGTGCGCAACGGTGCCGTCCGGCTGCCCGGATGCTCGTCGCTTCCGTCGGTCGCAACGTGGTAGGTTTTCGCCGATGCGACCGTGACTATACTCACCGCCGTTAGAATGACCCACAGTCCACGATTCATAAAGTCCCTCTTCATCGTTCCACGCGGCTCTCTATCGAGCGGGCTCGATCCCGCCGGCACGATCTTCGATTAGACTCCGAAAGATCGGTGGCGTCAATTTTCTCGCGCAGGATTGATGCGAGCATATCAGGAGGAAGCCGCGCGTCATAGATGTTTTCGCCGTGGTTATCGGCCTTGCCGCAGGGTCGATCGTGAGTTCTGTCTGCGCTCAGGGCCGTTTGAGCAGGAATGCCGAAAGCCGGGTCGCGCCGATGTGTTTTGGCCGTGTGGCGTGGGGATGGCACATCTTGATAAAGACGCCTTGCTGACCTTCCGATATAGTCGGAGAAGCCCCGCTTCCGAGATGCAGGGATGGTCTGAACGGCGAGGGAACGGCTGTTTCGATACCGAAGTCTCCGTGCAAACGGGCCCCTGTCGGCTCGTCTGCTTCGCAGGGTCAGTCATCCGAGGGTGGCGAAGATAGGGCCGGGGGGTGGACATGTGTCGGGTTGGAGGCAATTAGGTACTCGCGGTAAGGTGGTAAGATCATGCCCAAGACCATGCTTCACATGACTCGTTTCAAAGACGTGTCAATCGCCCGCAAGCTGCGAGCGATCATGACGATTGCCTGCGGATTGTCGTTGATCCTGGCAATGGCAGGGATTCTCCTGTGGGAGTGGACCGCGTTGCAGGCGTGGTTGAGCACGACCACGTTGCGCACGGCCCAGATCATGGCCGGAAGCTGCAAGGCGGCCCTGGCCGCGGGCGATACGGCGCACGTCGAAGAGCAGCTCTCGACACTATCCGCCGAGCCGTCCATCACCTATGCCTGTATTTTCGATCGGTCGGGAGCCGTAGCGGCCGAGTACCGTCGCTCGCCCGACTTTGTCGACGTGATCGTCCCGGAGATGCCCCTGGAAGCGGCCTATACCATCGAGGGCGACTACATGCTCGCCTGCGACAGCATCGCCGTGAATGAAGAGATCATAGGCGGTATATCCATCCAGTCTGATTTGGGGCCCCTGAAGGGGTTGCTGGCGGAGACGGTGCAGATCGTCGGGGTCGTGTTTCTCGTATCCCTGGTCGTGGCCTATCTGCTGTCTGCAGGTCTGCAAAGACTGATTTCGGCGCCGCTGCTCAGACTGGCCGCAACCGCGAAGGCGATCACCCTGGAGGGCAACTATGCCCTGCGCGCCAAGGGCGACGCGAGGGATGAGATTGGGCTTCTGGTCCGTCTGTTCAATCAGATGCTGGACCAGATCCAACGCCGCGATCACGCTCTGTCGCACAGCAAGGAGGAACTGGCCTCTCAAGTGGACCAGCGCACCGCGGAACTCAAGAAAGCGAATATCAGACTCCGAAACGAAGTGACGCAGCACCAGCAGACGGAGGCCGCTCTGCGCGAATCCCAGACGCGATTCCAGGACGTGGCCCTGAGTTCGGGAGACTGGATCTGGGAAACCGACGAACATTGGACGTACACGCTGGCCGCCGGAAAGGTCAAGGAGATTCTTGGATACGAGGGCGAGGACATCGTCGGCAAGACGTGTTTCGGTCTCATGCCACAACAGGAAAGAGACCGCGTGCGGGCGCTGTTGGCCGACTGCGCACGCAAGCAGAAAGCCATCACGGACCTGGAGAACTGGAATATCACGCGAGACAACAGACGAGTCTGCATCATGACCAACGGCGTACCGGTGGTGGATGAGATCGGCCGGCTTGTGGGTTATCGTGGCGTAGCCAAGGACATCACGAGTCGCAAGCAGACGGAGATCGCGCTGAAGCAATCGAAAGATCTGGCGGAGGCCGCCAGCAAGGCCAAGAGCGAGTTCCTGGCGAAGATGAGTCATGAGATCCGGACCCCGATGAACGGGGTCATTGGCATGCTGGATCTCTTGCGCGATACCATGCTCGATGCGAAGCAGTCGCGGTATGTGGGACTTGCAAAATCCTCTGCGCGGTCCCTGTTGGCTATCATCAATGATATTCTGGACTTCTCCAAGATCGAGGCGGGGAAGCTTGAATTGGACCGGCAGGATTTTGAGGTCGTGACCGTTGTTGAAGATGTGATTGAGATGCTCACGCAACAGGCCCAAGCCAAGAACAATGTCCTGTTGTGCGAGATCGATCCGGCCGTCTGCAATGATGTGGTCGGTGACTCGCTCAAGTTTCGCCAGATCCTCATCAATCTCGTGTCCAACGCCGTCAAGTTCACGGAAGACGGCAGAATTCACCTTTGCGCGAAGCAGGAGCAAGAGACAGATAGCGAGGTTCTGTTGCGCGTATCGGTGACGGACACGGGGATCGGGATTCCCCCGGGTCAGATGAACCACCTGTTTGAACTGTTTTCCCAGGTCGATTCCTCGATGACGCGCAGGTTCGGCGGCACCGGTCTGGGGTTGGCGATATCCAAACGTCTCGTCGAGATGATGGGGGGCAAGATCGGCGTCGAGAGTGAGCCGGGGAAAGGATCGCTGTTTTGGTTCACGGCTCGACTTCGCAAGCAGGAGAATTCCGCGCGGGACAAGGGGCGTGCGAACCCGCCAACCGGCTTCACTGGAACTCGCGTGTTAGCGGTGGGCGATCATCCAAGGGATCTGGAAGTTCTCCGGATGCAACTGACGGGATGGGGCTGTTCGGCGGTTGCGGCTCGGACTGGTTGTGAGGCCCTCGAGGTTCTCGGCAAGAGCGTAGCCGAGCAGAATCCCTTCTCTGTTGTTATCCTGGATGTCGATGGGCCGGACGCACAGGGCACGGAAGTGATCACATGCATCATGTCGAGTTCCGACCTACGCGACTTGCGACTCATCCTGTTGACGTCTTCCGAGCACGAAGGCGACCTCCCCGATTCTCTGGAAGAGGGAACTTGCCGCTGTATCAGGAAGCCCGTTCGACCGTCGGAGCTGTACAACGCTTTGACGGAAATCGTCCGTGCGCGCTCGCCGCAGTCGCCCCAGGCAGACCAGGGAGCCGGATCGGTCGATCGGCAGATGCCGGCAACGCCTGTCCGCCATGAGGGGAGGATCCTGCTCGCAGAAGACAATGAGATCAACCAGGAAGTGGCCCAGGAGATCTTGACCCGAGCCGGTTATCACGTCGATACCGTGGCAGACGGCAGGTCGGCTATCGATGCGATCGCCTGTAATGCCTATGACGTCGTCCTCATGGACTGTCAGATGCCGGAGATGGACGGCTACGAGACGACCCGACACCTCCGTGAGCAAGAAAAGGCGGGGACGATCCTGCACCGGTCGGGTCGGAGACTCCCCATCATCGCACTAACAGCCCACGCCATCAGCGGGGACCGGGAGCGCTGCCTGGAAGCGGGGATGGATGATTACCTCAGCAAGCCCATCGATTCGGCCAAGCTGATTGAGATGGTCAATACCTATGTCAGTTCTGGAGTCAAATTGTGGGAGGGCAAGCAGGACCAGCCCGACGATCAACCACTCGAGGAAAGGGCCGAGCCATCTGCCGACGGCCCCGCGTCCCAAGCTGCACCGGTCGATCTCGAAGCCCTGCTCAGCCGCTGTTCCGGCAGTCATGACTTCCTGGCGCGGATCTTAGCGAAGTTCGAGATCAAGACAACAGAGCTTCTTGAAGCCATGGAGAAGAGCATACGAGCCGGCGATGCGGCGCAGGTTCGGTTCCTGGCCCACAGCCTGAAAGGGTCGGCAGCCAATCTTGCGGCCGAATCGCTGAGCCGCACTGCCCGCGAGTTGGAACAACGTGCCGCCTCCGGCGATCTAACGGACGCCGAACTCCACCTGGAAACGCTGCACAGTAAGTTTCGTCGATATCTGGACTATGTGACCCAGGCAACTGGTGCGGAGGGAGACTGACATGAAGATATTGACCGTCGACGATGATGAGATCGGGCTCGACCTGCTCAACCAATCGCTTACGGAGGCCGGCTACGACGTGGTCAGTGCGACCAACGGCAGGGAGGCCCTGGATCTGCTGGAGACCGAATCGATCTGGATGGTGATCACCGACTGGGAGATGCCGGAGATGAACGGCCTGCAGTTATGCGAGGCCATCCGGAGCTTCCAGGCAGGTGGCTATGTCTACGTGATCATCCTGACCGCTCATGACGACTCGGAGGCGGTCGTCAAGGGGCTCTCAGTAGGGGCCGATGACTTCATCACCAAGCCGTACAATACGACCGAGCTGTGCCTACGCGTTCGGGCGGGAGCGCGCATTCTGGCGGTGGAGACGAGGAACGCCGCCATTTTCGCCATGGCCAAGCTGGTGGAGTCGCGCGACCCAAGGACCGGTGGACACCTGGAGAGAATCCAATACTACTGCCTCGTCCTCGCCGAGTGGCTCGCCCGACATGGGGCTTTGCCGTATCGGAAAGACCGGGACTACCGCCGGATGATTTACCTGACCAGCGCCTTGCACGATATCGGCAAGATCGGCGTTCCCGACGCCGTCCTGTTGAAACCCAGTGATTACAGCGAGCGTGAGTTTGAGCTCATGAAGCGCCACACCACGTTCGGGGCAGAGGCCTTGGAGTCCGCTTTGGCGAAGTCCCCGGACGCGGCCTTCCTGCGCATGGGCAAGGATATCGCCGCGACGCATCACGAGCGTTTCGACGGCAGTGGTTATCCGCGCGGCCTTCGGGGAGATGAGATTCCCCTCTGCGGGCGGATCGTAGCTCTGGCCGACGTCTACGACGCGCTGACCTCGACGCGGGTCTACAAAGAAGCGCTGCCGCACGAGATTGCGAAGTCCATGATCGAGCAGGAGGCGGGAAGTCATTTCGACCCCGAGGTCGTGAGGGCGTTCCTGGCGAATGAAGACATCTTCCGGGACATGGCCGAGCGTTTCGTGGACGAGGCGGCGGTTGAGGGGCTGAGGGGTCTGTATCCGTGTTTCTCAGGGCCGTCGCAGAAAGGCTCGCTCAGGCCCGGCATGAATCCGTAGGCAATGGTCATGCGGGCCGAACCGGGCCGACGATCCGCCCATGCACGTGGTCAAGGAGTTGATGGGCCATTCGAGCATCGCTACGATACAGCAATCCCACACCCAACCGATATGCGCATTGAGAGTTGACGGCACTGAGCTGTGCACGCAATTGTACGCGTGCATATCGCTATTCAGGATGAAGCCAGACTGGTTTACTTTTTCCCAGTGGCCATTGTTGCCCCGGCACGATAGGATATGGGATGCTCTCACTTTCGGTCTTGCCACGATAAAGGGATAAGGAGAAACCATCATGAGGATTCACGTAGCTGTAGGGCTGGTTCTGGTCCTGACGCTCGGCTTGGTCTCACGCGTACGCGCTCAGCAGTCTGGTGACATTCGCGAGCTCAAGCTGCGTGACTGGGAGCCCCGGTCGATGCTGAAGACGAAGCAGAGCGTGGTCGAGAAGCCCGCGTATCCGGTCATCGACGTGCACAATCACCTGGGCGGCGGGGGCGACTACCTTACGCCCGAGCGTGTCCGGGCCTATCTGGCCGAGATGGACGCCGCCGGGATCCGCACGGTCGTCAATCTCGACGGCGGATCGGGTCAACGGCTGAAAGAGACGCTGGCCGCACTGGACGAGGCGCATCCGGGCCGTTTCCTGACATTCGCCCTGTTGGATTTTCGCGGCATCGACGACGAGAATTGGGGACAGCGCGAGGCCCGGCGACTGGAAGAGAGCTTCCGGGCCGGCGCGAAGGGATTGAAGCTGCACAAGTCGCTCGGTTTGTCCTACCGCTACCAAAACGGCAAGCTCATGCCGGTCGATGATCCCAAGCTGGACCCTGTGTGGCAGACGTGCGCCAAGCATGGCCGGCCCGTGATGATTCACACCGCCGACCCGGCCGCCTTCTTCACGCCGCTGGATCGTTTCAACGAGCGCTGGCATGAGCTGAACGCACATCCGAACTGGCTGTTCCATGGCGAGCGGTTTCCTTCTCGTGACGAGCTGTTGATGCAGCGCAATCGCGCCATCGCCAGACATCCCAAGACCACGTTCATCTGCGCTCACTTCGGCAACAACCCCGAGGACGTGGCCACCGTCGGGACGTGGCTGGACAGCTACCCCAATATGTACATCGATATCGACGCGCGGATTTCGGAGTTGGGCCGGCAGCCCTACACGACGCGCAAGTTCCTCCTGAAGTATCAAGATCGCATCATGTTCGGCACCGATACGACTCCCGACCGTGAGGCCTATCGGATGTACTACCGGTTCCTGGAAACCGACGATGAATACTTCGATTGCGCCGGTGGGCACCACCGCCAGGGTTTCTGGATGATCTACGGTGTGTTCCTGCCCGACGATGTGCTCGCGAAGCTCTATCACAAGAACGCAGAGCGACTGCTCTTCGGCCTTCAGACGACCCCGTGAGGATTGCACTCCGCGTCCGGCCGGGCGCCAACGGCCTCCGATACGTTGCGACCTGAAGCAGCATGGGCTTGGCCCTGAAGCGGAGAATCACCGAGCGGCGTAGGCGATCTTCTTAAATGGGATTTCGCCGCCGCCGACGTCGCAGAAGGGCCTGCCATCCTTGACGCCGACGTGCCCGTAGCCGGTCGCCGTGCATAGGAATACTCTGAAGTCCCCTTTGACCGGCGGCTGGATGTGCAGGACGCGCTCCACGGCGTCGTACCGGACGCCGCTGAAGGCGCCCAGCAGGGCGTAGCTCGACATGGCCCGCGCATACCAGTGGCCGCACTCATACTCATTGAACGGATTACGGTAGCGCCCGTCATATCGATCTCGCGCCACCCGGACGATCTCGCGGCCTTCGTCGACCATGCCGCGCAGGATCAGATGCGACGCCACCTGGTATTCGATGCCCGTCCACACTTCATTGCTATACACGAATGGCAGAGACAGCATCCCGCCTTTCGGCCAGGTGCAGAGCAACAGGCCGCCGTCGTCGCCCATGGCGTAGCCGGGACGCTGCGGATTCGCGTGTTCCGAGAGATCTCTTTTGAGATTGTATTTGTGGACGCTCTTCAAGTGGCTGTTCACCTTGTCCTGGTCCAGCACCTCGCCGAGACCGCAGACCGATGCCAGCCAGGAGCCCAGCACGCCGTCCGAAAGACAGCCCGTTCCATACTGATACTTGGGTCCCTCCGCCTTGAGTAACTCCAGGGCTTCGGGCGTGTAACTTCTCTGCATGCTCGTGACCTCAAGGGGACTGCCTGCCCGCAGTCCCTCCGTCTGGATCTGCTGATAGAAGTACTCGCCGTCGAAAAGCTTCTCGTTCACGAACTTCTGACCCTTGGCGAGCAGCTCCTCGTAGTATGACACGTCCTCGTCGCCGACCTCGCGGCCCATGGCGACGGCCGCCTTCAGGGCGCCGAGATAGAAGCTGCTGCACATCCCATCGGGCCCCCAGAACTCGATATCGTACGTATTATGATGCGGCTCGCGGAGGACGCCTTCACATTCAGGGTCCCACGTTTCGATGCAGTAGTTCAGGCTCCGTCGCACCTGCGGCCAGAGCTTTTTCATCCATTCGGTGTCGCCGCTGATTCTCCACTCGCGGTACACCTTCATCACGCCGCCCAGTTGTCCGTCGCTGGCGGCGTGGAAATCGTGCCCCGGCTCGCATATCGGCAGCGGAGCGCGGAAGGTCTGGTGGCCCCGGTCGTCCTGACAGACGCAGAACTCGGTCTCACGCAGCGTTCTTTCAAGAGAGGGGAACAGATGCGGGATCGCCTGCGCGTAGTTCCATACGTGCGTGCACGACCCATGGCAACAGCCGGCCCCGTCGTGACATCCTTCAAACGCCCAGAACCTGCCGTCGATCTGCCTGAGAACGGTGGGCGACTTCAGGATCGTAAGATTGGCCGCCACCGCTTCGATCACTTCCGCCGGCAGCGTAGTTTCATAGAAGCAGTCGCTGAATTTCTTGCTCCGGGCCCGCAACTGATCGTAGCTTTCTCGCCATCGGCCGATCACGGCATCGATGTCAGGAAATTGGCCCGCGTACCAGGGCCGATACCCCTCCTCTGCGCCGCTGGCTCTGCGCACGTCACTGTACGGCACGTACCAGCACAGCTTCAGAGCGATCGTCTTCGCCTGGCCGGCGCCGAGCTCGAATGGCACGAACAGCGTCGCGCCGGGGCTGGGCCCATTCTCTTGCGGGAAGCCCTTATCGTAGCATTTGCCGGTCTCGATATCCTTCCAGACCATCGTCAGCGGATCGAACCAGCCGCCCCGGAACCAGGCGGCGTTCACCTTGGCGGCAGGCTCATCCACGAAGGCGGCGAAGTAGCCCTCGTCCTGTCTCTTCAGGCTCCCGCCCGGCGGCTGGGCGAGGATGAATCCGCCCTGAATGGTCCTGATCAACTCCTGGTTTCCCTCCGCGTTCATGAAGTTCGCAGCGTTGAACGAATACACCGCTTCGATTCTTTTGCCGGAGGTGTTGACGAATCGGTACTCCAGGGCCACCATCGGCAGCGATGCGGTGTCGGCGTCGGGCGGCGCAAACGGACTCCAGCCGGTGATCTCGACCTTCAGAGGCATCTTGGCATCCGTCAGCGTCACCGTCCCGAACGGGAAGCGGGTCTCGAAGCTCGCCTCGCGAAACCGCGGGAGTCCGTACGTGGTCTCTCCGAGGCCGTTGCCCGGCCCGCCGTACTGCCCGGTGTGCGGGTGAATCGCGAAGATCTTCCATTTCGGAACCGGTCCTTCCAATACGCGTGCGACGTTCTTGCCGCCCTTGACGCACACGGCTGCGAAGACCTTCTCCTCGCGAAAGATGTCGGGCTGATTGTGAAGGGAGAAGTGGCTTAGCATCCCCGTCCCTTCCAGGCAGATCATCCCCGCTCCAATGCCGCCCATCGGAAAAGCCACGCGGTCCAGGTTCGTCCCGGTGTAGGGGCCGTTGTAGACGTGAGAGCCCGAAGTGACGCCACCAAGAACGGCCAGAACAACACACCAAGAGACAAGCCACGAGCTTCTGCTGGATTTCATTTCCGCGCTCCTTAGTCTGAATGTCACCATTGGTCTCATCGTTATCGCCTGGCCGGAGCCTTATGGTTCACTGCTCTGTTGGGCGTCCGAACAGGCCGCCCACAGTATGTCAGGCGTGACCGGCAAGTTCAAGTCCTGCGTTCGTTTGATTTCGTCGCCGAATAACCGGAGGTCATGTCGATATTCTTCTTCCGGATGTGAATACTGCTTGAGCGGGATCATCGTAGCCGGTAGCATGAACCGCCGACGTGCCTTGCTCCGAACAAGGGCAGCCCAAATTGACTTTCTATGCTTACATCTTCTCTGGAGGTTAGCCAACATGCGTCAGAAGACATCCGCGGGCAACAGCACCTCGTCGATCCCGCTTATGCTCTTTCTCTTATGCATTCTCGCAGGGTGTCACAGTCAGCCGGTCCGGTCGGCGGCCCCCAACCCATCCAAGTCGAAGGACTTGATGACGATCACCCGGATGGATTCCGCATATCAGGTGGCTCTCAATGGTGAGGACTGCGTGCGATTCTCTTTGCCGGAACTGAAGGGTGGCGGTCTTCCGCAGATAAAGACCAGCGAGATGGGAGACGGCTGGCGGCGGGTCCGCATGAGGTGGGACGTGCCGCAGGAGGTCGCGCAGGACGAGCTTTCAATCCGGTTCGATCTCGCCGTCAAGCCCGATTTCTGGTGGGCGCCCCATCTGGCGCCCGAGGAAGGTTACGTGGTTGGGCAGCACGTCTTCCGCGCGGGAGCCATGATCGTTCAACGCGACTCCCTGACGCTCGTCCTCGTGCCTGATCTCGACGTTGTGGGGCAGCGGCCGGGGAATCCCTGGTTCATGGATTATGACGCCGTCCGCAACAAGATGTGGCTGGGCATGGTAAAGACCGAAATCCCTCATCACGTCCTCTTCAAGAAGACACCGGGAATGAGGTTCACGCCCGGAACGGTGGAGTTGAGCTTCTTCATCACCGCCTACCACGATCGTGGCGAGGTGAGGAATCCCTGGTCCAAGGTGGCCGCCTTTCAGTGGACGCGCTGGGGCCGACCGCTCTACGCCAGAGGAGAGCCGATTCCGGCGCCGCTGCAGAATTACGTGCGACATACGTACGATTGGGCTTTCGACGGATGGGGCGATTTCGTCTGGCAGGAATTCGATCTCAACGGCGTGCGCGTCGGGGCGCCGCAGTTCATCGTCAACATCTCGCAGTCGCCCAACTACCCCGGCCCATGGTATCAGCGGGAGTTTCTGTCCATCTGGAACCAGGCGTGGTTTTCTTCCCTGCGCAGCGCCTCAGGCCTTTATCGCTTCGCTCGGGGCGTGCAGGACAAGGAACTCCTGCGCAAGGCGAACCTCACCAAGGAATTGGCCCTGGCCGCACCGATGAAAGACGGCATCTTCCCCGCCGTGATCGGCTGCGCGAATGCGCCCGTCGAGATCGAGGGCAAGGAATACCAGCGGCCGCGCGGATGGGAGCACTTCTTCTGGAGTAACTCGAACCGCTGCCCCCACGACCACGGCATCTCGCCGCAGTGGTATCATGTCCTGGACGCCAGTTGGACCGCTCTGCTCATGCTGCGGTGGCACGAGGAGTTGGAGGCGGACAAGCGCCTGCTCGACTACGCTCGCGCGTATGGGAACCGCCTGCTTACGCTACAGGATTCTCAGGGCTTCTTCCCGGGCTGGCTGCACCCCGAGACGCAGCGGCCTGGTCCGGTGATGAATCACACGCCGGAGAGCAGTATGAGCGTGACGTTTCTGCTGAAGCTGGCGGAGCTGACGGGCAAAGAGCAGTATCGCCGGGCCGCCGTTCGCGCGATGGATGCCGTTCTAACGGAGATTGTCCCGGAGGGTCGCTGGGAGGATTTCGAGACCTACTGGTCCTGCTGCGGCTGGGGGCGGGATAAGTACCTGGGCGAAAAGATCGAGCGCAACGCCATGCACAAGCAGAACAGCTTCTCCATGTTCTGGACCGCTGAGGCGCTCCTGGCGACTTACCGCGCGACCGGCCGCTCGCATTACCTCCAATGGGGCCGGCGCACGTTGGACGAGCTGTCCATGTGTCAGCAGGTGTGGCAGCCGCCGTTCATCTACGTTCCCGCGCTGGGCGGATTCGGCGTGATGAACGCCGACGGAGAGTGGAACGACTCGCGCGAGACTCTCTTTGCCGAGCTGTTCCTCGACTACTACGGCGAAACGGGCGATCGGAACTACTTCGAGCGCGGAGTCGCCGCACTGAAATCGGGCTTCATCATGATGTATTGCCCGGAGAATCCTGTCGTCAAGCGGATGTGGGAGAAGGTCTATCCGTGGTTCGGGCCGGAAGATTACGGATTCACCATGGAGAACTACGCCCACGGCGGTCGCACCAGCGCCGAAGGCGAGGGCATGGGGGTCTTCACGATCTATGACTGGGGCAACGGCGCCGCGGCGGAGGCCGCGATGCGCATTTTCGATCATTACGGTCACGTGTATATCGACCGCGCGCGGGGCCAGGCGTTCGGGATCGATAAGGTGCAGGTCCGGCGTTCCGGCTCGGGATGGGAACTTGTCAATGAAATGGGCGACTCGCGCTCGCTGCGCGTCGTCTTCGACGACGGCAGTACGCAGCAAGTGCAGATCAGGGACAGAGCGTTCATTCCGGCATTAGATCCGCCCAGGTAGACTGCTTTCGAGGAACAAGACGTTGGCATGCCCGCCGCTTACTCGTTGTCGTACAGGGCAATCGTGTTGTCCGTGGAAGAGGCGGAGAGCACATCCATGTCGCCGTCGCCATCCATGTCCGCGGCATGGACGCATTGGACACCGTCGGCTCGATCGTAGATGACTTGCTGATCGCCAAACTGCCCGCTTCCATCGTTCTCAAACCAAGCGACTTTGTCTTCATTAGAGGCGGCCATGAGGACATCCACGTCACCATCATCATCAAGATCCGCGGCGTCGATGGACTGTACCGCCCAGACATCTGAAGAGACCAACCGCATGGGGCCGAACTGCCCGGAGCCGTCGTTCTCATACCAGGCAATATAACGGACCGACTTCCCGCCGGTATAGTAGCGATAGGCGGCTGCAAGCATGTCCAGGTCGCCATCGCCGTCCAGGTCGGCCGCTTGTACACAGTTCACCCCATCCGTATTCGTGGAGATCACTCGCTCGGGCCCGAATTGTCCGGTGCCGTCGTTTTCATACCAGTTCAACGTCAAGATTACGTCGACATCGCCGTCGCCATCCAGGTCGCCCGCCGAAAGGTTCGAAGTCCCACGTGGCGCGATAGCTTGCTTCGCGATGACCTGCATCGGCCCGAACTGTCCTGAGCCATTATTGGCGTACCAGAAGATGACACCGTAGGACCCAAGTATGTCCAAGTCGCCGTCGCCATCCAGATCCACGGCCAGTACGCTAATGGCTGCATAGTCGTCTGGCGAGCTCACTTGATGGATGTCGAATGTTCCTGAACCGTCATTCTCATGCCAGAACATCGCAAGGCGGCCATCAGTATCGTGAAAGCTTGAGGCGATGTCCGCGTCGCCGTCGCCATCCAGATCAGCCGGGCAGATCCGACGTCCATCAGTACTGCTCCACTGCGATGAGGTCAGTGGCCATTCCTGGATTACTTGTTTGGGTCCGAACTGCCGCGCACCTTTGTTCTCGTACCAAGCCACGCCATCACTTCTGTAGCTCGTCGCGAGTACGTCCAAGTCGCCGTCGCTATCCAGGTCCGCGGTGGAAACGCCGTTCGGCAGCTCCATGTCTATGGAGATCACCACCTGAGGGCCGTATCCGAGCCCTCCATTTTCGAACCAACGCACCTCGTCATCGCGCAGACTGGCCGCCAGTATGTCTAAATCTTCATCGCTATCCAGATCGGCTGCAAACACGGTGGAAAACGACCCATAGTCGCTTGCCTGCCCAATGATTTGCCGGAAGCTGAACTGTCCCGTTCCATCGTTTGCGTACCATGTCATAGTGCAGGAGCAAACATGTACCCAACGATAAGGGACCGCGATTACATCCAGATCGCCGTCACGGTCTACATCGGCTGCATTGACGGCGTAGGTTCCATTATGTGGTGTGTCGATTCCTATTGGTATCTCCTGGATAGGACCGAACGTTCCGGAACCATCATTGGGGTGCCAGGCAAGGGAGGGATCGCTCCAACGGCCGTCAGACGCGACCAGCAGGTCCAGGCTGCCGTCGCCGTTCAGATCGGCGGTGCAAAGGCTGTTGATCTGGACCGTCGATATATGGATTACCTGGGGATCGCCATACTGTCCCTGGCCATTGTTTCGGAACCAGGCGATCTCGTATTCATCAAGAACGGCCAATACGTCCACGCTGTCATCGCCATCCAGGTCCGCGACGCAAAGAGACTGCGGCTCAACTGGTTCCGAGGTGATGGCTTGTTGCGGCGTAAACCGACCGGTCCCATCGTTGGCATACCAGCCGATCGCGGCGCTCGGTGCATCGTCATCACCGGGATCAGGACTGCTGACAGGACGAGGATTGTCGCGAGGATCAGAGACGATGGCTGAGAAGACGATGTCCAAGTCGCCGTCGCTGTCCACGTCCGCTGCATGGACCGATTGGATTTCGCCGGTTTCTGTGGCGATTGTCTGGGAAGGACCGAATTGGCCGGATCCATCATTTGCATACCACGAGATCGTACTGCTCGCGGTCTCGCTGCGCCAGGGGTAGGAAGGGCCAGAGACGTTCGATGAGAGTAAGTCCAGGTCGCCGTCCCCATCCAGGTCGGCGGCGCAAGCAGCCGTGACGCCATCGACATCATCGGCAATCACCTGCAGGGCGCCGAAGTGGCCGGAACCGTCGTTTGCGCACCAGCCCATGACATGGGTCGCGTTCGAGCCTGCGACCACGTCCACGCTGCCGTCGCTATTCAGGTCCGCCACACATAAACAGGCCGGCCGGTCGATCTCTGTGACGACATGATACATTGGTCTGAACGCACCCTGGCAGACAGGGCACAAGGCCAATGCAGGCAACAGCAGAACAGCGATTCTGCACGTGATATTGGATCCGTTCATCGTCTCACCTCGCTTTGCCGTCAGAAGGCGCCATTCCAGCATCTCCGCAGACTTTCGAACAGGCCACTGAAAGTTAATTTCCGCCGATAAGGGTAATTATACCATCGAAGCCGATGACGATTCAAGGACCGCGGAAAGAAATCTCCCGTTCCACCCAACCGCCACCGGGATGCTTACCGCGAGTTGTTGGTTTCGCTTCTCTTGGCGGCTGCCTGATTACACGGTGTCACATGCTGGAGCGAATGCATTCTGTGTCTTCAGTCGCGCCTTGATGCCGGTCGGATGGTTGCCACAAATCCTCCGCCGCGGGCCATGACTATCTTGAGCGACTTGCCGGTTGTGACGGTCTGCTGTTCGAGGCGGACCGCGTTGGGCTCATCGCCACTTGTGGAGCCATCGACGAAAACCCTGGCTTGATATTTGCCGGCTCCCAGGATGTCGAGCGGAACAGTGACTTCGCGGGCGGCGTCGTTTGTGATCCCGCCAAGGTACCAGGCCTTCGCTTTGCGCCGCGCGACGACGACGAACTGACCGGCTTCCCCGGCCAGAAATCGGGTCTCGTCCCAGGTCGTGGGGACATCCTCGATAAAGTCGAAACCCGTCTGCCCTTCGTAAGCGGACGGCGTATCGCAGACCATCGGCATCGGGTTCTCATACACGACGTACAACGCGAGATGGTGACATCGCGTGCCGAGGACGCAGGGATTGGCGTTGCGGGGCTTGAACTGTGCCGGCGAGGCGGCGCGGAAGCCTCCCAGGTGGTAATCCGTGGGGCCCGCCAGCGAACGGGTATAAGCGACGTTCACGTTATGCTGGGGCGTGCACTGATCGCACCATTTCAGGTACTCCAGATTCAACGCGCCCTCCCGGTTGAAGAGATTCGGAAAGGTGCGTTGCTCGCCGCTCGGCCTGTAGGAGCCGTGGAACTGGATGTGGAGCTTGTGTCGGGCCGCCGATTCGAGAACACGCTCGCAGAATTGGATCATCTCCTGGTCGTCCCGGTCGAGGAAGTCTACCATCAGCCCGCGGACTCCCCAGCGTTCGTACTGCGTAAAGGCCTCTTCGAGCCGCTCGTCCAGGGCCCGCCAGTGGACCCAGAGGCGGATCCCGACGCCGCGCTGCCTGGCATACTCCAGTATCCTGGGAAACTCCAACTCCTCTCGTGGTTTCACGATGTCGGTATCCGGACCCGGTGCAAAATTCACCTGGGACTGTTGGTGCCACGGCTTGTCGTCGGCCACCACGGCGTGATAGGTGATGCCATGCCGGCCGCTGAAGTCGATGTAGTATTTGTGGGTTTCGTAGTTCATGCCGCACGGGAACGGCAGCCCCGCTTCGGCCGTTCCGTTCCACCAGTGCCACGTGGTCTTGCCAGGCTGCACCCAGGAGAAGTCGCCTTGCGGCGGATCGTTCAGGCAGACCAGCAGGTTGCTCTCGATGTGAAGGCCGGCCGTATCCGCCAGGAGCACGACCCGCCAGGGACTGAAGTGGGGCGTACGACCGGTGGCGCAAACCTCGGGCCGGCCCGGCAGCGGCGAAAGACGAGCCCGAAGGACCGGCGACTCCGAATCCGAAGCTCGTTCGAGATACATGCCGGGGAAATCGCGCAGGCGCGCTTCCGTCAGGGCGACGGAGAGCCCGCCGGGCCAAACCGCCAGTAGCGGCATGTCGATCAGGGTCTGGGCCGGGAGCTCCGAATACGGCTTGTGCTGGTATAGCGTCTCGTGCGGGGTGGTGAAGTTCGGCACCGTCGTGAACAGAATCGACGGGTTGCCGCTGAGCCGGAACTCGGTCGTCTCTGCGGCCAGGACGAAATTGCGCAGCGAGTCTTGTTCGGGAAGCCCGTAGCGGAAGGCTACGCCGTCATCATACGCGCGCAGCTCCAGCTTCCACGAGATGCCTGCGGCGCTCTTCAGACGAAGGCGCGCCAGGGAACACCGGTCTTGGACAAGGCGACTCTTGCCCCAGGGCAACTCGAACTTGTCGTCCAGGCGATCCTCCTGAACACGGACGAGTTGAGATCCTTCCGTCAGCGATCCGCTCTGGGCCAGGACGATATTCAGCGCGGAGGGCTCGATGATGCTTTGTCCGAGGCGAGTGACGGTGAACACGGGAGCAGCCTTGCTGTCTTCCTGGGGAAATGCTACGGCGATCCTATTCTTCCCGTCCGGCGAGGTAACGTCCGCCGCCCGCCGCGTATCGCCTCGCGTCGCCAATCCGTGTGAGAGAGTCATTGCTACAAGAAAGAGGCAGGTCTTTGAAACACTGGGTGCCATGACGATTTCTCCTTCACTCTTCATTGCGCGCTGCCGGCGAATCCACGTCGTCCAGAAGGCAGTCGAACGGACGAAACGCAGAGGCCAAGACGTCGGAAGGCCGGAGCCCTTGTCCGGAACGGAGGGCAGGGAGGACAAGAGCTCCACGTACACGTCCGACTCGGCGGATCGTCATTCCTTCACAAGATACGCTGACATGGCGCATCATACGTGGTTTGATCTTATCAGGCAAGCTCGCCCATGTGCGATTGTCACGCCGCTCGTTGATATAACTGTTTGACATCGACGACTCTGTTCCTATACTCCAGATTATGCCAGGAATCCGTCATTCAAGCATCGGTGCTTCTCTCATTCGCGCGATAGCTTTGCTCGTACTGATTTGCGGCCGGGCCGGTCTCATGGGACAGCCATCCGGGGCCGGGGAGAGCGGCACGACCATCTTGCCAGTGCCGGTTCGACCGGCGGCGGCGCCTGCGGGCGCAGCGGTCACGATGCGGTACACCTGGAAGGCTGTCAAGCCGACAAGCATTCCCTGCAAGGCCTTCGTTCATATCATCGATGACGAGAGGCGCATGGTCTTGCAGGACGACCACACCCCGCCCGTCGGCACGTCCACGCCGGGCTGGCAGGGGACGATCACCTACGAACGACGTCTCGTGATCCCCGCTCACATCGCCGACGGTCGGTATCGAATTGCCATGGGACTCTACGGCGAGACCGGCCGGGTGACACTGAGGGCAGGGCGGGGAGTCTCGGCCCTGGGAGGCGACAGTTATCAGGTCGGCGTTCTCGAAGTCGATGCCGACGCTCCCTGGCCGCCGGCTGATACGGAGAAGGCCCCCAGCTTGGATCTATCGGGTTTTCGCCTGACCTTCAGCGAGGAATTCGATGGACCGCTGGATGTCTCGGCCTGGGGACCGGGGACCCGCTGGATTGCCCACACGCCCTGGGCCGGTGACTTCGGAGATGCGCGCTTCGCCGATCCGGGTCGCGATTTTCCCTTTACCATCAAGGACGGCGTCCTTCGTATCGAGGCCAGGAAGGACGAAGCTGGGAAGTGGTCGTCCGGGTTGTTGGCATCCAACGATCCGCTGGGCAATGGTTTCTCTCAACAATATGGCTATTTCGAGATGCGGGCCAAGCTGCCGCCTGGGCCGGGCGTCTGGCCGGCTTTCTGGCTGTGTTCGAGTTACAACCGCAGGGACAAAACGGCAGGGCGGGACGGTTCCGTCGAAATCGATGTTCTCGAATACTACGGCCGCACGCCCAGTTCTTTTACATCAACGGTTCACGTCTGGCGTCCCGAGCCGCACCGTAGCGAAGGCCATACCATCACCACCAAACCCCTTGAGGCGTCGAGCGGATTCCACAATTACGGGTGCCTGATCGATCCGGAACGGATCACGATGTACTTCGACGGGATCGAGGTTTGGCAAAGCGAGACGCCGGCCGAGCACAACAAGCCGCTGATGGTCCTGCTCAACCTGGCATTGGGCCCCGGCTGGCCCATCGACAAGACCCCGAATCCATCGGTCATGGAGGTGGACTATGTGCGGGTCTATGCAGAGACCCAGGCCGTGATGAGGCAAAAGGCGAAAGTGCGGAATTGACCTGCCCCGCGGACGGTGGGCAGGGCATCTTCAACAGGGAAGAACGGGTCGAGAAGAGGAGAGACCATCATGCAATTGTCGAGAGCGTTCAAGTACGTTGCGTTGGCTATTGTTGTCTTGGCCGTCTCGGCAAACGTTGGGATAAGCGAAGCCTCATCGCTGGCATCGGGCCTCTCACGGCTTGATGATCCAGAAGAAGGCGCCGATCAACATTGCCACTGCGACCCAACCAGCGACGAAGCCGACGATATCAATGAGCTTCGGGCGGGAGATTTCGAAATCAGGATGCTCGAACCAGGGGCGGCGTGGCGCCGGCACGGTCCCCTCGGGAAGGGTGAACGAGGTCGTTTCCGGCTCGTTGGGAGCAATAGGGGTTCGCAGGCATTCATAGAAGCGGTCCAGTTTCTCCTTAGCCACCGACTTGGTGAGCAAGCTGACCACAATTGCTGTGATGAAGCCGGAGGCGATGTACAGAATCATTTGCCAGGGCAGGTAGAGCTTGCCCTCAAACAACATGAAGGCAGGTAATCTGTCCGCCAGCGTCGCGTTGAAGTCCCACAAGACCGTACCAAATATTTCGACCTTGCTGGTGAACAGCAGTACCGCGAAGCTCAAGAGAGTCGATATCCAGGCGGCTATCGACGTGGCGCGCCGCCAGAACAGCCCCAGCCAGAACGGGATCGCCATCATCGCTGAGACCTTCCAGAATATTTCGAGGCCTTGTACGACGCTTTCGAGGTTGAATGCGAAGAAGACGCCGGCCGCGACAACAATCCCTGCGACAACGCGCCCGATAAGAGTGTAATGTCTATCCGTCTTGTCTTTCACCAGAAACGAACGATAAATGTTTTCCGTAAACAGCGCCGACGAGGCGACCATGAATGCGTCGCAGGAACTCATGACAGCCGCCAGCATCGAGGCGATGAACAGACCGATCAGCCCGGGCGCGATCTTGGGCAGAAGACTATGCGCCATGAGACCATACACGTGGTCAACGTCGACTTCTGTGCCGGCGTACAATCCAACGGCACAGAGTCCCGTAAGCACCCAGGCAATCGTGCATACCCGTTTGAACAGGATGCCGCACATCACACCGACACGACCTTCCATTTCGGTCTTGCCCGCGGCGGCTATGCCCATACTGTGGGGCTGAGTTACCCAGCCAAGCAAGCCGTTGAATGCGATGACCGCAATATAGAACGCCGTGATTTCGGCCGGGGCAACCATCTTGAACATATCCGGATTCTGTATGCTCTCCCGCAGGCTCGCCATCCCACCGACAGCCGACAGGGCGAAAGGCAAGATCAAGAAAGAGAGAACGATTGTGAGTATCCCCTGGACGAAGTCCGTGAGGATCGCGGCACTCAGGCCGCCTGCGATCCCATAGATAATGAAAACCACGGTCATCGCACAAATGGCGATTCCGGGATTGATGTCTCCTCCCGACACCGCCGTGATCATGGCGCTGCTGCCCTTGAGCATTACGCCGATATTCACCATCAGTTGCAGCATCCCCACGACGGCGTACAGACCTGCGACGCCCCGGTCGTATCTGGCGCAAAAGTAATCTCCGATGGTGACCGCTCGCATTCGTCTGAAGATCGGGGCCAGCAGCCAATAGAAGGGCGTTGCAAACAGCCAGAGCCATTGGTACCAGATCCCGGAGACGCCGGAGCGATAGGTCTTCGCCGCGACACTGACTGCCTGGTCGGAGTGGGTCCCGGTCCCGAAGGTGAAGAACATCATCATGACTTTGCCGAACTTGCGGTCGCCGATGAAGAAGCTGGCGGCGTTGCGAACGCGCTTGGCCGCCGACACCCCTATGGCCGCAATCAATGTCAGGTAGAAGACCAGGACCAACCAGTCAATCCAACTGACTCCAAGCATGATTTCCTACTCCCTATCCAAGTTGGCGTCGTACCGTGCACTTTTGGATGTGACGGGCGATCCTTCACACCCCTTCATGTTCCGACATCGACCGCGATGCTTCTTGCCGTCCGGGCTCGGACAGATCCAACCCTGCTTCAATGACGAGGGACTAAGTATACCGGATTTGACATCGACAGCAACAATCGTCCGGGCTACCACCATCAAAGGGGCCCAGAAAGGCAGATTCCCGAGATGGGATGCGGAGGCGGCGGGACAAAGAGATTGCATCACAGCTTGACAAAGACCCAGAGTACGGTAATATCCGAACAAGCAATTGAATGCCCGAAACCGCCAGGGTGTATGATGATTGGAGTGGACATGAGACCGTCATTGCAGGCTGCATTCCTTGCGGCACTCCCTGTAGCATCGACGCCACGATTGGGCGGGACGCCTATCTGGACTATTCTCAGAAGTACAGCAAGATGCCGATCCCTGACTGTGATTGAGACGGCGACCCTCAATGGACATAACTGTTCCGCATTATTGAGCTGAAGGAGTCACGCATGAATCCTGAAGAGCAGAAGCTCTCCATCAAGGAGAAAGTCGGCTACAGTGTGGGCGATACGGCGTCAAACCTCTTTTTTCAAACCTTCATCCTGTTCATCACGATCTTCTACACGGATGTGTTTGGCATTACCGCCAAGGCCGTGGGAACCATGTTCCTGGTCACCAAGATCTGGGATGCGGTCAACGACCCGATCATGGGTATCATCGCAGATCGAACGAACACCCGATGGGGAAAATTCCGACCCTATCTGGCCTGGGTGGCGATACCCATTGGAGTGCTTGGCGTATTGACCTTCACGACACCTGAATTAGGCTCAGCAGGCAAGCTCATATACGCGTACGTCAGCTACACATTGCTGATGATGGCCTATACGGCGATCAATGTGCCCTATTCCGCCATCATGGGCGTCATGACCTCTGACTCCAATGAACGAACCGTCGTGTCCTCTTTCCGATTCGTGGCTGCTTTCGTGGGACAGCTCATCGTTCAATACTCTGTCCTGAGGTTAGTCGACATCTTCGGGAAGACCAACGAAGCACAAGGTTGGCAATGGGCTATGGGCATTCTTTCTGCGCTGGCGGTCGTCCTGTTTTTCATTGCTTTCGCCACGTCTAAGGAGCGCGTCCAACCTCCGAAGGGACAGAAGACCCCGTTCAGACAGGATTTCGCCGATTTGATGTCGAACGCACCATGGCTGTTGATCGGTGCCGCAACCGTCTTTCAGCTCATGTACATCTGTATCCGAAATGGCAGTGTCGCGTACTACTTCGAGTACTTTGTCAAAGATCAATCGATGACACTTCTCGGCAAGAACTATGACTTCACCTATAAGGGCCTGATATCCTCATTTCTTATGGCGGGAACCGTCATGACGATCCTTGGAGTCGTTTTGACGCCGCGTATCAGCAGAGTATTCGGCAAGTCAATGACTTATGCCTGTCTGTTGGGTATGGCAGGCATATCTTCGGGGCTGTTTTACTTCTTGGGTCCGCAGGATATCACTCTCATGTTTGTTCTCCAAATGATCACGTCCTTTTCCGTCGGACCAGTGTCGGTGCTGCAATGGGCGATCTATACCGACACGGCCGACTATTCAGAGTGGAAAACGGGGCGGCGCGCTACCGGGCTGGTGATGTCCGCTTCGCTGTTCGCGCTGAAACTCGGAATCGCTCTGGGCGTTTCGGGCCTCGCATGGATCCTGGCAGCTTACGGCTATGAGCCCAACCAGGAACAGACCGAGAAGGGATTGCTCGGCATACGCATGGTCATAAGCGTCTATCCCGCTATATTTGCTGTTATTGGCATGGTCATCATGTTCTTCTATCCGCTGAAGAAGCACTTGATGATGCAGGTCGAGACGGAACTGGTCGAACGCCGTCGACAGCACGAAGCAGAGAACGATGCCTGATAGGGAGGCCCCGATGACCTCTCGGAAGGCCATCATGAAATCGGTGGCATCTTCGCTGTCTCTTGTCATCCTTTCCGTATTCGATGACGAGGGCGCGAGATGGCTTGCCTTGCAGGAGGGCTCTGACAAATGACGTCGTGATCGGTGGCTCCGTCCGCCGCGCGCGAATCGGGTGATGGAAACAGTCGAAATCGTAACCGTTGGTGATGGAGTTCGAGCATGAAAATGCCACGTTCATCATTGTGCCTGTACCTGTTGTTGTTTTCTCAGGCCGCCCTTTGCCAAGTCAGGCTGCCTCGTTTGGTGAGCGATGGGATGGTGCTTCAGAGAGATGCCCAGGCAAAGGTGTGGGGCTGGGCTGCCGAAGGTGAAGCGGTTACGATCAACTTTGATGGCAGGACGTATCGCGCCACAACCGGCACCGACGGCAAATGGACGGTTCTGCTCTCCGAGCTGAAAGCAGGTGGTCCTTACACCATGGAGATTCGCGCGAGCAATCATATCACCCTGCAGAACGTTCTGGTCGGTGACGTATGGGTGTGTTCGGGACAGTCTAACATGCAGCTATGGATGGGCCGGGTGAAATACCGCTATGCCGATGTCATCGCGCATGCCGACAATCCAATAATCAGGCAGTTCATCGTTCCGGGCCGATACGATTTTCAGGAGCCGCAGGACGATGTGACATCGGGCCGCTGGGTATCGGCAAATCCAGAGAGCGTGCTTGAATTCACTGCTGTCGGGTATTTCTTCGCAAAGACACTATTTGAGAGGTACCGTGTTCCCATCGGCTTGATCAACGCAAGCCTGGGGGGCTCGCCTGCCGAGGCGTGGTTGAGCGAGGAGGCCCTGAAGGCGTTTCCGGAACATCTGGACACGGCCAAGCGGTTCCGGGACAGCGCCTATCGCAATCAGATCATGGAGAAGGACAAGGCGGTCAGCGACGCGTGGTATGCTCGTGTCCAGCAGCTTGACAGGGGGCAGGCAAAAGATCAACGGCCGTGGTATGACCCAGGTTGCGATGCCTCGGAATGGGCGACGATGAATGTTCCCGGCTACTGGGCGGATGAGGGCCTGGGACGTGTCAACGGCGTAGTCTGGTTCAGGAAGGAAATCGATGTTCCCGCTTCGATGATCGGCAAGCCCGCCCGGCTGTGGCTGGGCCGGATCGTCGACGGCGACTCAACCTACGTCAACGGCACGTTGG
>Ga0207752_1000269_pt1 | contig 24928 bp, 20 predicted proteins | sample Pon2CUnioCityCA_6_FD_187272 | JGI IMG/M metagenome (GOLD analysis project Ga0207752, IMG submission 187272) | Marine sediment microbial community from Union City, CA, USA - Pond 2C Sediment 2 (SPAdes) | ecosystem: Environmental > Aquatic > Marine > Intertidal zone > Salt pond sediment ... | reverse complement strand
CAGCCAGCACTCGCTCGATCAACTCAGCCAACTCCTTGTCACCGATCCCCTCTTCTTCTGCCAGCAGCAAAGCCGGTGCCGCTGCTGCCCATCGCTCTCGCCAGATGCGTGTTGTGCCCCGTTGGATGTTCAAGCCCTGGGCCACCTGCGTATTGTTGGCACCGTCGGCTGCCTCCAGCACAATCTTACAGCGGCGCACCAGCCGCTGGGGGTTGGTCTCGCGGCGTGCAAGCTGCTCCAGAATCTCACGTTGTTTTACCGTCAACTCGATTGGCGTTGGCTTGGGGCCTGGCATCTCTTTTGCTCCTTTTCCTGTCTTAACCTTTGTCAGGCCCGGTATTATAGCACAATCTACAACTGATGGGTCTTTTTAGCCGCGATGTACTAGGCATCTTGCCGAAGCCGAATGATAATCTCAGGTGCGCTAGAGAATCAGGAACGCGACACAGAAACGAGAGGAGCTGAGATCGCACACGTCATCATCGGGCACCATTCTCAGTTACGCTCCCGGCTGACGGGGCTCAGGAGGGCAGAATGCCTGCCTGGTGCTGGGTCGCTTCGAGGACTAGCGCCCTTTCTAAACTGGATGGTGCATGGCACTTGCCGAAGGCGTCGCTGAAGTGCACTGCACCTCACGCCCCCCCGCTCGCCCTGGATCACGGATCCAGGGCCTGGCCAAAGGTCAGACTCTAACTTGCCCTCCAGCTAGCAACCTCCTGCTTGGGTAGTGGCGAGCTGGCGAAAGGGCTGAGGACCAAGTTTGGCGGTTCTAGTCGCTACCAAGAGGGGAAGAGAAGCCACAAGGTCAACGACCAGACGCCGGCTGAGCAGAAAGGCTGAACCCTACGGCTCAGGCGGCAGGAAGCTGCCCGCTCCGATTGCCACGAACATAATCCCGCTCAGCGCGTGGGCCAGCCACGGGGTGACAATGTTCCCGGTGCGCTGGAAGGCATACCCGTACACGAGCCCCGCGGCGAACGTCGCCGCCAGGCCTTTCGGGCTGTAGAGCGGAAACGACGACCGGGCCGATCCACCGAAGATCGGGAGCAGATAGTGCCAGGCCGTGAACCCGATCGTCGCCACCAGCAGCCCCCACCCCTGCCCCAGCCCGCGCTCCCATCGCGGCTGGAGCCAGCCGCGGAAGAAGAACTCCTGGAACGGGCTGACCAGAAGCAGCCACACAGGAACGCCAAGAGCCAGCTGCCGCCCGACGTCGATGACCAGTGAGCGCTCGGGCACGGTCAGGTATCCGATGGCAGAGGCAATGACTCCGGCCCCGACACCCCAGGCTGCAGCCCCGAGGAATCCGTCTCCTCTGAACCCCATCTCGGCCCACCGCCCAGTCACTTTTCCCCAGAACAGTGGGAGTAGCAGGCCAGCGAGCGCCATCGCGTGAAGCGCCATTTCCACCCGGCGACTGGCAGCGGTGAGCGAACAGAAGATCCCGAAGACCGCCACGGCCTCGATGAGGAACCTCCTGCCTGTCTCCTCGCTGGACGTCGATGCTTTCACAGGCGCCCCTTCCCGCCGGGCGACGACGGGCTCTCTACGGCATCTCAGGAAGCGCGCTCAACGACGCGTAGGCCACGCCGACCATGGTTGGGCCCGTATGGGCACCGAGCACGGTGGAGATAGAGCCCGGCGACAGCCATGTACAATCGAAACGTTCGTCGATCTCGTCCCGCAGCCTGGCCGCCCCTTCCTCGTTGTAGGCGTGCAGCACCTGAACGCGCATCCTGGTCCCCGGAGCGTGCTGCTCGCCCATCAGATCGACCAACCCCCTGATCGCCCCTTTGAACGTCCGCACCTGACCGCGCTGCACGTAGGTCCCATTCACTTTCTCCACGCCGATCAGCGGCTTGATGTTCAACAGCGACGCGATCAACCCCTTCATGTGGCTGATCCGCCCGCCGTGTATCAGATACTTGAGCTCCTTCAGCGTGTAGACGCTCTCGCTCGCCGTTCCAATGCCCTCCAGCAGGGCCAGAATCCGTTCCTTCGACCAGCCCGCTTGCGCCGCCCGAGCCGCCGCCTCCACCTGCCATCCCGCGGCGGCCGACAGCGTCTTCGTGTCGACGTGGGTGACGTTTGCCTCCGGCACCAGCGCCGCCCCCGCCTGGGCCGACTCGAAGGTGCCGCTCAAACCCGACGACATATGGATCGACAGGATCTCCGGGTCCGTCGCCGCCATCCGTCGGTAGACCGCGGCGAAATCGCCCGCCGAGGGTTGCGACGTAACGGGGAGATCATCGGCCTCCGCCAGCAAGCGATAGAAAGCCTCCGGCTCGGTGTCCACGCCGTCGCGGTAGGACCTGCCGTCAAGGGTCACGACGAGGGGCACCACCTCGACCTTCAGTTCAGCTGCCTGCTCGGGCGAGAGGCCTAGATCTGTCCCGCTGTCCGTCACAATCTGCATCAAATCTTCTCCTTAGCGCCCAGGGCGCCATTTCATTCCTGGTTCCGAGAGATCAGAAGCCATAGATGTCTCACCCACCAGGACCTGTGCTCGTATCTATTCGTACTAGCTCGCTGCGAGTCTCCCGACTCAACTTCCTGGCATCAGAGAGGCTGGCCGACCCGCAGCTCGGGTCGCTCACCGGCGTGTCTCAGCGTCAGTCGATGCCCGCGGACAGATTCTTCTCACTCCCGGCAAAGGCAGCTCAGTTGCCGTAGGTCGCCGCCAGATAGTCGAGCAGGACAGCTCGCTCTTCGTCGGTCAGCTGCGCCCCGTATTCGACCATCCGCGTCACCGTGCTCTCCCACTCCTCGCGGCTTTTCTGCGAGCTCTGCACGCGATCCAATGTGTGGCACACCGTGCAGCGCTCCTCCAGAAGCACCTGCGCCTCTTCCACCGGCGCCTCCGTCGGTTCCGGTTCCTCTGTCGGCGGCGCCGTTGTGGCCGTCGGCTCCGACGTGGCCGTTGGCGCTTCCGTCGGTGGCACAGGGGTCGCCGTCGGCTCTGCCTGCGTTGCGGTTGGCTCCTCCGTCGGGAGCGGCTCCGTCGCCGCGGGAAGTTCCGTCGGCGGTGCGGGGGTCGCCGTGCTCACCTCGGGCGCGGGCTGTCCGCACGCTGACGCAACGACTATCAGCACAGTCAAACACAGAATCAGAATCCCAAGTCTCTTTCTCATAGGTACTCCTCCTTCCTTGCTCGTATTCTTGATGGTTCCCACCTAGTGGTTCACCGGATAGGCGTCCAGAATCCCATACTCTCCCGTCACCGGGTCTCTGAACAGCGAGAGCCGGAGCGGATGATAGCTCAATAGCGAGAAGGCCGCCACCATGATCACCAGGGCCACCACGGCCATGCCACCAATAGAACTCGGTGCCTTCTGCGCCAGCAATGTCCGATAGCTGATCCATTGACCCACCCCAACCGACACCACGAAGACCACGATGTCGGCAGCCAGAACGTTATCCCCGGCAATCGCAGTGTAGGCGTAGAACAACGCCACGATCAGGGCGGGGATAGAGAACAACGCCGCGCTCTTCGCGATCCAGTAGTTGTTCACCCGCTTTCTCAGGGCCGCGTATTCGATCAGCGTGAACGCCAGGCCCGGCCAGAACCCCAGCTTCAGGTGCTCCCAGACGCTCTCGTTGACCGGCGCGACGACGGCCATCGGCCGCCAGTACCCCGACCGGGCGAAGGCGAAGTGGAGCGCTGAGCCGACGAGGATAATGAAGATCGCCCCGGCGAGCTCCCAGCGGCGGATCTTCGCTTCCATTTCCCTCCCTCACCTCTGCATCTCTTCCTCCACCATCGCCCGCGCGGCCTCCCGGATCGCCACCAGTTTGTACGCGCGACTCCACCGGTTGGCCGGCAGCAGGTCGTAGACCCGGGCCCGCGTGTGCTGGATCCAGCGCTCCATGCTCGCCAGGCACGTGATCATCCCGTTTCCGCTGCCCCCGGCGGCGGCGACGGCGATCATCGGCTTCCCGTAGACGCCGCTTTCTGCCCCCCGCGGTGCCTCGCAGCGCCGGAAGCGATCCGTGAACGCCTTCGCCGACTCGCTCATCTCGTGCCAGTAGACCGGCGAGACGAGCACGCAGGCGCCGGCGTCGAGCACCCTCGCGTGGAGGGCCTGGAAATCGTCCTCCTCCTGGCACGCGTGTTCTTTGAGGCACGGCCCCCACCCGTTGTCGCACGCCTGGCACATCCCGACCTCCAGGTCGTTGAGGCGTACCTCCTCGGCCTGTGCACCCCCCAGACGCGCCCCTTCCACCGCGGCGGCGGCACATGCAGCCGTCAGACCATCCTCGTTTGGACTTGCGCTAATGACGACGACGTTCATCTGTCTCCCTACCCTCCCTGTCGGTGAAATCAATTGGCAACCTTCCCGAAAGCTACAAGCGACCTCCTCGAGACAAAGGGACTGCTAATGTCAACCCTATCACGACCAGCGCGACCACTGCACAGCTTTCGGGAAGGTGATCACCCGGCCGCCTCCTGCCGCCGGTTGAACTGCCACACCAGGAGCATCGGCGCGAGCGCGGCCACGCCGACGACCAGCGCGACCAGGACCGCCGCGACCCCCGCTGCCGCCAGCGGCGGTACCATCAGCCCGGCCGCGACCATGGCCAGGCCCAGCGCGAGGATCACCAGCGCCACCAGCCCCACGATCATGCTTACCCGCCGGGCCCGCCGCAGCGACGCCCGGCGCGGGCCGTCGATCCGTCCCGTCTGACCGTGGACGAGCAGCGCGTGGGCGTGCCCCTCGTCGTCCCTGTAGGCCGTCGCGTAGACAGGCAAGAGAAGCAAGGACCAGTTCCGCTGCCCGTACGTCGGCGTCCAGAGGAACTCTCGGAAGTGATCGGCCGCCGCGGCCCTCTGACACTCCCCTGCCGCCCGTTGCCGGACCGCCAGCACCGCGGCCGACCAAGCGTCCTCCGGCGTGCGGTCGGGCAGGGCGATCGAGGCCTCCGCCGTTGCCGAAGGTTGGTACGGTTCCCTCGTCCCATCGTCCCAGTGGCCCAGGCGCTCTCTCAGCCGCGCGTCCTCCTCCAGCGCCGGTGCGGGGACGTTGTCATACATCCGCGTCAGGCGCCCGACTCGCGGCTCCCACCGGGTCCGCGTCTCCTCCACCTCCCGGGTTATCCAGCCGCCGTGGCGGTCGTCGTACCGCTCCTCATGGCTGACGACCTGGTAGTCGAACCCGGCCTCGGCCTCCCACAGCGCATCCGCCTCCACGTCGACCAGCCACGTTGGCAGATAGACCTTCTCCAGCCGGGATTTGAGCGTCTCCGCGTTCAGGTCCGCGGGCGGGAAAGGGATGCCGTCCGCAAAGGTCTCCACGCCCTGTTCCAGGCCGTCGGGCGACACCTCGAAAGGCACGACGAACTCCGGCGGTCGGACGATGGGCAGCTCCCCCACCTCGTCCTCCAGCGAAGTCAGCGCAGTTTGGGAGCAGTGAGGGCATCGGGTACGTGCGCGGTCCGCCCCGACAAGATACTGCCAGTCACAATGCTCGCAGACCGCGGCCTGGAGTGGTCTCCCCCATCCCTCAGGGATAGTGGATCCGGTTCGCTCCGCTGCCCGTTCAGACATCGTCCAACCTCCGAGCTTTCTGGAAGATGACGAAGCCGATGATGATTCCTACGATCAGCACCACCATCCCCGCGCCGGCGACGACCCCTCCGATGCCCAGCAGGACTGTGACCAGACCGGCGAGGGTGATCAGAACCCCCGGCGCCAGGGCAGCCCCGATGGCGAGCCCTACCTTCGTCCAGTCGACCGGACGCTGTCCGGCGACCTCGCCCGTCTGCCCGTTGACCATCACCTGGTAAGCCTCCGCACCGTATCGGTACGCCCCCACGTACGCGGGGACGAGGATGTAGCGCCAGCTTTCGTCGCTGAAATCCAGCTCCATACTGAAGTTGCGGATCTTCGACGTGCTCGCCTGATCCCGGCAGGCCGCCCGGGTCTCCTCCCGCATCCGGTGACGGGCCGCCTCCCACGCTTCCTCCAGGGGCACGTCGTACGCCTGGGCGTGGCTCCCGGCCAGGAACTGCGGGTCGTAGGCCACCAGCCCGCTCAGGTCGAAATCCTTGATCCGCTCCATCAGCACCGGGCTGAGCCGGGCCGTGCCCGGGATCGGCAGATCGTCGAATCTTCGCGTCACGTTCCCCGACTCCCAGCGCCACACCGTCCGCGTGCGGGTCTTCCACTCACCGCCGGACCGGTACCGCTCGGTTTTCGTATGTCCCACCTGAGCCCGCCATCGCGCCCTGGCCGCCCCGTCGAACGTCCAGGTCGGCAGGTACATCGACGTCAGGTCGACCGCCGCGGCCAGCCGCTCCAGGTCGCCGGGAACCATCCAACTGCTGCCCAGCCACTCTCGAATCGTACGCCGACACGCCTCGTCCGTCATCTCGAAGGGTACCAGGAAGCGGGGACGGAGCGCGTCTTGACTCCCCGGCCGCTGGATGAGCTTGCGCGAGCCGCAGAACGGGCAGGATACCGTCATCGACTCGGGCGGCACCGAAATCTGCGCCCCACACCCCTCGCAGGTCAGGTCCTTCCGCTCCGTGCCCCAGCCGTGAGCCGCCCGCTCCATCGTCTCCACCTTGAACTCGAACTCACGGGCCCCTTTGCCGACCACGTCGCGCTCCGGCGCTTCGTAGTATCCGCAGTACTCGCAGCGCAACCCCCCGCCGCCCACGCTGTAGGCCGTCGTCCCGCCGCAGCGCGGGCAGGAGAAGTCGACGACGGCTTCCCCTGGCCCCGTGTCCTCTGGCACAGGCCGGTAGACCAGGATGCCATCGACGCTAGATTCTGCTTCGACGAACCCCGCCGGGGGGAACGGCTGAGCCTCCATACACCCCTCCCAAATGATCTCTTCGACCCGTCAGTCCAGGCTGACGGCATAGAATGACCCATTATAACATGACTGGGCCACCGCCAAAGCCGACGGCAATCTACGGGAGACAGCCAGCACCTCCCCTTCTGCGTCGAAAAGCACCATATTAAGCCCTATCTATGATGATTTTCGTAATTTGGGGTTGACAGGGCTACGATTTTGCTGTATACTGGTCTCAATGGAGCCCATTAAGGAGGGATGCCGTGGACCAGACAAAGCTTGACCAACTCGACCGCGAAATCATCAGGTTGCTCCAGTATGACGGACGGATGCCCTTCACCCAGATCGCCGAGAAGGTCGACGTCTCGGAAGGGACCGTGCGCCGCCGCGTTACCCAGCTGATTGAGAGCGGCATCATGCAGATCGTCGGTATCGTCGAGCCCCAGTACCTCGGTTGGGGCTCGGCCGCGATGGTCGGTGTGAGCGTCGAGGTGGGTAACATCGATTCGGTCGCCGAACGGATCGCCGGGTTTCCAGAGGTCAGCTATCTCTTTATGGCCTCCGGCGAGTTCGATCTCTTCGTCGAGGTCTATTGCCGGAATCGAGAGCAGTTCGTCTCCTTTCTCAGCGACAAGCTCCACAGCATTCCTGGCATCCGACATACCAGGACATTTATGATTCTCAAAATGTACAAGCTCTCCTACCGCTGGGGAGAGGCGTCCGTGCCCACAGCAGAGGAGACAACCTAGACCCGGTGTCAGGATGCTGACCAGTCAGCTATCCGATTCGACCGCCGATCTGGTACACGAGAAATCGGTCGAGATCCTCCTCGAGGTGGGCTTCTGCGTGCCAGAGTCGGGGGCCCTGACCCGTCTCGAGGCCGCTGGCTTCCCGATCGATCGGGATTCACAGATGGTCCGCGTCCCGAAGGCGCTTCTCGATGAAGCCCTGAGGACGTTACCGCGAGATGTCGCGCTCTATAACCGCGCCGGGGAGCAGCCCATCCCCTTCCAGCAAGGGTCTTGTTTCATGGGCGCTGGGACGCCGGTCAACGTGCTCGATCTCGGCGCCGGCGAGCGCCGCTCTGCAACTAGACAGGACGTATGCAACCTCGTAACCCTCCAGGATTACCTAACCGAGGTCGACATCGTCCGCCCCACCGTGACGGCCACCGATCAGGGCGAGTGCTCGGATCTGGTCGAGATCGCGGAGCTACTTCGCCGCACCGAGAAGCCCGTCGTCCACCGCGTCCTATCGGCCGAACGGGTCGACGCTGCGTTCCAGATGCTCACCGCCGTTGCCGGCGGAGAGAATTCCTTCCGCGACCATCCAAACTTCGCCACCCTCTACTGCCCCATCAGCCCCGGCTACTTTACACCTCAGAACGTTCGCTGCATGCTCCGCTGGGCCGCGCACGGGGTACCCATCACCCTGCTCAGCATGGCGATGGGCGGGGCCTCGGCCCCGGCTACGCTGCTTGGCGAGCTCGTCGTCATCAACACCGACGTCCTCGCCTGGATCGTCGCCCTTCAGATCCTCCATCCCGGGACCCCCCTCCTCTACGGGAGCGTCTCAGCCGTGCTCGACATGCGCACTGGCTTGCTTCCCCTGGGCGCTCCGGAGCGCGGGTTGATCAACAGCGGAGCGGCCGCGATGGCCCGCTACTACGGAATCCCGGCTATGTGCGGCGGACTTTCGTCCGACGCCAAACAACTCGACGCCCAGGCCGGGTACGAGAAGGCCCTGACCGCTGTTCCCCTCCTCCTCGAGGGGGCCGAGATCATCTACGGCATCGGCGCCATAGATGCTGGGGCCACCATCTCGTATACTCAGATGGTGCTCGACGACGAGTTGGCGGCCGGCCTGCGCCGCATGATGGAAGGGATCACGCTCCACGATCTCGACGAGGAGGTGGCCTTGATCAAGTCGAATACGCCGCGGGGCAACTTTCTGAAGGAAAAGCACACCAGGCGCACCTTCCGCGAGCACTGGCAGCCCGGCATTCTGAGCCGCGATGCGTACGAGGCCTGGGAGGCCAAAGGCGAGACTATTGAGGAACGGTGTCGCCAGAAGGCCCAGGATATCCTGGAGCAGCATAAGCCGGGCCGTCTCCCGGCCGACGTTGAAGCGGAGCTGGAGCGCATCGTGCGTCGCCACCTCGGGCCGGACTTCCACTTCGAAGGGTGGTAGGACCCGCTGGGCGGCGGATAACTCGACATTCCCGTTATGGCATCCAATTGTCTATGCAAAACAAGGAGCACTGTATGCCCAATCTGGAGCCCATTCGGCCATCGTTCCACCTCGAGGTGCTGAGCAGCAGCCAGCTGGAAGCAATTCGAACCGCCACCCTCGACGTTCTGAAGACCATCGGCATCTGCTTCCCCTCCGAGAGGGCTCTGGCCGTCTTCGCCGAGCACGGGGCCGACGTCGACTTCCAGAACCAGATCGTGAAGCTCCCATCGGATCTGGTGACGCAAGCCATGGAGCAGGCCCCTCGCTCCTACACGCTGGGGGCGCGCCACGAGGACGCTGACTTGTTCCTCGACGGGGAGGCCTCATACTTGGCCACCGATGGCTGCGGCGTCGAGACCCTCGATTTCGACACGCGCGAGCGGCGTCCCTCGCGCAAGGACGACGTGGCGAAGATGGCCCGCGTGGCCGACTTCCTCACGTCGGTCTCCTTCTACTGGCCTATGGTGAGCGCTCAGGATTATGGCAGGACAGCTCCCCTTCACGAGCTCGATGCCAGTTTCAACAGCACCCTCAAGCACGTACAGACGGAGACGGTGATGGGCCGCAAGCCGGCTGAGTACGCGGTGCGCATGGGCGAGGTTCTGGCAGACAGTCGCGAGGCGATGCGGGAGCGCCCTCCCTTCTCTGTACTCATCTGCACCATCGCCCCGCTGGCCCAGGACAAAGAAGGCATCGAGGCCGGAATGGTATACGCCGAGGCCGGCATCCCGGTCGGCTTCATGGCCATGCCGAACATGGGATCCACCGCCCCGGCCACGCCGGGCGGCGCTCTGGTGATCGGCAACGCCGAGGTAGTCAGCGCTATGGTCCTTATGCAGCTGGTCGCGCCGGGCGCGCCGGTGTTCCATTCGATCCTCGCTTCCGTGATGGATCCCCACACCGCCGAGTACATCGTCAGCATCCCTCAGAAGTACCTCTGCAACGCGGCGGCCGTGCAGCTGGCCCACGACTGGGGGGTGCCCACCCTGGCCGGCGCCTTTGGGATGGACGCGAAGGAGCCCGGCACCTACAAGCAGGGGAGGGACAACGCCTACACCTCGCTGCTCGTCCCTCTGGCCGGGGCCGATCTGATCACGGGTAGCGGACTGCTGGAAGCATCCACGTTGCTGGTGCCGGAGCAAATCATTTTGGACGATGAGGTCTACCACACCAACCGGGTTCTGCTTGAAGGGATTGACACCGCCGCGAAGAGCCTGGCATTGGACGTGATCTTCGACGTCGGTCCCAAAGGCCACTTCCTGGCTCAGGACCACACGCGCCGACATCTGCGGGACATCTGGATCCCGGAGTTAACCCATCCGCGCCCAGCGGGCGTTGGCCCATCGGACGGTGGCATGCACCAGAGAGCGCAGGCTAAGCTCACCAGGATCCTAGCGGATCATCAACCCGAGGCACTGCCCGGAGCCGCTCGGGAGGAGCTGCAGGCGATCCTGGTCGCCGCAGCAGAGGAGCTGGCCTGATGGAAGTAGTCCCGCCGGCAATTTAGACTCGCTCGAGGACCGGCGGATTGCATCATTCGACAGGAGTCATCAATAATCCTTTACACAGAGGAGGACAGTATGTCAGAAGAGATCTACAATGAGCTAGCCCAGACCGTCGTGGTCGGAGAGCCCGAGCAGGCTGAGAAGTTGGCCCAGCAGTGCCTGGAGCAGGGCCTCGACCCCCTGGACTGCATCAACAGCGGGTTGACGAAGGGAATCCGACGCGTGGGCGAGCTGTTCGCCAGCGGCGAGTACTTTCTACCTGATCTAATCATCGGTGCCGAGGCGATGAAGACGGCCCTCGGGGTCCTTGAGCCCGCCTTGACCGAAGGCGGGCAGGGCCGAGAAGTCCTGGGACACGCCGTCCTCGGCACCGTCGAGGGCGACCTTCACGACATCGGCAAGACGTTGGTCGGCACGATGCTCACCGCAAACGGATTCGACGTTACCGACATCGGCACTGACGTGTCTGCCGCCGATTTCGTCCAGGCCGCGCAGGAGGCGAACGCAAACCTCATCGGCGCCTCGGCACTCCTGACCACCACCATGTCCGAGCAACAGAAGATCATTGAGACCTTCAAAGAAGCAGGACTGCGCGACCAGGTGAAGATCATGATCGGTGGCGCCCCGGTTACCAAGAGTTGGGCTGAGAAAGTCGGCGCCGACGGATTCGCAAAGGACGCTATCAGCGCCGTCGCGCTGGCCAAGAGGCTCGTCGGCGCACCCTAGCCCTTCCGCCGGGCGTCATGAGGGAACGATTTCAATTCTAAGTCTCAACGCCGCGACTTGAGCGGAGAGAGGAGGTGGCACTACACACAGTCACAGAAGCAGAACGTCGTTCAGTGGTGACCTTTGCATAGAAAGGTCTTACCGAGAAGCACACAGAGGAGGCACGAGATGTTGAGCCGCAACCATATGTCCAGGGCGCTGATGCTGGTGGTCGTCAGCTTGCTGCTAATCACTAGCCTCGCCAGCTGTGGCCCCGCAGCGACACCGGCTGAGCCCACGGAGGCCCCTCCCACCGAAGAGACCGAGCAAGAACCAGCCGAGGAGCCCACCGAAGAACCCACCCAGGAACCGACAGAGGTACCTCCGACTGAACCCCCGGAGGAGACAAGTATCACTATGGTCATCCCGGAGGATCCGCCCAGCTTCAACGGTACGGTGACCGACACAGGCTACGAGCTTATGGTGCAGGAGATGGTCTTGCTCGGCCTGGCCGAGATCGATCCCTACGGTGAGGTCTTCCCGGAGCTGGCGGCAGAGTTGCCCACCGTGGAGAACGGAGGCGTGGTCGTCGACGAAGAGGCCTGGACCATGGACGTTACCTGGCAGCTCCGTGACGACGTCACTTGGCAGGATGGTGAACCCGTCACGGCCGACGACGTCGTATTCACCTTCGAGGCGGCCACGGACCCTGAGACAGGGATCTGGTTCCCGGGGGCCGACTATCTCGACAGCGTGGAGAAGGTCGATGACTACACGGTCATCGTCCACTACGCTGGCGTCTATCCGGGCTACCTCACCCAGTTCGGCGGCGAGAGCCCGCCCCACATCTGGCCCGAGCACTACTGCGACGCCGACCAGGGCTTCGCGTCGTGGGACTGCAACCAGGAGCCCCTCAGCGACGGACCCTACCTCCTTGAGGAATGGGTCCGCGGCGACCACTTGACCTTCACGCGCAACCCTGACTACCACGAGGAAGGGAAGCCAAGCATCGACCAGGTCATCATCCGCATCGTGCCCGACGCGTCTGTCCGCAACACGATGATGGTGCAGGGCGACGCCGACTTCAACATGTGGCTATCCGAGAAGTTCATCGGGGAGATGGAGGAGGCTTCTGACATCGACGTCACCCTGAGCCCCTCCGGACGCTGGATCATGCGCCTCATCCCCAACCTGGCCGAGCGAAGATCCGTGGACCCCGCGAACCCGCATCCGATTCTTGCCGACGCGAACGTCCGCCACGCCATCCGCAAGGCCATCGACGTCCGCACCATCATCGACGAGATCTGGTATGGCTACCCCGAGGAGCGCTGGATGGAGTTCCGCGCCCCCTACGACGACTGCGACGTACCTCAGCCTGAGTACGATCCCGAGGAGGCCAGGGCGCTGCTCACCGAGGCCGGCTGGACAGACGAGGACGGGGACGGGGTCCGCGAGTGCCACGGATGCGCCAACGCCGAGGAGGGCTACCAGCTCTCCATAGAGTACGCCATCTACGCCGAGTACGGCGAGGAGCTCGAGCTGACTCAGCAACTCATCGCCGAGATGCTGGGTGAGGTCGGTTTCGATCTCCAGCTGGAGAAGATCCAGGGAGCCGTGATGTGGGATACGTACGACAACGGTGGAACGGAGCAGACGGGCGACTTCGACCTCAACATGTGGGACGATGGCTACCCCGGCGTCGATCCCAGCGACCACCTGTGGTACTTCTACCACTCCGCTGCGGCCGAGCCGGACTACGGGTGGAACGTCATGCGCTGGATCAACGAGGAAGCCGACACCATCATCGACAACTCATACACCCTGGACGAGGAGTACCGGCAGGAGATCTTCTGCGACTTTGCCAAGCTCCGTAACGAGGAGCTGCCGCAGATCCTCCTCTTCAGCACCATCGACGCCAGCGCGTACGCTGCGCGACTCGAGGGCCCCCAGGCGACGGTTAACGACATCCACACCTGGAACGTGGCCGACTGGACGGTCACGGAGTAGCGGGCACGCAGGCATTACCTGGATTGGGAAGCTGGTCGGGATGCCGTAGAGATCCGACCAGCTCCCGGTCCAGCGGATCTCAGATCTGCCCGCCGGGCGAGTAACCAGGAGGAGGTATGGGACAGCACATCGTGCGCCGGCTGCTTCAGGCGATACCACTTCTGCTTCTAATCAGTATCGTGCTGTTTGGGCTGGTCAACCTGGCACCAGGGGGACCTATGGCTGCCTTGAGTCGCTCTCGGCGCATCAAGCCGGAGAAACGCGAGCAGCTTGAGCGTCAGTTTGGCCTCGATAAGCCGCTGCCGGTGCAGTATTTGATCTGGCTCATCGGGAATGACTGGATGAAGATCGACGTCGACGGCGACGGCGTCGCGGAGAGCCGCGGCACCCGCGAGGGGATCCTGCGGGGCGATTTCGGGTTCTCGTACCGCACCCGGAGACCGGTCACCGAGGAGATTGCCGCCCGGCTTCCCAATACCGTCTACCTGATGGGCGTCACCCTCATCGTCGTCTACCTGCTCGCCATACCGATTGGCGTCCTCTCCGCGGTGAAGCAGTACTCCATCTTCGACATCGTCGTAACCACCCTCTCCTTCGCCGGGCAGGCTATCCCCGAGTTCTGGTTCGGCCTTATACTCATCCTGGTCTTCTACGCCTGGCTGGACAACCCGGTGACGGGGGAGCCGCTCCTACCCTCGGGCGGAATGCGCACGCTGGGAGATGGATTCTCGATTGTGGATCACGCCAGGCACCTGATCCTACCCGTGATGACGCAGGCCGTCGGATGGGTGGCCTGGTATTCGCGCTTCCTCCGCTCGAGCATGCTCGACGTACTCCACCAGCCGTACCTTCGCACCGCCCGGGCCAAGGGCCTGGCTGAACGTGTGGTGCTGGGGCGTCACGCCCTGAAGAACGCTCTCATCCCGCTGGTGACGATGGCGGCCGTCGATCTGCCCTATCTCTTCGCCGGTGCCGTCTTTGTGGAGATGATCTTTGCCTGGCCTGGCATGGGACGGCTCTACTACCAGGCGGCCCTCCAGCGTGACTATCCGACCCTGCTGGGCGTGCTCGTCATCTCGGCTGGCATTATGCTTTTCTCCAATCTGGTGGCGGACGTCGTCTATGGTATGCTCGATCCCAGGATACGGTACGATTGAGGATGTTCATACTTACAGCGCACCATCTCAGCAGATCTACGCAACACCGTGGTCACGTACGAGGAAAACACGCTCCGTGTGACCACGTGCGAGATCGATACGCGTCAGCTCTCAACTAGGGGAAGCAGACCATGCAGCCTTCGGACCGTACCACTGAACGTCCGCCCGAGGCACACACTATGGCGGATGAGATATGGAACCGCTTCCGCCGCCACCCCGGTGCCGTCGGAGGTGCGATCGTATTCGCCGTTCTTGTACTCGCCGTTCTATTGGCCCCTCTGTCACCCTACGATCCGACAAAATCCGACGTGCTCGATCGGCTCCAGCCCCCTTCCCTCGACCATCCGATGGGCACCGATCCTCTCGGCAGGGACCTGATGACCCGCGCGCTCTACGGAGGACGCATCTCCCTCCTAGTGGGCGCAATGGTCGTTGGCATCGTCCTCCTGATCGGCGTGCCCTTGGGGGCGCTGGCGGGCTACTTCGGCGGCTGGGTGGACAACGTGATTATGAGGATCACGGACGCTGCCCTTACGCTCCCGGCGCTGCTGGTGCTGATCCTGTTGAGCACCATTCTCCGCGAAATTGATCTCCCGATCCTGCAGAGGAACAGTGTTCTCACCATCGCCCTGGTCATCGGCTTGCTCTCGTGGATGACGACCGCCCGCCTCGTGCGCGCCAGCTTCCTCTCCATCCGTGAGAAGGATTTCGTGATGGCAGCTCGTTCCGTGGGGGTTTCAGATTTCCGGATTATGAGACGCCATGTTCTTCCTAACGCCGCCGGCCCCATCATCGTGGAGGCCACCCTGGAGATGGGATACGCCATCATGCAGGAGTCCGGGCTCAGCTTTCTGGGCCTCGGCATCCAGCCGCCGACCCCGAGCTGGGGCAACCTGCTCAGCAACGCCCAGGCCCATCTGGCGCCCCATCCCTGGCTGGCCATCTTCCCTGGATTGATGATCTTCCTGGCTATTATCGCTGTGAACTACATTGGCGACGGGCTCCGGGATGCCCTGGATCCGTTCAAAGTGCTGCACAAAGTGGGAGAGGTCTGATCACTCGCGCAACATCGTAAATCGGCCCGCGAGCTTGTGCAGTCCACTCCAGGGCTGCGCTGCTTCCCCGGGTCATTCAAATCGAACGCCCAAGGAGAACATCAGCTATGACCGTTGAACGTCCGTCCATAGAACCCATCAAGTCTCACCGCCGCCTCCGCTATCTGAGCGATGAACAGCTCGAGCGTATGCAGACAGCCACGCTGGAGATTCTGGAGGAGGTCGGTGTCAAGTTCCCCTCAGAAAGAGCACTGGCGACCTTCGATGATCACGGCGCCCACGTAGATCATGAGACCCAGATCGTGCGGATTCCTCCCGACCTGGTGCACGAGGCGATGGGACACGTGCCGCGCACCTTCCACGTCGGCGCGCGCGATCCATCCTGCGAGTTTGACCTTGAGGACGGCGTGACCTACTTCACCACCGATGGCTGTGGAGTCGAGACCATCGATTTCGAGACCCGGGAGCGCCGCTCGTCCCGCAAGGAAGACGTCGCACGCATGGCCCACATCGCCGACTATCTCTCATCCGTCGCCTTCTACTGGCCCATGGTCAGCGCCCAGGACCATGGCAAGACCGCCCCGCTCCACGAGCTCGATGCAGGCTGGAACAACACCGTCAAGCACGTCCAGAGCGAGACCCTTATGGGCGAGAAATCTGCCCGCTACGCCATCCAGATGGGGACGGTGATCGCCGGCAGCAAGGAGGAGCTCCGTCGCCACCCTGTCTTCTCCGTCGTGATTTGCACCATCGCCCCGCTGGTGCAGGATAAGCACGGCATCGAGAGCGCCACGGCATTGGCCGAGGCGCAGGTGCCAGTTGGGTTCCTCGCCATGCCGACCCTGGGCACCACCGCCCCCGCGACGCTGGCCGGGGCGCTGGTCGTTGGGGACGCTGAGGTGATCAGCGCCACGGTTCTAATGCAGCTCGTCAATCCAGGCGCACCGGTCTTCCACTCCATCATGCAGGGCTGGGCGGACCCGCGCAGCGGCAACTACGTGCCCTACCCCCTCGACTCCCGCTGTCGCTATGCCCCGGTGGAGATGGCGCACCATTGGGGCATGCCCTCCTTCGGCGGAGCCTTCGGCACGATGAGCGAGGAGCCCGGCACCTGGCAGGCCGCCGCCGACGTCTCCCTTGATCCGCTCCTCGTGTCATTGGCCGGGGCCGAATGGGTGACGGGGATCGGCCTCAACGACAGCTTCACCCTCCTCTATCCTGAGGCCATCATCCTGGACGACGATCTTTACCACCGGGCTCGATATGCCCTGGCAGAGATGAAGACAGACCCGGAGGCTGTAGCCCTCGACGTCATCCGCGACGTGGGACCTGGCGGTCATTTCCTGGGCGAAAAGCACACTCGCAAGCATATGCCCACGGCGATGAAGCCGGCCGTCACCCAGCAGACCGGGCCCGACGGCAGGTACCGCGAGCCCCGTGAGGTGGCCCGTGAGAAGGTGAAGTGGATCCTTGAGAATTATCAGCCGCAGCCTCTGGAGAAGGCCAAGCAAGACGAGCTTACCCGCATATTGGACGCCGCCGATGAGGAGTTGGGATAGTCGAGTCCCGTGTCTCGAAAGGGCCCTATGTCACTATCACTAACGTCCGTTCTGAATCAGCCCGACATGGCGCGCATCCACGAGCGCAGCCTCGAGCTCCTCGAGACTGTCGGCATCCAGTACAACACGCCTCAAGCACTGAAGATTCTGGAAGCGGCGGGGTGCCCAACCGACCACAAGCGGGGATGGTCCAGCCTGCCGCGCGACGTCGTCGAGTGGGCGCTGGAGCAAGCACCGACCACGGTCCGTCTGTGTGCCCGCGATCCAGCCCGCGATGTCCTCCTGGACGGCCGGCGACCCCATCATACTACCGACAGTCAGGGGACCGAGGCCATCGACCTGGAGACGGGCCAGAAGCACGACTCGACGGCGGAGGATCTCCGGCGCGGCCTCCTCTTCGCCGATGCCCTCGATAGGGTCGAGATCGTCAACGTCATGGTCGCCGCCGGCGACGTCCCTTCCCACGTGCGCACGGTTCAACACTTCGCGCTTGCCTTCCGCCATACCAGCAAGCACGTCCGCACCGGCGTGTTGAACGCCGAGCAGGTTCCCTTCATCCTCGATGCGGCCAGGGCGGCTGCCGGAAGCACGGCCGGCGAATTCCGGCCCATCTTCTCGGTGGTCGACTGCACCATCTCACCCCTGATGCACGATGGCCCGATGACTGAGGCCTGCATCGAGCTGACCCGGCTCTCGGTGCCGATCATGGTCTATCCGATGCCGCTGGCCGGCGGCACCTCTCCCGTCACCCGGGCTGGCACCGTGCTCCTGCATAACGTCGAGTTCCTGAGCGGCCTCGTGCTGTTTCAGGCCGTCAATCCAGGGACGCCCATCATCTATGGCACCGGCGCGTCCCAGCTCGATATGGAGACCGGGACGTACGGCAGCAGCGCCGACGGTCACGGGTTGAAACTCGCCCTGCGGGATATGGCCCGCTTCTACCATCTGCCGGTCAACCTCTTCGGCCTCTCGACCGCCTCCGAAGCGCTGGACGCTCAGTACGGCCACGAGGCAACCGCCTCCGGTCTGCTGGCCTACCTGGCCGGCGCCGACGAGATCTACAGTATAGGCCTGTTGGGAAACGCCCAGATCCTATCCCTCGACAAGATGGTGCTCGATAATCATCTCGCTCAGCAGATCGAGGCGATGGCCGCGCCACTCCTGACGGACGAGGAACATATCCAGGCAGACCTGATCGAGCGTGTGGGTATCGGTGGCCACTATCTCAGCGAACCGGAGACGCGGGACTTCACACGACGCGAGTACGTCCCCAAGTGGCCACCGTCTGGCACGTCGATTCAGGAGATTGCTCACGCAGAGGCGCTCGACATCCTCCACAATCACCAGCCGTCGCCGCTGCCACCGGGCGCCTGGGAGGAGATCGAGGCCATCCTGGCTCAGGCAGACCAAGCCCTCGCCCCTCGAGAGGTAGACAGATGACTTCCAAGACGCCCGACATCGTTCCGTTCACGTCGCCCTTCCGAGGCGAGCTTCTATCGCCCGTCCAGCTCCGGTCCCTCAAGCAGGGCACGCTCCGATTGCTGGACGAGGTGGGGATCCATTTCCCATCCCAGGAGGCACTGGAAATCTTCGCCGATCACAGGGCTCGGGTGGACTGGGATGGCCAGACCGTGCGGATACCACCAGATCTGGTCGACAGGGCCATGTCTACAGCCCCGCGATCCTTTACCCTGGGGGGACGCGAGGAACGCTTCGACCTCACGCTGGATGGCAGCTGCTCGTATCTGTGCACGGATGGGACGGGCGTGCACGTGGCCGATCTTGAGACCCGCGAGATGCGGCCTTCGTGCAAGGAAGACGTAGCGATGATGGCGCAGGTGTGCGATGCATTGCCGCTGGTCAGCTTCTTCTGGCCTCCGGTCAGTGCTCAGGATTATGGCACGACGGCGCCGCTTCATCAGTGCCACGCCGCCCTAATCCACACCCTCAAGCACATCCGCGGTGGTATGACGGTTGCCCCCCCGTTGGCCCACTACGCCGTCGAGATGGCCACGGTGGTAGCCGGAAGCGAGCGCCAGCGTCGGCGTCGCCCTCCCATCTGTGCCAACATCTGCACCATCGCGCCCCTGGCCCACGACGACGATGGCCTGGCAACCGCGTTGACCTACGCCGAGGCCGGTATCCCGACCAGCTTCATGGCTATGCCGACGATGGGCTCGACGGCCCCCGCCACGCCCCTGGGCGCGCTCGTGGTCGGCGACGCCGAGGTCGTCAGTGGCATGGTCTTGCTCCAGCTGGCCCATCCCGGTGCGCCTGTTTTTCACTCTATCATCCCTTCACTGATGCACCCGCGCACCGGAGGGTACATCGGCGAGGTGTTCGCCCCGGTGACGATGATCGCCGTTCAGCTCGCCCACGCCTGGGGCGTACCGAGCCTCGGCGGTGGCAGCCTGAGCACCGATTCCGCAACGATCGACTGGCAAGCTGGCAGCGATGGCGGACGTGGCAGCGCCCTCGTTCCTCTCATCGGTGGGGAGATATGCGGCTACATGGGCCTGACCGATAGCTCGATGGTCCTCTACCCCGAGAAGGTGATCCTCGATCACGAGCTCTGTCGGGGCGCCTACGACCTCCTCCATGGCTTCTCGTTTGACGACCGGGATATGGCCCTGGACGTGATCGCGGAGGTGGGGCCGCGCGGCCATTTCCTGGCGGAGCAGCATACGCGCCGTCATATCCGGGATTTCCGCCTGTCGAAGCTGCTGCACGAGCACGCCGGCGATCCCAGCCCGCGTGCTCCGCGCGAGGTGGCCCGGGAGGAGTTCAAACGCATCTACGAGACCCACCAGCCCAGACCGCTTGAGCCCGCTGTATTGGCCGAGCTGGATCGCATCCTGGCAGCGGCCGAGCGAGAGGCAGAAAGGAAATGATTGGGACAATCCGGCCTCCGAGAGCAATCTATCCATATGCCAATCTACCAGCCTACCGATCCACCAGGCGATCAACAGAAGGAGACGATAATGAGGCATAGCGAGACTCCGCAACTGGAGCCCATCAGGCCCAGCTACCACGTGACCATTCTGAGGGACGATCAGCTGGAGCGGCTCAAATCGGCCACGCTCGACATCCTGGCGCAGGTCGGCATCAACTGTCCCTCCGAGAAAGCAGTGGACATCTACGCCGAGCACGGCGCTCAAGTTGACCGAGGGAGCCAGATCGTCAGGCTCCCCCCGGACGTGGTGCTGGACGCTATATCCCATGCTCCGCGGTTCTACACGATGGGCGCGCGTTTGCCGGCGTTCGACATCGAACTCGACGGGTCTGCCTTCTACTGCGCCACCGACGGCTGCGGCGTGGAGACCATCGACTTCGAGACTCGCCAGCGCCGCGCCTCGATCAAGGACGACGTGGCCAGGATGGCCCGCGTGGCCGACTACCTGTCCTCCGTCGGCTTCTATTGGCCCATCGTGAGCGCCCAGGACCATCCCCACACCGCCCCGCTCCACGAGTTGGATGCCTCCTTCAGCAACACGGTCAAGCACGTCCAGACGGAGACGGTGATGGACGAGGCGATGGCCCGCTACGCCGTCGAAATGGCGACGGTCGTCGCCGGGGACGAGGAGACGCGGCGCGCGCGCCCACCTCTCTCGTCCCTGGTCTGCACCATCGCGCCCCTGGCCCAGGACAAGGGTGGCATGGAGTCAGCCCTGGTCTTCGCCGAAGCCGGCCTGCCCGTCGGCTTCATGTCGATGGCGAACGCCGGTTCGACCGCACCGGCGACGCTGGCCGGGACCGTGGTCGCCGCGGACGCCGAGATCGTGGCCGCGATGGTGCTGATCCAGATGGCCCATCCAGGGGCGCCCGTCTACCACTCGCTGATGCCCGGCATTATGCACCCCCGGACGGGGGGCTACCTCGGCACCGCCTGGGAAGGAGAGCTTCTGTACGCGGTCGGCGTCGAGCTGGCCCACGCCTGGGGCGTCCCCACGCTGGCGGGCATCTTCGGAACCGACGCCCAGGTGCCGGGATGGCAGCAGGCTGCCGAGGCCGGCTCTTCGCTTCTACTGACCGCACTGTGCGGCGCGGACACCGGGAGCGGCATGGGACTGGTCGAGTCGTGCACCCTCCTCCACCCCGAGGCCATCATCCTCGACACCGACATCTATCACCGGGTCCGGATCGACGTCGCCGGCCTCGATACCAGCCCGGAGGCCCTTGCGCTCGACGTGATCAGAGACGTAGGGCCCCGCGGGCACTTCCTCCGCGAGCGCCACACCCGCGACCACGTGCGACAGAGGGAGTTCTCCGACCTCGTGGCTCAGCCGCGACCGGACGGCTCGTATCGCGATCCCATCGACGTGGCTCGCGAGAAGACGAACGCTATCCTGGAGAATCATCGCCCGCAGCCCCTGGATGATGCGCAACGGGCCGAGTTCGAGCGGATCCTGGATGCGGCCGAAGGCGAGATGGGCGGCGCGTAAGGACTACTGACCAAGGGGGACGCGATGAAGCACAGCGAAACGCCCGAGCTGCGAGCGATCAGACCTAGCTATCGCGTGCGGATGCTGGACGATGAGCAGTTGGCGCAATTTAAGTCGGCCACCCTGACGATTCTGCAAGAGGTGGGTATTCATTGTCCCTCGGAGACGGCGCTCCAGATCTACGGCGAGCATGGGGCAGAGGTCGACTTCGGCACTCAAATCGTCAAGCTGCCGTCGGACGTCGTCACGGAGGCCATGTCCCACGCGCCCCGCACCTACACCATGGGCGCGCGCCATCCGGGCTTCGACCTGGAGCTCGACGGGACGTCGACGTACTGCGCCACGGATGGCTGCGGGACGGAGACGATCGACTTCATCACCCGGGAGCGACGTCCCTCGGTGAAGGACGACGTGGCCAAAATGGCGCGAGTGACGGACTACCTCCCTTCGATGGCCTTCTACTGGCCTATGGTCAGCGCCCAGGACCACCCGACCACGGCACCCCTCCACGAGATCGAAGCCTCGTTCGCCAATACCGTCAAGCACGTCCAGACGGAGACGCTGATGGGAGAGACAGCCGCGCGCTACGGCGTCGAGATGGCGGGCGTGATCGCGGGCGACGAGGAGGCGCTGCGCCGGCGACCGCCCCTCTCATCCCTGGTCTGCACCATCGCCCCGCTAGCCCACGATAAGGGGGGCATCGAGTCGGCCCTGGTCTTCGCCGAGGCCGGCCTCCCCGTGGGCTTCATGTCGATGGCGACGGCGGGCTCCACCGCGCCGGCCACGACCGCCGGAACGATGGCCGTCGCGGATGCCGAGATGGTATCGGCGATGGTCCTGATGCAGATGGCCCATCCCGGCGCGCCGGTCTACGACTCGATGATGCCGGGCATCATGCACCCACGGACCGGCGATTTCTTGGGCGATGGCGGAGAGGCCGGGCTGTTCTACCCTCTGGGAGTGGAGCTGGCCCATATGTGGGGCGTGCCCACGCTGGCCGGCATCGGCACGGAGTCTCCCGGACTGGACTGGGAGTCCGGGATGGGAGTCGCTGCCAACATGCTGCTGTGTGCCCTGTGTGGCGCGGAGACGGCCAGTGGCCTGGGACTCCGAGAGACTTGCACGCTCCTCTACCCCGAGGCCCTGGTCCTGGATGCCGAGAGCTTCGAGGCAGCGCAGCTCTACGCTCGCGGACTGGAGGTCGACACGGCGGACTTCGCATTCGACGTCATAAAGACCGTAGGACCCCGGGGACACTATCTGGCCCAGAGCCACACGCGCCAACAGATGCGTGAGTGGAAGCTCTCAGAGCTGAGGGACCAGCCTAACGGCAAGGGGGGCTACCGAGACCCGATCGAGATGGCGCGCGAGAAGACAGCGTGGATATTGGAGAACCACCACCCACAGCCTCTCGAAAAGGCGCAGCGCGCGGAGTTGAGGCGCATCCTGCAGGCTGCCGAGAGCGACCTGAATGGACAGGACTAGAGAGCGTGACCCAGACGCTGATCACTGTGCAAGTGACAGACGTGATCCCCTGACAGTCCACGCCTGTCTGGCTTATCCAGTGGCTTGGCAAGGAAGCCCACAATGAAAACACGACTTCAAGTGCTCTCGCACAACGAGCGCGCCCAGGTGCATGAACGGACGCTTTGCGTCCTGGCCCATACCGGTGTCCGGGTGGACACTGCCCAGGGTCGTCAGTTCCTCAGACAGGCCGGTGCCGACGTGGACGAGAATACGAACCTCGTGCGCTTCCCGCGGGCCCTGGTCGAGGAAGCGCTCCGTCTGGCGCCCAAGAACTTTCGGCTCGGAGCCCGGCGGGCAGGGTGGGATCTGCGCATGAATGGAGGAGACTCGACGCTCTGCGTCGACGGAGAGGCCCTGTTCACCATCGACCCCGAGACGCACCAGCGCCGCCTCGGCACCGTGGAAGACTGGCGCCGCGCGACCCGCCTCATTGACGCTCTGAACGAGGTGGGCGCATACTGGCACATGATCGAGGAGAGCGACCGACCAGACACGACGGGCGACTTCGTCACCTACTTGCGGAATCTGTTTGGCAACTTCTCCAAACACGTCCAGGATCCCATCGCAGATCCGGCCCGCGCACCGTGGCTTCTGGAGGTGCTCCAGGTGATCTTCGGGGACAGGGAGACCATCCGTCGCGAGCACCCACTGTCGTTCCTCCTCTGCCCACAATCGCCTCTGGTCATCGAGGCGTCTTACACCGACGCTTACCTCGCGCTTGTCGGATGGGACATCCCCGCAGCGGTCATGCCGATGCCGCTGATGGGCGCTACGTCACCGCCCCGCCTCATCTCCACCGTGGTACTGGGCAACTGCGAAGTTCTCGCAATGCTTTGTCTGATCCAGGCGGCCGCCCCGCGGACGCCCTTCATCTACGCGCCGGCCCTCGCCGTGATGAATCCGCGGTCGGGAGGCTACGGCGGCGGCCCCATCGAGCACGGCTTGCTCGGCGCCGCGGCCACCGAGATGGCCCGCTACTACGGCCTTCCGGCCGAGTCATCCGGTCTCGGCTCTGATGCCCACGTTCCCGGCATCCAGGCCACCTACGAGCGCGCCATGAACGGGCTCATGCCCCTGCTTTCCTGGCCGGATCTTCTGGTGGGACCGGGGCTGCTCGGAGGATCGATGATTCTCTCCCTTGAACAGATGGTCATCGACGCCGAGATATTCAGCATGGCCCGAAGGGCCCATAGGGGCATCGGCACCGACGAGGGTCGCTGGATGACCGGCGCGATAAATCGCATTGGCCCGGGTGGCCACTTCATGGCTGAGGAGTCGACCGTACAGGCCATCCACGAGGGCGAATGGTACATCAGCCCACTCGGCGTACACGATACCTTTGAGGACTGGGAGGCCGCCGGTCGGCCCCGGCTCCTGGAAGAGGCTCGGGAAAAAGTGCATCAGATCCTGAACACCCACGAACCACTGCCGCTGGATGAGGACGTTGAGCGCGAGCTGGCACGCATTGAGAAGCGCGCACGAGAGCTGGATCGATAGAGCAGAAGGAAGATGACTGATGGAACATAACGTCTGCGCCGGACGATGGCTATCGGTAGACCTGGAACGATCCCAAATTGCGGTAGAACAGGTTGCCGGGCATGAGCTCCGCACGTGGCTGCTCGGGAGTGGATTCGCGGCGCATCTGCTGTCTGAAACGTGGGACCTGTCGCTCGATCCGCTCCACCCCCACAGCCCGCTTCTCGTCTTCAACGGGCTCCTCACCGGCACCTTTGCGCCCGGTGCGGCGCGCACCTCGTGGTGTGGGCGATCCCCTCTCACCGGCATCTGGAACGAGTCGAACGTCGGTGGCTTCTGGGGCGCGGAGCTCCGCTTCGTCGGTTTCGACGGCGTGGTCGTCCGCGGGCGCGCCTCCTCACCGGTATATTTGTGGATCCGTGACGGCCAGGCAGAGATTCGAGACGGATCTGCCGTGTGGGGCCTG
>Ga0207752_1000268_pt1 | contig 24969 bp, 14 predicted proteins | sample Pon2CUnioCityCA_6_FD_187272 | JGI IMG/M metagenome (GOLD analysis project Ga0207752, IMG submission 187272) | Marine sediment microbial community from Union City, CA, USA - Pond 2C Sediment 2 (SPAdes) | ecosystem: Environmental > Aquatic > Marine > Intertidal zone > Salt pond sediment ... | reverse complement strand
GACAAATTAGAAGATTATATTGAGATCCATGCTGATTCAAAATTTCTTCCGGGATACGGATGGCTGTTTCCGATCAATTCGAGCTGTGCCAATGTAGGAGTAGGAATCATCAAAACACATCTTTATAAAAAAAAGGAAACCCTAAAAAGACTTTTTGAATATTTTATTTCTGAGAATCCTCTAGTCAAAAAGAAACTGGCAAATGCAAAAATGATAGGCAAATTAAAAGCCTGGCCTGAGAGGTTCGGGTCCATGGCCAAAAATTGCTATTCAAACGGAGTTCTGCTTGTCGGTGATGCGGCTGGTTTTGTGGATTCAGGAAGCGGGGAGGGTATCTACCATGCCTTAAGGTCCGGTGAGCTTGCTGCTGAAGTGATCCATTCTGCCTGTTCTGAAGGAGATTTCTCCAAGAACACCATGAAAAAATACGAACTAAAATGGAAAAAAGACTTTAGTGCGGATTTCAAGTATGGAAGGATCAATTCAAAAACGGCGGTAAGAAATCCTTTTTTTCTCAATTCTCTAATCAAGAAAGCTTCCAGAAGTAAAAGCATTGCTGGAACAGTAACCGGTACATTCTGTGGGGTTTATACAAAGAATAAATTATACACACCCCGTCATATTATAAAATATCTTTTTTCTTAATTTATAGGGCCTTTTTTGCCTTCTGTGGTCAGACCACTCCATCTTTTTTCAGTTCCCTCTCCAAATCTAATTAGCTATATCAACCTGTATCTTTTCTAAGAGCCAATCCGCTTCTCTCGCGGCTTCTTCATAAGAATCAGCCTCCATCGAAAAACAACCCATTCTATCATTATCGCTTTTAGGTCTCTTAACAGGGACTCCCAGCTCTTTATAGGGAAAATAAGCAAACTTTTTATCTGTTTTAGGAAAGTTTATGGTGTACATACAACCTTTATCAGTGGGCGGTAGGAACCTTTCCGCACCGTATTTCCCATTCCAGCAGATCTTGACATCAGGCGTTTCTCCCAAAGCCATGTCTATGATAGATCCAATCATATCCACTCCCATGATATTAGGGGCGAAATCAAAGATAACCGGTCCGCTTGCCAGCCTGGGGCCGACATCTATCACTTTGGGCTGCCCATGATCTACCACCATATCAATATGGGCTGCGCCTGTATTGAGTTCAAGGGCTTTTGCAACGCCCTTGGCGGCTTCTTTCACTCTATCCTGCACTTTTTCAGGCAAATTTGATGGGGTGGTCAACCCGATTGTCACACAATCAGGAGGCTTTGTATTGTATTTGTCCGTAAGCAGGATCGGTACGAGCTCCCCACCAACAATGAGACATTCAGCCCCAACAGTAGGGCCTTCAATCCACTCTTCTAAAATGAGTTTTTTGCTTGGAGAAAATTTTAATGAGAACATGATATTTTCTTCTAGCTTTTCTTTATCGGCTACCATAACCAGCCCCCTGCCTTTTGTGCCATCGACCGGTTTAACTATGAAAGGAAAGTCCAGCTCCTTTGCTTTTTCCCTGGCTTCTTCATAATGATGGCAGCCAACACCCTCGGGCACAGGAACATTGCCCTCTTTCAGGGTCCTCTTTATATCATGCTTGTCTGTCGCTTTCTTTGCTGATTCTAGAGGAATTGACGAAAGATTCATTTCACGGGCCACATAAGCCACTGTTCTCATCCCTAAATTGCTGACCATTGTCGTGATCCCATCTATTCGTTCTTTTCTTGCAATCTCCAGTACTTTTTCTGAATCCATGACATTCACACAATAATGTTTATCCACTATGGCAAATCCCGGAGCTTCACAGTTCCCGTCAATTGAGATGACTCTTAATCCTTTTTCATTAGCTTTTTCAATCATAGGTATTTGATCGTAACTTGCACCCAATATCATGATTGTTTTTGACATAACATTCCTCCATTTTCTATTATCTTACTCTATTGCCTAGAGAATGGCTATAAAAAATCCTGAATGGATTTTTTGTTGACGAAAATTTCTTTTACTTTGTATGATAGTTGATGAAATCACTCAAAGCTAGTGAATTTTACCCGACTGAGTGAAGATCATCAAAAAACAAATTTTCTGTAAATGAGGTAATCCAAATGAGATCAAACGTGAAAATCAGAGGACTGACTTTATGCTTTTTCTTTATCCTGGCCTTATCTGTTCTGTTCTTCTCAGGTTGTACGAATAAGATTACCCAGGATTCCCTGATCAGGGAAATGGCTGACAGAAAGCATCTGACCTATTTCCCTGAAACCCCTTACAAATTAAAACAATTCAGCAGTTACAACCGGGAATCAGTGGGACCGGATAAAGAGGGCTGGTATGCGAACGCCGATATGTCCTATTTTTTAAGAGAGGAGGAAAATGAGGGCCGGCGTGAATTTGTTATGTTTGACACGGACGGACCCGGCGCTATTGTGCGCTGGTGGATGACTTTCTACAAAGCCCAGGACGGAGTCATCCGCTTGTATCTGGATCATGAACCTGAACCAATCATACAAGGCCATCCTTACGAGGTCTTGAGCGGAGGCCTGCTGGCACCCGCTCCTTTCAGTGTGGCTGTCCCTGACGAGGCCCCGGAAGAGGAGAGAGGGAACAATCTGTACGTCCCCATACCCTTTGCCGAACACTGCAAAATAACCTATGAAAATGACATCCTGGAGCTTAAGGACGGGCACCTCTGGCCGGATGTTTTTTATAATATCTGCTACCGCGAGTATGAGCCCGGAACCAGAGTCGAATCCTTTTCAAAAGAAGCCCTGACACAGGCAAAGCAAACCCTTGAAAAGACAAAAGAATCCCTGGAGGATTTCCAGCCCCCCGGATCTTCCGAAAAAGAACTCGAAGGAGACATTACTCCCGGCGAATCCTCAACCCTGCAGTTTGAGGAAAAAGGGAAGGCTGTCAACCATCTGGTCCTTGAAATCTCATCTTCAGACCTCCAGCAGGCTTTACGCTCAACCGTATTCTCAGCTTCCTTTGACGGCATTCAAACGGTCTGGGTACCTGTGGGAGAGTTCTTTGGAACCGGTTATAAAATGCTTGATCATGAAACATGGATGAACAGAACCACTAAAGAGGGGCTCATGGAATCTTTCTGGATAATGCCTTTTCAGGAGACATGCTCCCTGAACTTTCACAACTACGGGGACGAGACCGTAAAAATCAAAGTCACTGCCGGACTCTGCCGCTATCAATGGAAACCGGAAAGCCTGTACTTCGGGGCAACCTGGCATGAGTATCACCATATCAAAACAAGAAGCGAGCGCGGCGATTTCTTTGACGTGAATTATGTTGATATCAAAGGAAAAGGAATCTATGCCGGCGATCAGATCACGCTTTTCAACATGGCAGATACCTGGTGGGGTGAAGGAGATGAAAAAATCTTTGTGGACGGGGAATATTTTCCTTCCAGCTTCGGAACCGGAAGCGAAGATTACTGCGGATATGCTTTCGGCCATCCGGAGCCCTTTTCCCATCCCTTCATCTCACAACCCACAGGCTCAGGGAATTTTAATCCGGGCTTAACCGTTAATATGCGGCTACGGTCCCTGGATGCGATCCCGTTCACATCGTCCATAAGCAGCAATATCGAACTGTGGCACTGGCGCGCAACATGCATCGATTATGCCATGACGGCCTTCTATTACACACAGGCCTCCTGCTCGGTGAATGTCAAACCTGACAAAGAAAGTGTGCGGTTTCCTGTGGCAAAATCAGAGGACGACTTTTACAGCGGAGAAGCCGGGGACACCTGCTTGACCATTGAACAAATAAAGGGAAAAGAGAAAACAATCAAAGTGGCCATGGCCCAGATTTTTTGTCTGGACGGAGACCGTTCAGGCAATTTCGTCCGGATCGAAAACGCGGTAAAGGAAGCCAAGGAAAAAGGAGCGGAGGTAGTTGCTTTTCCCGAAACATCTGTTTTGGGCTGGGTCAATCCCGATGCTCACGATCGAGCCTATCCCATTCCCGGACCTGACTCGGACCGGCTTTGTGACCTGGCCGAAAAATACAAAGTCTTCCTTAGCATCGGGCTGGCAGAAAAAGAAAACGGAAAACTCTTTGATACCCATATCTTGATTGACGATAAAGGAAATATCCTGGCAAAACACCGGAAAATCAATGTCCTCACCGAACTGATGTCGCCTCCCTATACCAAAGGCAGCCAGATACAGGCCATAGATACCAGGCTTGGAAGAATCGGCCTGATGATCTGTGCGGACACTTTCAAGGATGAACTCCTTTTGAAGATGAAAGAGCAGACTCCTGATTTTGTCCTCGTTCCTTACGGATGGGCGGCTGAAGAAGAATCCTGGCCTGACCATGGAAAGGAGCTGCACAAGGTCGTCCGTCATGCTGCCGAAATAATAGGATGCCCGGTCATCGGAACCGATCTGGTCGGAGAAATAACACACGGCCCATGGCGGGGATTGACGTACGGCGGGCAGAGCATCGCTGTCAACCAGCATGCGGAAATTCTTGCCCGCTGCAGGGACCGGGACAGAGAAATAGCTGTTTTTGAAATCAAACAGGGCAAACGGATCCTGGAGGTCTGGAAGGACGAACCAAGGATCTCTCTGAATATCCAGCTCAACCGGCATTCCTCATCCAATCCCGAAACAAAACAGGACTCCTCTACACTCAAACGCCTGAATGAGTTGACGGTGAGGAAAGATATTCCTTGACCAATTTTTTTAAATAGTCGGCTCTCTCTTGTTTTTCCGGATTCTCGACATCGATGATGATGCAGTCGCTGAGATTATACCCGGCGATTTCCACAGCAGCCCATCCGCATAAAACAGCAAAATCACAATTGGAAGAGATTTGAGCTCTCACAAGGTCCGGCTCTTTGAATTTTTGATAGATGGTCTCCTGCTGGCTGATATACCATAAGAAATGACCGCATTCATGGCCAACGGTATACACTCTGCTGACGTCATTCAAGTTTTTTCTTATCAAAACAATGTATGCGTATGCTTTTTGCTCCGCATACGCAGCGTGTAAAAAACCACACCATCCGTATCCCAAGACGCATTCCGAGTCAGGATTGGGCAGCCCGAACTCTTCTCTTATCTCTGTGATCCTTCTGCATACGTCTTTAACGCCCTCTTCTTTCTTAAAGAACTGGTTTTCTTTGAGTACGACCGCTGTCTTCAGTTCGGGAATCTCGACCTTTCCCGTTACAAAACCTTTATGCGTAAAATAACTGTTCAGTATTTCTCCTGCTGACTCTTTGTTCTGCAGATCGCTTCTCACAACTCCGGAATATGCCGGAAGGCAGAGAAGTACTATCATGCCTATGAGAATGTTTCTCTTAAATCCCATGTCTTAAAATGGAGTGTAGGGCTCTCTTCGATACGAACTCTTACCCATCTTTATCACAAAAAACACATTATTTCAAACCACAGCAGAGGGCCTTTTTTAGAAAGAAAATTCGAATCCCGTGTAAATTGACCTGGGGCGGCTCGGTCCGTACACATAACCGGCATCTCTATACACTCCTTTGTCCAGGTCTTTCTGAAAAGAGTCGAAAAGATTGTACATGCCCAGAAAAACGTCGATCTTGCTTTTCTGACCGAAATGGAAAGGCTTTTTTAGTTTTGCATTGACCATCCAGAAAGTCTGCCCTGTTTCCAGCCTGTCTTCCTCTATGTATCCGGCATAGTGGGGAATCTTCATCTTTCCGGTGTACTCCAGAGACACATGCACATCAACAATTTTTGAATTTTGATAGCTAAAGCTCGCATAACCGTAGGAATCGGGAGCCCTGAAAAAATCTATTGAACCAAAATCAGGTTCTGGCTCGTCAAGCCGGCTTCGTTGGAGTGTCATTCCTGCTTCCAGGAACAAGCAACTGCCGAGTCTGTATCCAAGGTCAGCTGACAGGCCGTAAACCTTTGCATCGGAGCCATTTATTCTTTCAAAAACCATGGCTTTTTCTCTGGGATCAAACTCTTTTTCATCCAGCACAAAAGCATCCGTGAGCAGGGTGTAAAAACCTTCGACACTAAACTGAATCAGGTTGTTTCCCAGTTCTTTGCCGTAGTCAAAACCTGTGCTCACGCTGTAGGATTTCTCTTCTTTTAATCCCGGGGAATTCTCAATGACCATTCCCTCTCCCCCAACCTGGGTGATGTGAAGGTCTTCGTCAAAGACCTGAGGAGCTCTGTATCCGGATGAGAATGTCGTTCTCCAGCCCAGATCTTCCAGGAAATTGATAAGAACGCTTATCCTGGGATTATAGATCAGCTTATCGATCAGCGAATGCTTGCTTAACCTCAATCCGGCAAGAAGGGAGAAGGTCTTGTTGAGCTTGATATCATCCTGAACAAACAAACCAAACTCATTATAATAATCATCGATCTCTCTGCCGTAGGCAACAGCCTGGTCCCTGATTGTCTCCCCTTTGAATTGAAATCCGGCAGACAGGAGGTGCGAACCCGTTTGAAAATTCATCTGGGTGTTAAGATACGTAACCGGATTTTCTGTTGTTCCATACGCATTCAAGTCTTTTTCAGCTCCGTAATAGGTGTCTCTTTGCGCATGAACATGAGAGAAAGAAACATTATAATACAGCTTGTCGCTCAGATAATGATTCCAATCCGAAGTAAAACCCAACAGGTCAGAATTAGCCCATTCGGCTATATTGGCTTCGTGCGGGGGCAGGTCAAAAAGGTCTCCTCCCCGTCTGTCCTCAGCTATTCTGTAAAAGCCTAACTTGAGTTTGCCTCTGATATCAGAAAAAGAATTGTAAAGATTCAGTCCAAAGTTGGTGCTCCTTAAACGGCCGATCTCAGAAAAGCTGTCTCCGTTTAAATCCACGGGCTGCCTTCCTTTATAATTGGCAAAAAGGAACGCCTTTGTGTTTCCGTCTTTGGTCACAAGGCTGCTCCGAAAGCCCATATTCGTATAGGGTTCCCCTTTATTCGACTGCTGGTGCAGTTTTATGGTCGTGCTGTTTCCCTTTGGTTCCTGGGTCAAAACGTTGATGACACCGGCCACAGCATTCCCCCCGTAAAGGGCAGAGCCGCCTCCTTTGACGACTTCAATCCTGTCGAGCATTTCCGTAGGGATCTGTTCAAGACCGTAAACCCCTATCATGGAGCTGAAAACAGGGGAACTGTCGATCAGGATCTGCGAATATTTCCCTTCCATGCCATTGATGCGGACCTGGGTGAAGTTGCAGTTCTGACAGTTGTTTTCAACTCTGATTCCTGTGATCAAGGAAAGGGACTCGGCAAGCTGGGACGCCCCTTTTTGTTCGATCTCTCTCGCCGTAACGATTTCCGTTCTTACCGGAACCTCAGCATACAATTTTGGTGTTTGAGTGGCAGTGACCACTATTTCCTCTGAGAGCTTTTTAATTAGATTGATGGTGGCTGTCATGCTTTGTTCCAGATGAAAAAAATCCGAATGATAATCCACATAGCCTTCGGCATAGACTTCAACATGGTATCTTCCCGGAGGCACAGCCTGAATTTCGAATTCTCCGTTTTCATCGGTCTCTGTTGTTTTTTGGATTTCCGGGATAAGAACAACAGCCTTTCCAACAGGCTCCCCTTCATAAGACAGCACTTGACCGGACAAACGCAAAAGACCTGTTTCTCCTGCCTGGTCCCTGGAAGGATTTAATATTATTTCCTGGGCTCTAAGCCCTAAGGAGTTCGCTGATATAAGGATGACTATTAAAGGAATTATTAGATTTTTTCTCATATGTTATCTCCTCTTGAAATTCTCTTATGGGACCCAGACTCAGTAATTGAACGAAGATATTCCAGAACACACCGGTTAAGAAATACCTTTTGAGGTGAGGAAACTAAATTTCAGGGGGAGAACGGGAGGAAGGTTCGATAAAAAAGACGGAATGATAATCAAATAAATAAAACACCTCCAGATTTCCCGTGATCCGGGGAGGCGGCAGGAAGAAAAAATTGATCTGGCTTGTGGTAACAGATGAGTGTTGAAACTGGCAAGCAGGACAGTTGTCCGTATCAGAAATGACCTTTTCTGTGTGGAAAAAGTCTATGAACAGGGTTAAACAAAGAAAAATAAAGAGAAAAGCCAGATTAAAAACTTTCCTTTGACTGCTCTGCATCATCATTTCCAAGTTGTAATGTAGCTTGATACGAGAGCAATGTCAAGGGCGAGAAGGTCCTGGAATGGAACAGAATCTTGCAATCAGCAGGTCATAGTGCGATGATAACAAGTCTGGATTAATAAAAACAAGTCCGGTTTATTCAACAGGTGTTTGTTCATGAAATAAAAAAAGGAGGAACAATGAACCGTCGGAGTGTTTGTGCTGTTTGTTTTGTTATTCTATTTTTTGTGTTCGGGCCCTGTTTTCTCTCTGCCCAGGGAAAACAGGCTGATTATGAACGGGCTTTCGGCCTTCGGGAGAAGCTCTCGAGCCTGGTGGTGAACATGCCTGAGCGGCCTTTTTGGATCGAAAAAACAAGCCGCTTCTGGTACCGCAAATCGGTCAAAGGAGGATCCGCGTTTTATCTGGTTGACGCCAAAGACCTTAAAAAAGAGACCGCCTTTAACCATAAAAAACTGGCCGATTCTTTGTCCGGGATTCTTGAAGAAGAGGTCGAACCCTTGAAACTGCCATTCCGGTCCATCAAGTTCATAGAAGAGGGAAAATCCATAGAATTTGAAATCGGGGAATGGAAATACACGTGCGACCTGACCACCTATGAGGTTAAAAAAGCCGGACCGGCCCAGCGCCGATGGCGTCCCCGTGACTTTACCATGTGGGAGAGAGGCCCGGCACCGCAGGCTGCTTCCGAAGAAGCCAAGGAATCTCCTGACAGTACAATGGAAGCGTTTATAAAAAACTATAATGTTTATATCCGTACAAAGGATAAAAAAGACGAATTTGCGCTGAGCTATGACGGATCTGAAGGCAGCTATTATACCTACGGCTCAATAGCCTGGTCTCCTGACTCCAAAAAAATCGCTGCTTACCGCCTCCGGCGCGGCTATCACCGCATCATCCACTACATCGAGTCATCCCCCGATGACCAGCTCCAGCCAAAGCACCACACCATGGAATACGCGAAGCCTGGCGACGCACTGGATGTGGAACAGCCGGTGCTTTTTCTCGTTGACGGAAAAAAGAAGATCCCTGCAGACAATGCTCTCTTTCCTGATCCCTACAGTATTTCGGATCCGGTCTGGAGGGAAGACAGCCGGGCCTTTACCTTCGAATACAACCAGCGGGGACATCAGGTATACAGGGTCATAGAGATCGACGGGACCACGGGAAAAGCCCGCGCTGTCATCAGTGAAGAGGCCAAAACTTTTTTTGACTACTCAGGAAAAAACTTCCGCCATGATATTGACGACGGAAAAGAGGTCATCTGGATGTCAGAGAGGGACGGCTGGAATCACCTCTATCTCTATGACGGAGAAACCGGGATGGTGAAAAACCAGATCACCAAAGGCGCATGGGTCGTAAGACGTGTGGAAAAGGTCGATGAGGAAGCCCGTCAGATCTATTTTCTGGCAAGCGGAATGAATGAAGGGCAGGACCCCTATTTCACACACGCTTTTCGGATCGGTTTTGATGGTTCAAACCTTACACCCCTTACCAGCGGTGATTTCAGCCATTCTGTTTCCTTTTCCCCGGACACAGCTTTTTATGTTGACAATTGGTCGCGCGTGGATGTCCCGCCTGTCATGGAACTCCGCCGCACCTCGGACCAAAAAGTGCTGATGCAGGTCGAGAAGACAGATATCCGGGAACTCATCAACGCGGGCTGGAAACCGCCCGAGGTTTTCGTTGCCAAAGCCCGTAACGGTAAGACCGACATCTGGGGCGTCATCAACCGGCCCATGGATTTCAATCCCGATAAAAAATATCCGGTTGTGGAATACATCTATGCCGGACCCCATGGGTCTTTTGTGCCCAAAACATTCAGTCCCTGCAACCGCATGCAGCCCCTGGCAGAGATGGGATTCATTGTGGTCCAAATGGACGGCATGGGCACCAGCAACCGGTCCAAAGCCTTTCATGACGTCTGCTGGAAAGACCTCAGCGACGCCGGATTCCCGGATAGAGTCCTCTGGCACAAAGCTGCGGCTGCTAAATATCCTTCCTATGACATCAGCCGGGTGGGTATCTATGGCGGCTCTGCCGGCGGCCAGAACGCTCTGGGAGGACTTCTCTTTCATCCCGAATTTTACAAAGCCGGTGTTTCTTCCTGCGGATGCCATGACAACAGGATGGATAAGATATGGTGGAACGAGCTGTGGATGGGGTGGCCTCTAGGCCCGGAATACAGTGCCTCCTCCAATGTGGACAATGCTTACCGCCTTCAGGGAAAACTTTTATTGATCGTGGGAGAGCTGGACACAAATGTTGACCCTTCCTCAACCATGCAGGTCGTGGATGCTTTGATCAAAGCGGACAAGACATTTGACCTTTTAGTCATCCCCGGAGGAGGACACGGCATGGGCGGTGCCTACGGGGAACGGAAGCTCTATGACTTCTTCCTCCAAAACCTGCACGGCATCACGCCTCCAAACTGGAACGAGATCGAGAAGAAATAAGAGCCTTTTTATCAAAACGAATCATAAAAAGGCGCGGTTTCCCACCCCGAAGCGCAGGGAGTTTCCCCGAAAAACGGGAGGAGCAAGAATTTAAAACCGCGCCTTTTGTTTATCAATAAGCGGCAGGAGGACCAAAAAAGCAAGCCCCATAATGTTACTGTTGTTTGGTTCGTTCGAGAAGCTGGCACATCTCGACCAGTCTGATGAATTCAGCCCTGTATCCGTGCGTGTCTTTCCCTTTTCCTTCCCGGGCCAGCTTTAAGATACTGTCAAAACCGGTGCTTCCTTTGAATTCGGAATCTCTGAGCAGCATGCCGAACTCAGCTACGGCTGCAGAGAACTTAAAGTCATCCGTGCTTTTCTCCAGAGATACCTTTTTATCCAGGACCGGAGCTTCTACGAGCTTGCTTTTGTCTCCATCCGGCTCTTTGTATCTCAACTTTACGGTCATGGCCTCGGGGCTCTTGAACGCTTCCGGACTTATTTTCGTATCCTGGTACTTCAAATCCCCGACCTGGGCTACTTCTTCATTCGAGCCGTATGGAATGACCTCATAAAGCGCTGTCACGGAATGGCCGGAACCAAGCTCTCCGGCATCCTTGGTGTCATCCGCAAAGTCCTCCTTGTCCAAAATTCTGTTCTCATACCCGACCAGCCGGTAAGCTTTGACTTTCGCCGGATTGAACTCGACCTGGATTTTCACATCCTTGGCAATAGTGAACAGAGTCCCGGTTAAGTCATCGATGAATACTTTTTTGGCTTCCAGAATATTATCGATATAAAAATAGTTACCATTTCCCTTGTCTGCGAGCTGCTCCATCCGGTTGTCTTTATAGTTCCCCATTCCAAAACCGAGCACGGTCAGAAAAACACCTTTTTCTCTGTATTCCTCGATCATCCTCACCAGCTCCGAAGTGCTGCTCGCTCCCACATTGAAATCACCGTCCGTGGCCAGGATGACTCTGTTGTTGCCGTTTCTAATAAAATTTTCCATGGCGGTCTTGTACGCTAATCTGATACCTTCTCCCCCGGCTGTAGAGCCGCCGGCCTGCAGCCTGTCCACAGCTCCGATGATCTCCGCCCTGTTTGAAGCGGAAGTGGACGGGAGAACCACCCCGGCTGCCCCTGCATAGACTACAATGGAGACCCTGTCATTCTCTCCAAGTTCCTTTGTCAGGAGTTTAAAAGCTGTCTGAAGAAGCGGAAGCTTGTTCGGGCTTCTCATAGAGCCGCTCACATCCAGCAGAAACACCAGGTTGCTGGGAGGCTGCTCTTCAGAGGTGAGTTCGCGTCCCTGAAGCCCGATGTGTACCAGCCTGTGAGCTTCGTTCCATGGGCAGAAAGACATTTCAGTAAAGATGGAAAAAGGTTCTTTTTTCCCGGGCAGAGGATAATCATAGTCAAAATAATTGATCATCTCTTCAATGCGCACCGCATCTTCCAAAGGGAACTGGTTGTTCCGGATAAAACGCCTGATATTGGCATAAGAAGCTGTGTCCACGTCAATGGAAAAGGTAGAGAGAGGATTGTGCAGAGCATCAAAAAACCGGTTCTCATAGATGCGTGAATACTCTTCAGTGTTAAAGGGAGTGTAAACACTCACAGAAAACTGGGTTGTTTTAGACCTAGCCGCAGGCGCTTTTTCTGAGAGGACTCCTCCCACAACGCCTCCGAGTACGCGGCCTTCCTCATCCATGTGTATAAAGGAAGTCATTTTGAGCTGGATATTGATTTCTACAGTCTTGTTCGCTGGGACAGAAATATCTTTTTTTTCAAAGGAAGCAAATCCGGCTATTTCTGCCGTTAAATCATAGAGGCCCGGGTCTATGTTATTAAAGTGAAATGCCCCTTTGATATCCGTTGTGGTGGTGTGTTCTTTTCCGGTCGACTGCTGCGTGATCTTTACAAGGGCTCCCGGTATGGTGCTGCCTTCCGTGTCTGTGACCCTGCCCTTGATGCCTGTCACTCCATCTGCCTGAAGCAGTACAAACAAAACCAGCACCAATGCAAAAATGCCTGAGACCAAAACTTTTAAAAATTTCCTGAATGCCATTTTTTTCTCCTTGTGTTCATTTTGCCCCACTCTCTATTCATCCTTCTACCACAATATACAAATCAGAGAAACAAATATTCCCTTTTTACCAAAGAAAAATAAAAAAGTGAATTCACCAACGGATGAGATTGCTTCATCACTCCGTGATGCGCAATGACATGAAGGGAGCCCAAGACCACCCCGCCTTTTTAACCTTATGAAATTCACTTCTATCAAGGAAATAACGGACTAGAACAGAAAGGATTCGCTGGCATGGGTCTTCACATAGAGCATGATCATACGGCTTACAATATAAACGAGAACTCCTGCAATGGAAAACAAATAAAGGGTCAGAAAAATGACATTAAACACGGACTGCTTCACTTCTTCTGCTTTTAAAAAGAAAAGGTCGAATACGGTTTTGCCGAAAAGTATGATCAGAATAGCTGTTCCCCCCGTAGAACGGTAGAGGTATTTTTTTGCATGCTCCAGGTCAAGGGACCCAATACCCAGAAGAGGAAAGAGCAGCCACGCCGCCAGGACCCACAGGGCCAGCACAACAAAAAAGCCGGTCTTGTTCTTGATCAGACGAGTGTTTTCTTCCATTACAGTGTTACTATTATAATGGATTCTGTGATTTTTATATAGTGGCCTCCATCCCTTCTTCCAAAAAAATCAGGCTCACAGGCACTCTTTATAACTGAAATTCAGGTGAGCTGGATTTCCGGTTCAGGAAATGAATCGTATGGTAAGCGGGTAACGGTATTTTTCTCCGGTGTTGGCTTTGACAGCTGCCACAATGATAAAAACGATGGATAGAATACCGACCGCGATCAAAAGAAATATTCCGATAACCACCAGCATGAGCAGAGCGGCAATGATCGCGTAGATAGTGATGGATATTTGGAAATTCAGGCTTTCTTTTCCCTGATCATTTACGAACTCCGACTCATCCTTTTTTATAAGCCAGATGACCAAAGGGCCAATGATATTTCCGAATGGAACCACAAATCCTGCCAGTGCGGCAAGATGACAGAACATACCCCAGTTATTTTCTTGCTTTTTTTCCATTTTCCTTCCTTAAAACATTTTGTTCAACTTTTATACCATAATTTAAAAGAGCAGTAAACATCCCTTTTCAATAGACCTGGATTATTCACGAGTCAAGGTTGCTGCAGATGCGAGGCTCAAGGCATGAAGGTGTGGTACTTCACTGCGAATGCCTTGTAACGAAGCAGATGCAGTTAGATTGGCTCGCCTCAATAGTAAAAAAATGGCGATAAAAATAAAAGTAAAAACAAATAAAAACACTTCATCTGTTATTTTTGTAGAGAACATGTATATCCTTGAAAGTAAAAAAAAATGAATGTCGCCATTTTTTTATGAATAGTTCAGGTAGATAACAATTTACATCCCGGGCAACAACAAGTATAATCTTTTTTCTATGGGTCAAAAACGATATCATAATTTTAGCATAAATCATATTTTATCTGCATCTTTTAAGGAGGCTTCCCAATGAAAAGAAAATCCGTGTGTTTGTTTGTTATTGTCTCTTTTATGATCCCCCTTTCTTCAGCCGCGCTTTCATCTGAAAGCAATGAGGTCAAAAAGGCCAACTACGAGCTTGCATCCCAATTTTCGCCTGTCAAACTAAAGAAAATGGTGTTCAGCACCGCAGTGGATCCGCACTGGCTGAAAAACAGCGACCGGTTCTGGTACACCTATGAAACAAGCGAAGGAAAACTGTTTCTTATAGCTGAACCGGCTCAAAAGACAAAAAAACCTCTGTTCGATAATGTAAAAATGGCGGCCATGCTTACGGAAATCACCAAAGACCCTTATGATGCCAAACATCTTCCCATTAAAGAAATAGAATTCGTAAAAAAAGATACGGCCGTCCAGTTTGAGGTCAAAAGTTCTCTGGAAGAAGAAGAGGAAGAAAAAGATGAAGAGATGGAGAAGCAGAAAATGGAAGAGCAGGATGAAGAAGAAAAAAAGGAAAAACCAGAGAAAAAATCCTTTTTCTTTGAGTACGAGCTTTCAACCGGAGAACTGAGGCTGCTGAAAGATTTTGAAAAACCTCCGGAAAAGCCTGATTGGGCCAACATCTCCCCTGACGGAGAAAAGGTCGTGTTTGGCCGCCACCACAATCTTTTTTGGATGGACAAGGAAAACTACGAAAAATACCTGAAAGATAAAAAGGCCAAAGATATCAAAGAGCATCAACTGACAGAGGATGGTGAGGAAGACTACAGCTATGCTCAGAGAGAGCGGGGAGAGACCAATGTTGAGGAGGAAAAAAACAAAGACAAGCGAAAACAGGTCCGTATCATATGGTCAAGGGACTCTAAGAAGTTTGCTATGACCCGGACGGACAACCGCACAGTCAAAGACCTCTGGGTCATAAACTCGATCGCAAAACCAAGGCCAACCCTGGAGACCTACAAATACCACATGCCCGGAGAAGAAGAAGCCCCCCAGTATGATGTCCTGATATACGACTTTGAAAAAAACAAAAAAATCCAGGTCAAAGACGACCAATTCAAAGACCAATCCGTCTCCATCCTCACAGCTCCCAGAAAAGAAAAAAACAGGGATGATAAAATCTCACCGCCTCTATGGCTGGCTGAAACATCTGATAAACTGTACTTCACGCGGACAAGCCGGGACCTTCACAAAATCGATACATGCGTGGCTGACGCGGAAACCGGGGAGGTCAAAGTGCTCATCGAAGAACGCCTTAACACCTATGTGGAAACCAGGCGGCTGGGGCTTGTCAGCAACGGGGAGGAACTCATCCACTGGTCCGAACGAACGGGCTGGGCTCACTTCTACCTTTACGACAGCAAAGGCAATCTGAAAAACCAGATCACTTCCGGTCCTTTTCACTGTGATGATATCCAGGGAATAGATGATAAAAAAAGAGTTCTGTACTTTACGGCCAATGCAAGAGAAAAGGGAGAAGACCCTTACTACAGCCATTTGTACCGCATCCGATTTGACGGAAGCGGATTAGAGCTTTTGAATCCCGGGAACTTTAACCACTACTCCCGGATGTGCGATTCAAACCAGTTCTTCGTGGACAACTATTCAAGAGTGGACACCCTCCCCGAATCTGCTGTTTTCGACAACAGAGGAAACAAGCTGATGGACATTGAGACCGCAGATCTGTCTCTTCTCATGGAGGCAGGATATCAATTTCCTGAGACCATTAAAGTGAAGGCAGCGGACAGCATCACAGACCTCTACGGCGTGATGTACAAACCCTTTGATTTTGACGAGTCCAAAAAATACCCCATCATCGCTTATGTGTATCCGGGCCCTCAGACCGAATCCGTTCCCAAGTCATTCTCTACGACCAGAGGGAATACGAGCCTGGCCCAATTCGGATTTATCGTCATTTGCGTCGGAAACAGGGGTGGGCACCCGGCCAGGTCCAAATGGTACCATAACTTCGGGTACGGAAATCTCCGGGATTACGGACTGGCTGACAAGAAGTTCGCCATTGAGCAGCTGGCGGCCCGGCATTCTTTTATCAACATAGATAAAGTAGGGATCTACGGTCATTCAGGCGGAGGTTTTATGTCCACGGCAGCCATGCTCGTTTATCCAGACTTTTTTAAAGTCGCTGTTTCCTCTTCCGGCAACCACGAAAACAACATTTATAACCGCTGGTGGAGTGAGAAACACCACGGCGTTAAAGAAGTGAAAAATGAAGAAGGGGAAGTGACCTTTGAATACGATATAGACAAAAATTCGGAAATAGCAGGGAATCTCAAAGGGCATCTTCTTTTGACCACAGGGGATATCGACAACAACGTGCACCCTGCCAACACCATCACCATGGCTAATGCCCTTATCCGCGCCAATAAAAGATTCGACTTCTTTATCTTTCCGGGGCAGAGGCACGGATATGGAGATATGAGCGATTACTGGTTCTGGCTCAGAGCTGATTACTTCTGCAAACACCTGATAGGAGATTATTCCCGGAGCGTGGACATGCTCTACCTCAAGAAGGATAAACCTCAAGATAAGAAGTAATATTCATCACTAATAAAACCACACAACCATTTGACCCTAAGAAAATCAGGTTTGGCTGAAGCGACATTGAAGATGTCATTGCGAAGAACGAAGTGATGAAGCAATCTCATTCGGAAACGAAGCATCTTGAGATCACCACGCCGCTCCGCTCCTCGGGACGACAAGGGAGCACAAGCTATACCTGATTTTATATTAGTTCTGCATTTTGAGCTTTTTCCACATCTTCATAAGAAAGAAGGCCGATACTACAGAGAGGACACTTAAGAGAGACGCAGGGACGTACCTCCCGTATATCCAGTATCCGGCAGCAAAAAGAGCGCTGTACACTCCCAGGCATCCGAACACCATACACATAATGCCCTGGGGCACATCCCAACGGGCTTCTCCCGTCTCCACAGGTTCTCCCTCATTCCGGGCTCTGTCCACCACTTTTTTCCAGCCCGGTCCTCCGGGTTTCACGAGCCGGTAAAATGACCGGAGAGTCTTTTTGTCAGAAGGCTGGGTGAGAAGCGTGACGCTGATCCAGCTTACCGTGGTTATCCCTACCCCTATAAGAAGCTGGAGATAAGATGATATGGAGGGAAGGCCTGTGTAGGGATGGATGACCTGGAGGTAAACGGCAACCAGAAAGGAAACCACCATGGCTGTCAGTTCGCTGTAGGGATTGATACGCCACCAGAACCAGCGGAGGATGAACAAAAGCCCTGTCCCCGCTCCTACCTGCAGTAAAATCTGGAAAGCCTGCAGGGCATTGCTTAGAAGCAAAGCCAGGATCCCGGTTAAAACCATGAGCACAACCGTAGAAAGCCTTCCTACGAACACCTGTCTTTTCTCATCTGCCTCGGTGTTTATGAAACGCTTATAAAAATCATTCACTACATAAGAGGAACCCCAGTTTAAATGGGTGGAAATCGTAGACATGAAAGCCGCTATCAGGGAGGCCACCACCAGCCCTAATAGGCCGGAAGGAAGAAAAGTCAGCATGGCCGGATAAGCCATATCATGTTTTATGACATTGGAGGCGACTTGAGGAAATGCAGCCCGCAAAGATTCAAGATCAGGGAAAACAGCCAGAGAACAAAGAGCGACTATGATCCAGGGCCAGGGCCTTAAAGCATAATGAGTGGCGTTAAAAAGAAGAGTGGCGCCGACCGCATGCTTTTCCGATTTAGCTGACAGCATTCGCTGCGCTATATATCCGCCTCCCCCCGGTTCTGCTCCCGGGTACCACACACTCCACCACTGAACAGCAAGGGGGAGAACAAACAAAGGGATGAGAGATTCCCAATTGGTAAAATCAGGAAGAAAGCTTAATTTGGAGACGATATTTTCGTTTGTGATCAGAGCATGGAAACCCCCGACCTGGGGAAGCCGAACAGCGACAACCGCCGCTCCTATGGCGCCGGCCATGGCCATGGCAAACTGAAAAAAATCAGTGATAAGCACTCCTCTTAATCCCCCCAGAGCGCTGTACGCCACAGTGACTATCGAGGCTATGAGCAGTGTCTGGATCGGAGTGAGATTGAGCATGACCCCTCCGATTTTGATAATAGCCAGGGACACACTCGCCATGATGAGCACATTAAAAAAAACACCCAGGTAAAGCGCCCTAAAGCCTCTAAGAAATGCAGCGGCCTTCCCGCTGTAGCGCAGCTCGTAAAATTCAAGGTCAGTCAAAACCTTGGAACGCCTCCACAGTTTTGCGTAAACAAAAACGGTCAGCATCCCGGTCAGGAGAAAAGCCCACCAGACCCAGTTCCCGGCTACTCCGTTCTGCCTGACAATATCAGTGACCAGATTCGGAGTATCGCTGGAAAAAGTAGTGGCCACCATGGATACTCCAAGAAGCCACCACGGCATGTTCCTCCCAGAAAGAAAAAACTCCGAGGAACTTTTTCCAGCCCTCTTTGAAACAAGCAGGCCGATAATAAGGGATAAAATGAAGAAGCCGACTATGAAGGCCCAGTCAACAGCCTGCAAAGCCAAATTAAATCTCCTCTATGGTTTGATATTCTAATAATAAAAAAACATCATACCATTAAAATGATTAAATTTTAACGTGAAAAAAATGAATTTAATGAAATGCAGATATGGCTGAAGCGACATTGAAGATGAGATTGCCGCACTCCCTTACGGTCGTTCCGCAATGACAAAAAAGGAGCATAAACCATATCTGCCTGATAGTCAGTTCTTTCCCTTAATCTCATCAATCAGTTTCTTCACAGTCTCCTGCTTGGGGTTGAGCTTTAATGAGGCATTGAGCGCATCAAGGGCGTTTTTATTCTGACCGGTTTGATAATAACAAAAACCTAATGAGTTCAGCAGTCCTGTGTCACTGTTGTATATCTTGTTGCCTTCCAGCAGATTGTCTATAGCGTCTTTGTATTCTTTCAATCCCATCAAAGCTTTCCCTTTTAACAGATAATACTGGAACTTGAAATTTCCTTCATCTTTGAACAGCTCGACCATTTCCAAAGCCCTATCGTATTCTTGGGATTCCACTAAGAATCCTGTGTATTCCAGAACACCGTTTTTAAAATCCGGATTCATCTCATAGGCTTTACTGTATAAAGACTCCGCTTTTTCATACTGCCCCAGCTTCCTGTTCTGTGAGGCAAGAATATAGTAGTAAAGGAAACTATTGGAAAGAGGAAATCCCTTGGAGAACGAAATGGGATGACCAATAGCTGTGCTGGGAGAAATCACGAACTCCTCTGACTTGCTGTCTATGACTTTTCCATCGCTGTCCATAAGTCTTATGACTATCTTGTAATAATCAGGTGTCAGTTCCTCGGAAGATACGGAATGGCTGATGCTTATGCTGTTCCTGAATAAATACCCCTTGAGCATTATGGAATAAGACTTTTTCACGGGATTTTTCTCTTTTAATCCATTAACAAGCAGCTCTATTTTCCCATTTTCCCACAGAGATCTATCCAGGCCGGAAACCATAAAAAGAAAAGCAATGTCGTCAGAAGAAGAAAAACTTTTTGACGGGTCCAGCACCAATTTTTGATTCAAGATCTTGTACGGGATATGTATGTCCCTTTCGTATTCCTGAAACTTATACCCGATAAACGGCCCTATGACATGAGGGGAGCCGGAATCTTTTGAGACGTCTACATTCCTTTCTAAAAGAGAGAACTCCTTGCCAACGGAATTTTTGAGAAGGGCTGTAAGCTCATAGCTTCCATCTACTATAGGGAAAGAGTCCTCGATGGAGACACCGTTTGACCGGACTTTCTCCAAATCTTCCGGCGGAAAATAATAGGGATAATTTTTTGAATACTGGAAAATGATTTCTTCCCCTTTTCTTAAACTCACATTCAGTTCAAAATTGCAAAAATACTGGTCATTCGGTTCATAATAATCAACGGAAAGACTTTGAGGAACTATTGAAAAATGGACAAAATTCAAACCCAGCTGAGGGTCCTTTATGACCGTCACATCTGTCACGCACTCAATATAATTCGTCATGTATTCCGTGCTAACCAATCCTTTATAGTTCATAAAATTGGTCGCATAGGTGGGATTGATGTCTTTCTTCGGGGACTCGAAAATTTCCGCCATAATGATATTGTTCTCCGGAGAAGGACTGAAGTTATAGGGGATATCACCGGGAACGACTGAGAGCACGACCAGGGAGAGAGTGGGCGCCATCTCTCTTATTGTTTGATACGCGGACTCATAATCCGTAAAATCCATCTCCCTCCCGCCTACCAGCAGGCTGGTGGGACCGTCCGCGACCGGGTCATAAAGCACATATTCCCCGAACCCTCCTCTTTTAAAAAAGACAATCGCAAAATGAGGGGGCAGTCCTTTTCTTCCGCCTCCGTAGTAGTACCATACTTCCACCGGGTAAAGCCCCAGGCTTCCTTCAAAATTTTCTTTACTGGCCGGTTCCCCTAGAATTATATAGATCCTTCCTCTGTCTGTCCTCCAGCCTTCTCTTGTAGTCCCCCGGCCTAAAAAGTCGTTGGCGTGTTCAAAACGTCTTATGTGTTCTTCCCTGTATTCATTCCTATCCGTTCCAGGAGTGGGGTCCCGCTGCTTCCAAAAAGAATCCAGGAAAATATCTCTCTCTCTGTCATTGGTGAGCTGCATAAACACATCTCTTTCTTCATCCAGCATGATGTATTGGGTCAGGTTTAGAAATTCTCTGTATTTTCCTGGGAGTTCTTCTCTTTTTATTTTTTGAGCTGCCGCCATTAATGGAAAAAGAAAAAGGATAACAACAAAAGCTACCACTGTGTTTTTTTTCATTTTGACACCTTTTCAGGCCCAGGCTTAAGGCCCTTGCAAGAATTTTCCAAGTCGTTCTTTCTATCTTATGTTCTAATGTGAAATATCTTTCTCGTTCTTCCGATATCCGGCCTTCCTATGATCAGGACATCGAGAAAATACTTACCGGGATTTAAATCAAATGTAAAAATGAAGTTGATCTCTTCCAAATCAATCACTTCTTCTTCCGTTGACTCGAACTGTCTTGTTTCAATGAAAGTCTGTTTTCGGGCATCTTTCTTATCCTCATACACATAAAAACGAAACTCAAACTCTGCTTTCAGTAAACCTTCCTCTTCCACAAAAGCAAGCCCTTTTACAGGGATTGAAATATTCAGCTGCTCTTTACTGCGGTCAAAGTCAAGCTTGAAATCGATATATTTGCTTCCTATCTCATCATTGCTGTAGGCGATCCCGAATTTAGCCATTTCCATGGCTTGAAAAAGACTTCCATAGATTCCCGAATAAGGATTAAGCTCATAGGAGTTATCCCCTCTTTTATCTATGAACTCCACGGCAAAGTTGTATCTGTAGTAGACCCAGAGAAGATAACCCTTTATTTCATCACTGTTTATCATGGGGTGGTGTTCGATCCTGTCGGGAAAACCGAAATGGATATAGATCCTTCCTCTGTCTGTCTTCCATCCGGGTATGCCCTCTTTGAACCTGTCGTTGGCATACTCGATCCTCTCATAAAATTCTTCTTTGAACTCATTCTCATCGGTTTCCGGAGTGGGATCCCGTTTTTTCCAGAAGTCCTGGATGAAATCCTCTCTTGATTCTTTATCAGGAAGATGATTGAATATTTTTTTCTCTTCGCTTGTCATTATCAAACGCGCTTTCTCGTAAAAAGCTTCACTGTCGAGGTCAAGCTTCATTGGTTGATAGATCGATCTGCAGCCGGTCAGTACGACCAAAAGAGAAACAAATAAAATCCGTATAAACCGCATCTCTTCTCCTGTTTTATCTTCTCAGATAACTAAGAAAGCCCTTTACCTGCTCAGCTCTTTCGGAGTCAGGATCTATCTTCAGATAATTTTCAAACCGAGCTATGGATTCATCATTCTTTCCCAGAGTCAAATAAGTCAAACCCAATTGATAGATACCGTCTAAAAAATCTTCCTTTATCTCTACCGAACGCTGATAATACTTCAAGGCTTCCTCATAATTAGCCATATTATAAAAACGTGTCCCAATGTTATAGAGCACAGTGGGATCCTTAAGCTCTTCGAACTTTATTTTTTTGTACCACTCCAAGGCCAGTTCATCATCCCCCTTGTTTGCGTATGCTTTTCCTACAAGGATCATAGCGTTTGTGTTTTCGGGGTCCTCTTCCAGTATATTTTTATAATACTCAGCGGCCTTATCGTACTGTTCCATTTGAAAATAACAGTTCCCTATATTTTGATTTATGATATAAAGGTCAGGATTCTCTTCCAATAGATTTTCGTATGCTTGCATCGCTTCTTCGTATTTTCCTTCATCAAAAAGGTCGTTCCCAACCGTAAGCTTTTCTTGAAGCTCATCTGTAATGACAATTCCTTCGACTTTCTCCAGATTGACTTTTACTTCCGGATTGGTCCCAAAAGAATCGACATCTACGGATATTCCCTGGGGCATGTATCCCAGCTTTTCAAAATCTATATTCCATGGGCCTCCTCTTATTCCCATAGCGATCCATTTTCCCTCCTTATTTGTTTTAAGTTCAAATCCGGCTTCAGCGTTTAAGGAAAATAATTTGACTCTGACATCCTCTATGGGATTCCCCTCCTCATCATAGACAAAGCCAATCAGGCGTGCCCTTCCTCTGTATGTTTGGGGAAAAACAAAAACAGCTAATAAAAGTAATGCAAAGATACCAAAAACCGCTTTTTTCATCCGATACCTCCAATTCCTAGCATTGTTCTTTTCTCTTATTCCGCTCCTTCATTCTAACATTATAGAGCATAAAAAAAAAGCCCCTTTCGCCGATGCGAAAGGGGCTTTTGCGGTTCTAGTCAGAATTGAGACAGATCTTTTAGAACTCGAACCTCACTCCGAATCTCAGCATCCTCGGGTTCAGGATCTCATTCAAGGATCCTGCGGTCGAACTTGGTGAGAAAGCCGTGCTGTTGTCAGCATAGATGTACACTCTTCCCCAGTCGCTCTGGTATCTTCTGTTTTCGATCGTGCTGTTCAGCACGTTAAACAGGTCAGCCATGATATAGATCTTTCCGACATCCCCAACATTGAGGACTTTTTCAAGACGCAGGTCCAGCTTGTAGAACATGGGGAGGGACTCATTTCCGAACTCTTCAAGATACAGCCATCCAATATTCCGATCCCTTGGATTCGGGATACGGTAGTCAACGACCTCGACTCTCTCTCTGATCAGCCAACCGTCTCTTGCCTGGAAGTTAAAGGACACATTGACACCATAGGGAAGCTGGTACAGTCCCGCGAGCTTGAGCATCCACGGGGAATAGGTGTACTGGTTGATCTTTCCGCTGGCTCCGCCCTGATAGGGTGAGTAGACTCTTTGGTCCAGAGCCCACAGGTTGGTGGGATTAATATAGCCCTCGTCTCCGTAATGGACTTTCTGGTTCTGAAAGGTGAAGCTTCCGTTCAGCATCCACCTGTTGGAAAGCCTCTTGTTGAAGATAAGGTCAAATCCCCAGTAGTCCTGATAGTAATCAGGCCGTAACGCATGGCGTGAGTAGCTGGAAGGATAAGAGGGGTCAAATCCCTGGTAGCTGTCAGTAATGTAGTACGCTGTATTGTCAGCAGCACCGCCCATATCGCCGTCCCAGGGAGTGTCATATCCGCTCACATCAATACTGGACGGGAGGGCAGGCGCAGCCACATACCAGTCTTGGGTCTCAAATCCATAGGGATTATCGCTGGCATCCATAAAGTGTTTGAGGTTCCAGCTGTTCTTGTCGTATCTTCTGTAGGTGGCGTTAACAGATACGCCGAAATCAGGAAGCACTTCTCTCTGAAGGGACAGAATGACTTCCGAAGTCCTTGTAGACTGGGCATCGGATTCGTAGGTCCTGTAAGGATCTGTCAGAGAACCAGGAGCAGCGATGTCGTAACCTCCGTAATAGGTTCCGAAGGCATCCGAAGTGTTCCCATTGAAGCTGCCGCCCGGGAAGATCTGATAGGGGCTGTAGTTTCCGTCGCCCACTGTGGCCCAGTAGCATTCGTTGAGCTGTATCACATTGTCGCCGTTGTCATTCCAGTAGAAATCAAACCAGCCGCTGGCTCCGCCGGGTTTCCAATTGCCGCCCATCATTCCCATGAAATCTCCGTACTGGCCTACGGACAGCTTGGCAATGGTCTTTCCGTCGCCTGTCACATCATAGGTAATTCCGATCCTGGGGGAGAATGTCTTCCACCAGTAAGGATCGCCGTTCTTGTCAAAGGCTGTGACCTCATCGATATCGGCTCCGGGAAGAAGCGCATCCAATGCAGTCTGAACATCAGGTGCTGCGATCTCATCCCATGCCGGATTGTCGGTCACGGCTTGGACGGAGAAAGGCGCCACATAAGGCTGCTGCTGGTCGTATCTCAAGCCCAGAAGCAGGGTGAACCGTCCGAAGGTCACGGTGTCTCTCAGGTAAAAGGCATAGGCATCCACGCCGATGTCTTCATAATAGCCTCTCCAGAAGGAGAAGTACCTGAGGTTAGACGGGTTTTCAGGGGTGGTCGGAATACCGTCGCCGCTCCAGTCAATGGTGGGATAATTGATTCTCCAGGTCGCAGAAAAATTACCCGTGTACACTGATTCGGTGTAGGCGCGCCTTGAGGCATACTCGGCACCGAACAGGATCTCGTGGCTGGCGCCTAAGAAGCTGTCATTGAAATAGGTGCCTCTGGCCACATACTGGCTCACAGGCCTTTCCACATAGTAGCGCCATTCACCCACATCACCATCCGGGCCTTCCCAGATATCATTGGTGGTGTCCCACCAAGGGGGATTCTCAAAGTCCAGGTCGTCCATAGGCGTCAGGTTGAAGCCCGCGTCAGAATAGGTGTACTGGATGGACATGAAGAAATTGTTCCCGAACATGTGCTCATCCTGAAGT
>Ga0207752_1000267_pt1 | contig 25127 bp, 24 predicted proteins | sample Pon2CUnioCityCA_6_FD_187272 | JGI IMG/M metagenome (GOLD analysis project Ga0207752, IMG submission 187272) | Marine sediment microbial community from Union City, CA, USA - Pond 2C Sediment 2 (SPAdes) | ecosystem: Environmental > Aquatic > Marine > Intertidal zone > Salt pond sediment ... | reverse complement strand
ATGACTAAAGTCACTAGCCAGGCTAACCGATAGTCTATATATAGAGACATACTATATTCTTAACACGTGCTTTGATTTAAGGAAAAAGAAAATGCGCGATTTATACAAGCTGATTGCCATACTTTACGAGGAACTTTTATACAGCTCAGAAATCTATAGTTACATTGCGCTTCCTCAATTACATATTAGGACGAGTCATGAATAATAAAAATGATCACTGGCGCTTAAAATGGTTGAGTGCACCATTAATGAAGTTGTTCCGCAAAGTCACCCCGACGATGTCACGCACGGAACAAGAAGCCCTTGAAGCTGGCTCTGTCTGGTGGGATGGTGAATTGTTCAGCGGCAAACCTAAATGGAACAAACTCCTTTCCCTGCCTTCTCCCCTGTTAAGTAAAGAAGAACGTGAGTTCATGGACGGTCCTGTCAACACGTTGTGCAATATGCTGGATGACTGGCAAATTACGCAGGAAGATAACGATTTACCACAGGAAGTTTGGCAATACATTAAAGATAATGGTTTTTTCAGTATGATTATCCCCAAGCATTACGGCGGGAAAGATTTTTCAGCATACGCTCACTCACAAGTTGTTTTAAAAATTTCCACCCGAAGTATTTCAACCGCGGTTACCGTTATGGTGCCTAATTCTCTTGGGCCCGGAAAACTGTTACTCGAATACGGTACAGAAGAACAAAAAGATCATTACTTACCACGTTTAGCAAAAGGTAAAGAAATTCCCTGCTTTGCGTTAACCAGCCCCCAGGCTGGGAGTGATGCCGGGGCTATTCCTGATACGGGGATAGTCTGCAAACAAAAGTTTGAAGGTAAAAAAGATGTGCTCGGTATTCGCTTAAACTGGGATAAACGCTATATCACGCTCGGGCCCGTTGCGACATTACTTGGGCTGGCATTCAAACTTTACGATCCAGATCATTTGATGGGGGATGAAGAAGAACTCGGTATTACCCTTGCCCTTATTCCAACTGATACAAAAGGTGTAGAAATTGGTAACCGTCACTTCCCGCTAAACATGGTGTTTATGAACGGGCCCAATTACGGTAAAGACGTTTTTATTCCCATGGACTGGATCATCGGTGGCATTGAACAAGCGGGTCAAGGTTGGCGCATGTTAATGGAATGCTTGTCTGATGGCCGGGCGATTTCACTTCCTGCTTTGAGCACCGGTGCTGGAAAGATGGCAAGCCTGTCTGTCGGTGCCTATTCCCGTGTACGACAACAATTCAAAATGCCAATTGGTAAGTTTGAAGGCGTAGAAGAAGCATTAGCCCGTATTGGAGGTTTAACCTATGTAATGGATGCTGCACGTTCACTTACCCTTGCGGCCATGGATAACGGTGAAAAACCGTCTGTTATTTCTGCGGTGGTCAAATATCACTTAACTGAAAGCATGCGTAAAGTCGTTAATGACTCGATGGATGTGTTAGGTGGTTCCGGTATTTGCCTTGGACCTAAAAATATTATGGGACGAGTCTACCAGGCCATTCCTATTAGTATTACGGTTGAAGGCGCAAATATACTTACGCGCTCCATGATTATTTTTGGCCAGGGGGCAATTCGTAGTCATCCCTTTATTTACAAGGAATTAGAATCGTTATCTGAACATGATGAAAATGAAGCCTTAAAACAATTTGACCGTGCATTTTTTGGTCACATGAGTTTCTTTTTCAGAAATACTATTCGCTGCTTTTTTAACGGCTTAACAAATGCAATATTTATTCGTGCCCCCTCACGTGCGAATAGAAAAGTTAAACGCTATTACAAACAAGCAACACGTATGAGTGCTGCGTTTGCACTCGTAACCGATGTCTCGTTAATGAGCTTAGGGGGCTCGCTTAAACGAAAGGAAAAAATATCTGCACGTCTTGGTGATATATTAAGTCACCTGTATTTACTCTCTGCCGTTCTAAAACATTACCAGGATCAGGGTGAATATGAATCTGATCTGCCTTTTGTGCACTGGGCGTGCCAATATAACTTACAACGAATACAAACAGCCTTTAATGGTTTCCTGCATAACTTTCCTAACCGTCCCATTGCATGGGTATTACGCTGGGTCATTTTCCCCTGGGGACGCTTATATGCCCCGCCGAATGACAAGCTAGGTCATGAAATAGCAAAACTATTAATTAACCCATCCGAAATGCGAAACCGCTTAACTGAAGGCGTGTTTATTCCCGAGGACAGTAATGAAGCCATTACTCAACTTGAACATGCATTTCGTCTTGTTGTTGATGCCGAACCTTTTGAGAAAAAACTCAGGGCATTTCAAAAAGCATACAAACCTGAATATGCTGACTATGATGAAATGTTAGATGCGGCGCTTAAAGAAGGCATTATCGATAAAGTCGAAAAATCTGTTTTACAACAGGCAAATGAAGCACGTACACAGGTCATAGGTGTTGATGATTTTACTTTTGATCTCAAGAGAAAATAATAACCAGGAAATATAATGGACAGACCGGAACAGACAAAGAGTTTACCTAAACCCGTTTATATCGTTGATGGAGCGCGTACTCCCTTTTTAAAGGCAAAAGGTAAACCGGGAAACTTTACCGCGGTGGAGCTTGCGTTAGGTTGTGCCCGCCCACTGATGTCACGACAAACCTTTTCAGCTGAACAGCTGGATGAAGTTGTGGTGGGTTGCGTAATGCCGGGTCCTGATGAGGCCAATATTGCACGGGTAATGTCGCTACGACTGGGCTGTGGAAAAGATGTCCCCGCCTGGACGGTACAACGTAATTGCGCTTCAGGTATGCAGGCACTAGACTCAGCTGCAAGTGATATTTCTCTTGGCCGAGCAAACCTGGTACTCGCGGGTGGCGTTGAATCGATGAGTCATGCGCCCGTGTTATTAAATAATGATATGGTCGCCTGGTTAGGCCGTCTTTCCATGTCAAAAACGCCGCTGGATAAAATTAAAACTTTTGCAGCGTTACGCCCCCGTCTTTTAAAACCCATAATCGGACTGTTACGTGGCTTAACTGATCCTGTTGTAGGTTTGTCGATGGGACAAACCGCTGAAAATATCGCGCATCGATTTAATATAGATCGTTTAACTATGGATAGCTTTGCCGTGCAAAGTCATCAACGCCTGGGTAATGCGCAGCAAGAAGGCTTTTTAGATGAAATAGAAGCATTATATGATTTAAAGGGAAATAGTTACCTGCATGATGATGGGTTGAGAACAGACTCTTCTGTTGAACGTTTAGCAAAACTACGCCCGGTATTTGACCGGCAATTTGGAAATGTTACCGCGGGAAATAGCGCACAAATAACCGATGGTGCCGCGATGTTAATTCTTGCCAGTGAAGAAGCGGTAAAAGAATACAAGCTTCCAGTAATGGGAAAGCTTATTGACAGTCACTGGGCGGGGTTAGAACCTTCGCAGATGGGCTTGGGACCGGTCCATGCTGTTACCCCTATATTACAACGCAACGAGCTTTCATTAAAAGATATCGATTACTGGGAAATAAATGAAGCCTTTGCAGCACAAGTACTTTCCTGCATGGCTGCATGGCAGGATGAAACTTATTGTAAAGAAGAGCTCGGGCTTGAATCCGCGCTGGGTAAAATTGATCAACGTAAACTTAATATAGATGGTGGTGGTGTCAGCCTTGGACACCCTGTTGGAGCCAGCGGTGCACGTATCGTATTGCACCTGTTAAATGTTTTAAAACGCAAAAAAGCCAAACGTGGTATCGCCAGTCTTTGTATTGGTGGTGGTCAGGGTGGCGCAATGTTACTTGAACGCGGTAAGTAGAACGGTTTATTAGAGAAAACACTATGGCTAAGAAAAAATATAAGAACTGGAATATTGAAAATGATGACAACAATATTACCTGGTTACATTTAAATGTTCCAAAAAGTAGCACTAATGTTTTAAATGAACTGGTTATTATAGAACTTGATACTATTGTTAATGAGCTTGCGGACAATATACCTGCCGGTGTTGTCATTCTCTCAGATAAGGAAAGTGGGTTTATTGCCGGGGCTGATATCAATGAATTTACCACCTTTGAATCTGAAGAAGCGGCACTTACAAATATTCAGCGTGCGCATACAATTTTTAATAATCTTGAAAAGCTAAACTGTCCCACCGTTGCTTTAATACATGGCTTTTGTTTAGGCGGTGGAATGGAACTCTCACTTGCCTGTGATTACAGGATCGCTGAAGAAGATTCATCTCGTCTTGGTCTGCCTGAAGTGAAATTAGGGATACATCCTGGATTTGGTGGCACGGTAAGAAGCATAGAGCGTATGGGAAGCTTGGCTGCATTAGATTTAATACTAACAGGAAGAAATCTAAAAGCACGACAAGCTAAAAGAGCAGGGCTGATTACTTACGCAGTACCTAAGCGTCATTTAGTCACCGCCGCGAAACAAACGATATTAAAGCCGCCAAAAATTAAATCATTACCCTGGTGGGAAAAAATCATGAACTTCAGGCTGGTTCGACCACTCGTGGCGAAATTTCTCGTAAAAAAAGTTGCAGCAAAAGCACCTCGCGCTCACTACCCTGCTCCCTACGCCATTATTGATCTATGGTTGAATCATCTCGATAACCGTACAAAAATGCTTGAGCAGGAAGCAAAATCAATTGCCCATTTACTGGTAGGAAAAACGGCACAAAACCTGATTCGCGTATTTAAACTTACCGATCAGCTAAAAGGCCTGGCAAAAGATAAGTCAGTCTCTATAGAGCATATCCATGTCATTGGTGGCGGTGTTATGGGAGGCGATATTGCAATCTGGTGTGCCCTACAGGGGTTTACTGTGACCTTGCAGGATCAACGTCATGAAACCCTTGCAACTGTCATAAACCGTGCTGTAAAGCTCTATAAACAGATAGTCAAACAACCACGTTTGGTAAAAGCCGCACTCGATCGGCTTATACCGGATATTAATGGCAATGGACTGGTTAAAGCCGATGTTGTGATTGAAGCTATTTTTGAAGATGCCGAAGTAAAATGTAACTTATACAAAGAGATCGAGCCTAAGCTTAAACGTACCGCAATTATTGCAACAAACACATCAAGTATTCCGTTAGAGCAATTAACCGGTGCGTTAAAAAAAGCAGATCGCCTGGTTGGGTTACATTTCTTTAATCCTGTTTCAAGGATGCCCCTTGTTGAAATTGTTGTCGGTGAAAAGACCAGTAAAAAAGCACAACAAGTTGCGACGACATTAACCAGGAAAATCAAAAAGCTCCCTCTTCCTGTTACAAGCACGCCTGGCTTTCTCGTTAACCGTATTCTTATGCCGTATTTAACCGAGGCTGTGACCTTGTTTGAAGAAGGTGTCCCCATTACGGTGATTGATAAAGTTGCCCTGAATTTTGGCATGCCAATGGGGCCGATTGAATTAGCGGATACCGTGGGACTCGATATTTGTTTACATGTTGCGGAAAATTTAGCCGAGTCTATGCCGATTACGGTTTCTGAACATTTAAAACAACTTGTTAGCAAGAAAACGCTAGGTAAGAAAACAGGCAAAGGATTTTATGAGTTTAAAAAAGGCAAACTGGTTAGACCAAAAGAAAAATCAAATTATATCGCGCCTGCTGACACTGAAGACAGGCTAATTTTACGCTTAATTAATGAAACCATGGCGTGTTTACGTGAGCAGGTAGCTGATTCAAAAGATTTAATTGATGCAGGAATTATTTTTGGAACGGGTTTTGCCCCTTTTTATGGTGGTCCCTTACAGTACGTAAAAGATCGCGGCCAGGAACAGGTTGTTATGAGCCTGGAAAACCTTGAGAAAGTCCATGGACCTCGTTTTAAACCTGATGAAGGCTGGAAAACAATTGTAATAGAGTGAAATTATGTATAAACAACAAGATTACATTACGCCCGTTACCGTTAATAACCTTTCAGATTTATTCTATGAGCGGGTTAAGCGATCAGCAGATAAAGTTGCCTACACGTATTATGATGAGGATAACTCAGCATGGACTGATTTAACCTGGCAGGATATGGCCAAGCAAGTTGAATTATGGCACACCGCGTTTCGTCATGAAGGTCTGGTTAAAGGTGATCGTGTCGCCATAATGATGCGAAATTGCCCTGACTGGGTCGTCTTTGATCAGGCTGCATATAGTTTAGGCCTGGTTGTTGTACCTGTTTATACCAATGACCGTGCTGAAAATATTCGCTATATACTTGAAAATGCCAATGTAAAAATATTTTTTATTGAAGATCCAACTCACTGCAAGGAATTAATTGAAAACGAATCCATATTTAATGGTGATGGGCTTAAAGACTTGATCAGGATAGTCACCCATCAATCTATTGATGGTTATAATAATCCTCGCTTAGCACAGGTAGAAACCTGGCTGCCTTCATATGCAGAAACCATAGAGCAAGTGACTCTCGAACCTGATGACCTTGCAACGGTTGTTTATACCTCGGGGACAACTGGAAGACCTAAAGGCGTTATGCTAAGTCATAATAATATATTTATGAATGCACATTCTGGCGCTATTTTTGAGCATCTTGATATTGAAGATGTGTTTCTTTCGTTTCTCCCTCTCTCTCATATGTTTGAGAGGACAGCTGGTTATTACATGCCGATGGTTATAGGTGCAAGAATCGCTTATGCCCGCTCTATTGAACAGCTGGGTGAAGATTTATTGATTATTAAACCTACTATCTTTGTAACCGTGCCCCGTATTTTTGAGCGCGTCTATAACAAAATACATGACCAGTTAGCAAAAAAATCTCCTGTAGCCCAGGGTTTATTTAAACTTGCCGTGAGTGTTGGTTGGTATCGTTTTTTAGTGCAGCAAAAACGACAAGACTGGCACCCTAAACTTCTTTTATGGCCACTATTAAACAAGTTAGTTGCAGGTAAAATTACCGCCAAGCTTGGCGGTAATCTTCAGCTTGCAGTATCAGGTGGTGCACCACTTGCGCCTGAAATTGCTAAAACCTTTATCGGTTTAGGTTTAACCATCTCACAAGGCTACGGCTTGACTGAAACCAGCCCTATTGTCTCTACCAATAAACTGAATAACAACGATCCTTTTAGTGTTGGACAAACGATGGCGGGTGTTGATGTAAAGTTAAGTGATGCTGGTGAACTGATGGTCAAGGGAGCTACAGTGATGCAGGGTTACTGGAATAATGATGACGCGACAAAAGACGTTATAGACAGCGACGGCTGGTTCCATACCGGTGATGTCGCCAAGATTGAAAATGATCATATTTATATAACAGGACGAATAAAAGAAATTATCGTCTTAGCCAATGGCGAAAAGGTACCGCCTTCGGATATTGAATTAGCTATTAGCAGTGATTCATTATTTGAACAGGTCATTATTATTGGTGAAGCTAAACCCTTCCTGGTGGCAATTTTGACGGTTGAAGAAGAAAACTGGAAAGAGTTTGCAAAACAAAACGGTGTATCCCCTGAAGAATCTTCACTTGAGCTTGAGAATATCAAAGAAATCTTTCTTAAGCGCATCAATGATCAGCTTTCTGAATTCCCTGGCTATGCAAAAGTTATTCGTTGTCATGTTGTATTAAAGCCATGGGATATTGAAGGTGGGCTTATTACACCAACTCTGAAACTTAAGCGTTCAGAGATACACGAAAAATACACTAGTGAAATAGAAGAAATGTATCGTGGCCATTGAGACTAACAGTCAACCTGAAATCAGGGTGTTACCAATGCCGTCCGATACGAATGCAAATGGTGATATTTTTGGCGGCTGGATGATGTCCCAGGTAGATATTGCCGGTAGTTTAGCCGCCCATCGTCGAGTAGGAAACCGGGTTGTCACTGTTGCGGTCAATGAATTTGTTTTTATTAAACCGGTTATGGTTGGTGATGTGATTAGTATATATGCCGAAATTGACTATATCGGTAATACCTCAATTCGTGTTGATTTAAGCGTGATAGCTGAGCACGAACATGGCAATGGGAAAACAGAAAAAGTAGCCAGGGCAATGTTAACTTATGTTTCTTTAGATAAAGATAAAAAGCCTAAACCAATTAGTAAATAAAGATAATTGCAAGCAACGTGTTAAAAATTGTGACATATATGTAGCCATAGTTCATCGGCTAATTTCATACTTAATGAACATGTTTACGATGCCTGTATCCTTGAGGGTGGATTGAACTCGTATGCTAACCAGGAAAATGCCGCATTAATTCAGGCCACATCTCCAAATAAGTTAAAGTAATTTTTTGTTGTGATTTCTGCAACTTGTTCTAACGATATATCTCGTAACTCGGCAATTTTTTCTGCAACCTGAACAACATAAGCAGGTTGATTGCTTTTGCCTCTAAAGGGTACCGGTGCAAGATACGGCGAATCTGTTTCCACTAACATCTTGTCTGCGGGAACATTTTTAGCCACTTCCTGTAATGCTTTAGCGCTGTTAAAGGTAACAATGCCAGAGAAGGAAATAACAAAGTTTAAATCCAGCGCCTTTTGCGCAACTTCCCAATCCTCGACAAAACAATGCATGACCCCGCCAACTTCATCAGCTTTTTCTTCTTTAAGAATACGTAAAGTATCTTCAGTGGCATCACGCATGTGAATTATCAAAGGTTTCTTTGTTTCTTTTGATGCGGTGATATGGCGGCGAAAGCGATCCTGCTGCCAGCTTAAATCGCCTTCACTACGAAAATAGTCCAGCCCGGTTTCACCAATTGCTACAATTTCAGGATCATCAGCCATTGCTATTAATTCGTCAGTAGATGGATCATGTCCCTCTGTTTCATTAGGGTGGACACCCACAGAGGCGGAGACAAAATCATAGTTTTTTGCGGTATCAATAACAGCTTTGAAATTTTCCATATTGATCGCAACACAAAGCATATGCCCTACACCGACTTCATTTGCATAGTTGAGTGCATTAGATAATTGATTATCGTAAGGAGCTAAATCAAGCCTATCAAGATGGCAATGGGAATCAATTAAAAACATAGTGTACTTTAAGTCCTGTAAATAAAAGTCGGGCTATAAAGCCCGACTTTAAATTTCATATATAAAAACAAACTTTACATAGTATGGGTTTGACGGTCAGATTTTAATGCACCGGCCAGGTAAGTTTCAATTTTAGTGCGAGCTGCACCACCATCCTGCTCACTGAATTGAACACCGATGCCTGCTGCACGGTTACCCTGTGCACCTTTGGGTGTTACCCAGATAATCTTTCCTGCTACGGGCAGTTTTTCCGTTTCTTCCATAAGGGTTAAAAGCATGAAAACTTCATCACCCAGGTGATAGCTTTTGTTAGTTGGGATAAAGAGACCACCATTTTTAATGAATGGCATGTATGCAGCGTAAAGTGCACTTTTATCTTTAATTGTCAGGGATAGAATACCTTGTCTTCCCGCCGGTGCTACCATAATCGTTATCCTAAGATAGTGTTAATACTGTTATTTTGTTCGTTTTAAGCCTGCCCAGTGTAGTAACAGGCCCTCAATTAACATTAACTGGTTTGCAGATGTCTCTGTCAGGCGTATGGTATCGTTTAACCTGTCTAACAACCCATAAACTGACTTCAAGTCTACCTGTCCTGCCAGATTCTGCAAGGTTTTAGCATAATCTGCATTAGCCATACTTTCAATATGCCCGCCTTGAAGGAGACGTATTATGTCCATAATCCAGCTACTTACCCACTGTAACGGCAGGTTATCAAGAATCTTAAATCCATCTTTAAGCCACATTGCAGCACTTTCTAAAGCATCAGCCTGTCCATTAGCCAATTCCTGCCAATTTTTAAAGAGTTGATCCCGGATTTGCAGCCCTTCATCGTCGGCCATGGTTTTAGCTGCTAATGGGGCACCTGCAGATAATTTTAAAACCAGGTCCGCGTTTTCAACATTTTCTGTTTGCAACCAGGCAAGGCTTTGCTCTTGTACCGGCATATCAAAGCGAATCATCTGGGTACGGCTTCTAATCGTGGCCATTAATTTGGAGGGGCTGTCAGAAACTAAAATGATGATCGTGTTTGCTGGTGGTTCTTCAAGGGTTTTTAATAAGCTGTTACTGGCATTGGCATTTAAAGCATCAGCGGGTGTAATAATAATAACACGCTGATTTTTCCCATGACTGGTCAGTGATATTTTATCGATTAAGCCACGTACCTGGTCAACCTTGATGGCTTTACCCGTTTCTTCAGGACTGAGCATGATGAAATCCGGGTTTGATTCCGCATTTATTAAGAGACATGACTTGCATTCTCCACATGCTTTTTCGGCTAAGGGCTGCTCACAAAGTAGCCAATGTGCAAATTCAACAGCAAAGTCATTTTTACCTATGCCACTGGTACCATGAAATAATAAACCGTGCGCCAAGCGGTTATTCTTGTAACTGGTAACAAGTGTATTCCAGTTGTTAGCTTGCCAGGGATACATGCGTTTAAGCCATCTTCTCTAATACAGATTGAATAGATTGCTGGACCTGGGGAATGGCTGGTGATGCATCTATTACCTGGTATCGTTCAGGTTGTGCATTTGCCCGGGCCAGGTAGGTATCACGGACTTTATTAAAAAAGTCATGCTTCTCGAGTTCAAAACGATCGGGGGCACTGCGTTTACCTGCACGTTCCAGGCCTTCATCAACGGGTAAATCCAGGATTAGTGTCATGTCAGGTCGTAAATCACCTTGTACCCACTGCTCTAACCGGGCAATGCGATCCATTTCAATGCCACGCCCTCCGCCCTGGTAGGCATAGGTTGCATCGGTAAAACGATCACACAGCACCCATTTACCTGCGTCTAAAGCCGGTATGATCACTTCGTGTAAATGTTGCGCGCGTGCAGCAAACATCAATAATAATTCAGTATCATCACTCATGGACTGTTCTTTTGCATCGAGTAAGACTGCACGTAACTTTTCGCCAAGTTCAGTACCGCCCGGCTCCCGGGTAATGACAAGTTCCTTTCCTGCAGCGGTTAGCCACTGTTCAATAAAAGCCATGTTCGTGCTCTTACCGACACCCTCTGTACCTTCGACAGTGATAAATTTACCTTTCATAGTGTACTTCTTATTCTGATTTATTGTGTTTGTATGATGAAAATGATTTAGCACGCCCTTTTAACTGGTACTTAATAACGGCATTATTATGTTCTTTTAATGTTGCTGAAAATACATGACTACCATCACCACGGGCAACAAAGTATAAGGCATCACCTGCAGCAGGATGAAGTGCGGCATAAATGGCCTTTTGCCCAGGTAATGCAATTGGGGTTGGTGGCAAGCCTGGACGCCGGTAAGTATTATAAGGCGTATCTTCGAGTAAATCACGTTTACGTATGTTTCCCTTATAACGCTCTCCCATGCCATAAATTACAGTTGGGTCTGTCTGTAGACGCATTCGTTTTTCAAGTCGACGGATAAAAACACCGGCTATTTGTTCGCGCTCACTGGCCTGCCCTGTTTCTTTTTCAATAATTGAAGCCATAATTAAAGCTTCGTAAGGTGTTTTATAGGGTAAAGTAACTGCGCGTTGTTGCCACTCTTGTTGCAAAACCTGTTGCATAGATTTATATGCACGTTTTAAAAACTCGATATCGGTTAACTGTGATGGGAAGAGATATGTATCTGGAAGAAACTGACCTTCATAATGAATTCCATTTAAACCGAGCTTATTCATGATTTGTTCAGGCGATAATTTATCAATCGTATGTTTTATATGAGGGTGTTTATTGAGCTCTTCGATTAATTGCTTAAACGACCATCCCTCAATAACAGCCAATGAATACTGAATAACTTTGCCATTAAAAATATTATCGAGAAAATCGCTTGTTTTAAGTTCATTCGTTAAAAGGTAGTTCCCTGCCTGCATTTCATTCGACAATCCATTGATACGGGCATACCAAAGCAAGTAACGAGGATGATGGATAATTTTCTTTTTGTATAAATCATATATTACGGCAGATAGCGAACGACCTGGCTTGATGGCATAAACAATTTCTTTATCTTGAATTGTTAACTTTGCATCAAGTGTCGTTTGATATGACGACCATATCCATGCAAAAGAAGTTAATGCAACAACGCTGATAACGATTATTAATTTTTTCATTCTTTACCTGTTTTTATTTACTGCTTGTTGAAGCTGTTTTGTAACATTTCCAACATGTGTAAAACGGGTTTTAGCAATGGTTCTGACCGGCCATATACCAATTATACTATTTGTTATAAATAGTTCATCGGCATCTTCAAGTTCAGGTTTAGTAAAATTTTTCTCATAAACTGGATAGCCTAATTCCTTGGCCTGCTTGACGACGTTTTTACGCATGACACCTGAAACCCCGCAACTTGATAGTTCTGGGGTAAAAAGCATATTATCTTTGACAGCAAAAATATTACTCATGGTGCCATCAACCACGTTGCCATTTGCCGTTAACATTAAGCCTTCCTGGAAGTCATCCGTGTCCCATTCATTTCTTGCCAGTACCTGTTCAAGCCGATTAAGGTGCTTTAGTCCGGCCAGGGCCTGGTTTTGCGATAAAATCGTTTCACAATACCGTAAAGCAACGCCATCATTTTTAAATCGGTGAGGATAATCAGGCCAGTTGTGAGTTGAAAGTATGCGTGTGCTGTTTTGAACGGATGGAAAACGATATCCACGCTCACCCATACCACGCGTTACGATTAACTTAATAATAAAATTATTCGCCTTATCTTTTTGTTTCATTAAAAGTGAAATTTCACTTTCAATTAATTTTCTATCGGCTAGCGCTATACGGAGACGTTGACATCCTTCGGCCAACCTTTCCCAGTGTGTATCCCACAATAAAACTTCATTATTTATAGCCGCCATGGTTTCAAACAAACCATCGCCATATTGTAATCCACGATCGAATACTGTTATTGAGTCAGCGTATTCACCATTGATTAATACATTTGTCATATATATTGAGTAACCGCTTTATTATTTTTATTCTTCTAGCGCCAGTAATAATCCACGCGCTTTATGTCGTGTTTCTTCTAGTTCTGCCTCGGCAACTGAATCGGCTACAAGCCCTGCTCCAGCGCGAAATGATAGTGTATTATTTTCCGCTGTTATTGTTCTAATTAATATATTTATATCCATATCACCATTATGATTCAGGTAACCTATTGAGCCGGTATAAGCACCCCTGGCATCATGCTCAAGTTCTGAAATAATTTCCATGCAACGTACTTTGGGACAGCCTGTAATCGTTCCCCCAGGAAATACGGCTTTTATAACATCACCGGGTAGAATATCTTCTCTTAGCTGGCCGCACACATTTGATACGATATGATGTACATGGGCATAGGTTTCTACCACCATCAGTTCATCAACCTTAATGCTACCAGGCTTGCATATCCGACCTAAATCATTACGTTCCAGGTCAATTAACATGATATGTTCTGCACGCTCTTTAGGGTGCGCAATAAGTTCGTCCTTTAAAGCATTGTCTTTTACTATATCCTGTTCGCGGCGCCGGGTACCCGCGATTGGGCGCGTTTCGGCTGCACCCTTGTTGACCCGGATCAAACGTTCAGGTGACGAGCTTATAATGCTGAAATTATTGTGTACCGCTAAAGCTGAAAATGGGGCCGGGTTTGTTTTGCGTAATCTCTGGTATATATCAACAGCATTTATTGCATCTTTATTTTCAAGCTTCCACAGTCGTGAGAGGTTTACCTGGAAAACATCACCTTCAACAATATAGTTTTTAATTTTTGTAATTGAATCGAGATAAACCGTTTCATCTTCTTCTACTACCTGGTTCAGGTGAAGTGATGTTTCATCGCTTAAAGGAAATTCTTTTTCGCTATCTGAAATTAGGGTACCCAGGTAATCATAGTTTTCTTCACAAATATAATACGTGCAATCATCTTTATGATCATAGATAACAGCAGCAGGAATACGGGTTGCATAAGCTATAGCTGTGGATGGTAGCGTTAAGCCAAGTTTGGGTTCAATTTGATTTGCGAGTTCATAGCCGAGGTAAAGAAACCATCCACCTGTGAAGGGTAAAAAATCTGTTTCTATTTGTTCGTTGCGTTGTGTTTGCCACCAGCTGCTCAAATTACTAAGAAAATCATTTCCTTCGATACCAGAAAGACCGCTTAATTCTTCTGAATTAGATAGGGTTAACGTATCTTGAGGAAAAGCAAAAAGAATATCGAATCGTGAAGAGCAGGTTTTATTATTACCCGATTCAAACTCGACTGAGCTGGCAACACTTTCTAGTAAAAATGGATATCGCTGGGGATCTTGCTGATGCAGGGCCAACAAGTTTTGTTGGCCCTTTTTAGAATGAATGTTCAGTCCAGACGACTTAAAATCTTCTGTGCTGTTTGAAGAATATGAATCAGAATGCTGCATATTGAATTAATGCTGCAGTTCTTTTTCCAGGTTTAAATCTTGCGGAAGATTAATGTGCCGTTGGTACCACCAAAACCGAATGAGTTTGAAACGGCAACGTCAATTTTCATTTCTTGTGGGGTATCTGGAACAAAGTTTAAATCACAACCTTCATCCGGATTGAAAATATTAATTGTAGGTGGCGCTACCTGGTCACGAATGGCTAGCACTGAGAAAATGGCTTCAATGCCACCCGCTGCGCCAAGTAAATGACCGGTCATTGATTTAGTTGAGCTCATTGCAATATTGCTGGCATGATCACCGAAGGTTAACTTGGCAGCCTGTACTTCGGCAATATCACCTGCAGGTGTTGAAGTACCATGAGCATTCACATAATCCACTTCATCAGGGTTAATGCCTGCATCGTTAATGGCATTGTTCATACAGCGGCTAGCACCTTCTCCACCAACAGATGGAGAAGTCATATGGTAAGCATCGCCGCTCATTCCAAAACCAATAACTTCAGCATAAATTGTTGCACCACGTTTTTTAGCGGTTTCATATTCTTCAAGAACAACTACGCCAGCACCATCACCCAGTACAAAACCATCACGGTCTTTATCCCATGGACGACTTGCGGTTGCTGGATCATCATTACGTGAAGATAAGGCACGTGCTGCTGCGAAACCACCTAAACCTAATATTGTTGTCGCATCTTCTGCACCGCCGGTAATCATGACATCGGCATCACCATGTTCAATCATACGAGCCGCGTCACCGATACTGTGTGTTGCAGTCGCACATGCAGTTGTAATGGCATAGTTTGGACCTTTAAAGCCATAACGAATAGAAAGATTACCCGAAATCATATTGATAATGGCTGCTGGAATAAGAAAAGGAGATATCTTACGTGGTCCACCTTTACTGTATTTTTCATAGTTAGTTTCAATCGTACCTAAACCACCGATACCAGAACCAATTGAAACACCAATACGCGTAGCATTATCTTCTGTAACTTCTAATCCAGAGTCTTCAATAGCTTCAACAGCTGCGGCAATACCGTAATGAATAAATGTATCCATTTTGCGCGCATCTTTATTAGACATGATAGAAGTGACATCAAAGTCTTTTACCGAGGCACTGAACTGTGTGGCAAAATCAGAGGCATCGAATTTAGAAATGGTTTCTACACCACTCTTCCCTGCCAGAATATTTTTCCAGCTATCTTCTACACTATTGCCAACGGGAGATAACATTCCCATTCCAGTTATAACTACGCGACGTTTAGACATTATCAATACTCAACATTATTAAAATATTTATTACTGTGTTTTCCATCTACAGAAAATAAAAAACCGCAACCACTATGTAGAAAGACCTACATAGTGGTGCGGCTTTAGAATTCAGGTACAACGATTAGCTGTTTGCGTTGATGTAGCTAACTGCTTCTGCAACCGTAGTGATCTTTTCTGCATCTTCATCAGGAATTTCAGTTTCGAACTCTTCTTCAAGAGCCATAACTAACTCAACTGTATCGAGTGAATCAGCACCCAGATCGTCAACAAATGAAGCATCTTTCGTTACTTCTTCTTCTTTAACACCCAATTGCTCGATTACGATTTTTGATACACGTTCTTCAATGCTGCTCATTTTGGTCAATTCCTCCAGTTTTTATTCAATTGACGCTGCGGGCGGTATTGTATTGTAAACACCCGTCAGATTCCACATTCTTGGTGATTTTAGCCAAATAAATCACATATTTTGTTTTAATTGTTTAATTTTCAACCACTTAAGGCTGATTTTAGCCCATATGCATGCCACCATTAACATGGATAGTTTCACCGGTGATATAGGCCGCCCCTGGTGAAGCAAGGAAGGCAACTGCATTAGCGATTTCAGCCGCATCACCGAGCCTTCCAGCTGGAATCTGGCTCAATAAGGCTTCTCGTTGCTCTTCAGGTAATGCCCGGGTCATATCGGTGTCAATAAAGCCTGGTGCGACTACATTGACTGTAATACCACGACTGCCTACTTCACGGGCCAATGATTTACTAAAGCCAATAACACCGGCCTTAGCTGCTGAATAATTCGCCTGGCCCGGGTTGCCTGTAACACCAACGACCGAGGCAATACTAATAATACGACCACGTTTTTGCTTCATCATGCCACGTAAGCAGGCTTTGCTGACTTTAAAAATAGAGCTCAGGTTGGTGTTCATGATGTCATCCCACTCGGAATCTTTCATGCGCATAACCAGGTTATCACGCGTAATACCTGCATTATTGATTAAAATAGTTGGGGCACCAAACTCATCACCAATTTGCTTCACAGTCTCTGTAATGCTGTCCTGGTCAGTCACATTCATGACCATCCCTTTTCCTTTAATACTGTTTTCTTTCAGATAGTTAGAGATGTTTTCCGCACCATTTTCTGATGTTGCAGTACCGATGACGGTTGCACCTTGTGAACCTAGTGCGATAGCTATTTCTTTGCCGATGCCACGGCTGGCACCTGAAACAAAAGCGATTTCATTCTCTAAAGACATATTCAACTCCCCTAATCCTTAAATGAGATTATTTATAGTTCTAATGCAGCTTCTATCGAAGCTGTATCAATCAATGCCGCAGATGCCATTGATTTATTAATTCGTTTATTCAGGCCAACCAGTACCTTGCCCGGGCCACATTCAATCACTTTATTAACACCATCAGCTGACATTTTTTCAATGGTTTCAACCCAACGCACCGGGCTAAATAACTGGCGCTTTAATGCATCACGGATATCCGCTTCTGAATTATTGGCGGTAACATCCGCATTATTAATCACGGGAATTGAAGGCGTGTTGAAAGAAATGCCGGCCATAACTTCGGCTAATTTTTCCGCAGCAGGCTGCATTAAGGCACAATGAGATGGAACGCTAACAGGCAATTCCAGGGCGCGTTTTGCGCCTTTTTCTTTAGCCAGAACTGTCACACGTTCAATTGCAGATTTATGACCCGCAACCACAACCTGGCCTGGAGAATTATAATTTACGGCTTCTAATACATCGCCTTCAGCTGCATCAAGACAAACCTGGCGTACGGCATCATCATCCAGACCTAGAATCGCGGCCATGGCACCGGTACCTGCTGGCACAGCTTCCATCATAAATTTACCGCGTTGTGATACTAATTTGATTGCATCAACAAAATTGAGGCTACCTGAGCAAACTAGCGCGGTGTATTCACCTAAGCTGTGCCCCGCCATGACTGATGGCGTCGCTCCATTCTTCGCTTGCCATATACGCCATGTTGCAACACCTGAAGCCAGCATCGCGGGTTGAGTAACATCGGTACTGTTTAATTTTTCAGCCGGCCCTTCCTGAACAAGTGACCATAAATCGTAACCCAAGGCATCAGATGCTTCCTGGAAAGTAGAGGTAACTTCTGAAAAATTATCAGCCAGGTCTTTTAACATGCCCACTGACTGTGAACCCTGACCTGGAAAGACAAAAGCTAATGACATTTTGAATCCTTGTTTTTAATTCTTAAATTATTATTTTATTCAATATGCAGAATTTTATCTGCAGGGTATTTTAATATTTAACTAATGCAGAGCCCCAGGTAAAACCACCACCAAAGGCCTCAAGCAAAATTGTTTCACCACGTTTAATTCTGCCGTCACGTACAGCTTCGTTTAATGCTAGCGGTACAGATGCAGCAGAGGTATTACCATGTTCATGTACAGTCACAACGACATGATCAGTCGACATGCTGAGTTTTTTTGCTGTTGCATTGATAATACGAATATTAGCCTGGTGTGGAACAAGCCAGTCAATATCAGATTTTTCCATGTTGTTCGCTGCCAAAGTTTCATCAACGATTCGGCCTAACGTGTTTACCGCCATTTTGAATACTTCGTTGCCTTTCATTTGCATGTAGGCTTCGCCTGATTTAAACAAGGCAGAATTTTCTGAAACGCCCGCCGGAATAGTCAGCAGGTCTTTATACTTACCATCTGCATGTAAGTGTGTAGATAAAATACCCGGCTCTTCGCTGGCTTCCAGGATTACCGCCCCAGCGCCATCACCAAATAAAACGCAGGTTGTCCGATCATTCCAGTCAACGGTACGAGACATGGTTTCAGCACCAATAACTAAAGCCGTTTTGTGTGTACCAGATTTAATAAACTTGTCGGCAACTCCAAGTGCATAAACAAAACCGGTACAGACAGCCTGTACATCGAACGCAGTACATCCATGAATATCAAGTCGATCCTGTAATAGGCACGCAGTACTTGGAAATACACGGTCGGGCGTAGTCGTCGCGACAATAATGAGATCGATATCTTCTTTATTGATACCTGCGGCATCAATAGCATCAATAGCAGCCTTTTCAGCTAAATCACAAGTGGTTTCACCATCAACAACAAGATGACGTTTTTTGATACCTGTGCGTTCTGTAATCCACTCGTCCGTAGTATCAACAATCTTTTCCAGGTCAGCATTAGTTACCACCTTTTCAGGTAGATACCCGCCTGTCCCTGTTATTCTTGAATTGATCAATTCGCTTGCCTCATGACTAGTTGGCTTTCTAATTTTTGACTGATTAATGAAGGTACATCTTTTTCTACTTCAAGCATTGCGACATGAATGGCATTACAAAATGAATAGGCATCTGCACCACCATGGCTTTTAACGACAATACCCTGTAAACCTAAGAAACTTGCACCATTATATTCGCGAGGGTCGACACGACGTTTAAATCGTTTTAAAGCGGGTAAAGAAATCATTGCTGCCAATTTAGAAAAGATATTGGCTTTATATTCATCCTTAAGGAACCCGGTGAACATTTTTGCCGCACCTTCAGCTGTTTTAAGCATGACGTTACCAATGAAACCATCACAGACAACAACATCAACGGTGCCAAGGAATATACCATCACCTTCAACATAGCCTGCATAGTTTAAATTACTGGCTGCAAGTAGACGTGATGCCTCTTTTACTATTTCATTACCTTTTATTTCTTCTTCACCAATATTGAGTAAGCCTATGCTTGGCGAATCAAGATCAAACACGGCTTCAGCCAGTGCATCTCCCATGAATGCAAACTCAAGTAAAGATGAGGCGGATGAATCAACGTTAGCGCCTAAATCTAATACATGTGTAAAACCAGTCGGGTTAGCAGCGTTAGGCAAAGTACTGCAAATGGCTGGGCGATCAATACCCGGCAATGTTTTTAATACAAATCTTGCCGTAGCCATGAGTGCACCAGTATTGCCCGCACTTACAGAAGCTTGTGCTTCACCCTCTTTAACGAGATTAATCGCTACCCGCATAGAAGAATCTTTTTTACCACGCAAAGCTAGCGATGGGGCTTCATCAGAACCAACAACCTGGGTGGCATGTTTTATTTTGATACGTGAAGAGAAAGTTGCTGCCTTATCTCCGAGTTCTTGTTTAATGACTTCTTCGTCACCTACAAGAATTAAGGATAAGTTCTTATACTTTGATAATGCATCAAGTGCAGCCGGTACCACGATGGATGCGCCAAAATCGCCGCCCATACAATCAAGTGATATCGTAACTTGAGATTTACTCATGTGTTTGTGATGTCCGTTTATAAGTAAATACGGGATATGGTTTCCCATATCCCGTAAATACAATAGAAATTATTTACCTTGCCGAATAACTAAGCAAAGGATAACTAAGGGGAATATTACTCGCCTTTAGTTTGAATAACTTTCTTACCACGGTAAAAACCATCAGCACTCACGTGATGACGTAAATGAGTTTCACCAGAAGTTGGCTCAATTGATGTAGCACTTCCAGTTAAAGCGTCATGTGAACGACGCATGCCGCGACGTGAAGGAGATTTTTTGTTCTGTTGTACAGCCATGATAAAGCCTCGTATTACTTATCTGTCTTTAAACTTGCAAGAACATCAAACGGGTTTTCTCGTTCAACATCCTCAGTGTTTGTTTCTTCCTGTTGCTGACTGTTCCAACTTTTAATTACATTATCTGAAGAACAATTTTCATCCAGATGTTTTGGAATGGTTGGTAAAGCCAGGAGGATTTCATCCTCAATTAAATCCGATAACATGATCGGTGTGTCTTCTATCAGCGTAACCTCATATTCTTCAGGTAACCGTTCCATTTCAGCTTCCGAACGTGCAAAAGCGATTTGAAAGTCGAGCTTTACAGGAAGGTCCATCTCTTCCATACAACGCTGGCATATGAGTTTAATATCTGCCTGAATTGTCCCGCCAAGTAACACTGCGCGGTTCAAGTCAACAGAAAAAACTACATCAATCAGTACATCCCCTTTATCTGAGCAAAGTGAGCTTACAAGCCGCTTCATCTGCTTTAGAGGAATTGCCCCTTTTAGTTGTTCCTCCTTCGCTGCGAGGCGAAAAGGATCGACTTCAAGTGGTAGTCGTTGATGCTGCCCTGACATAGGCGGCGGATTGTATCGGGGAGATACCCTCCTGTCAAAAAAACTATGAAAAATCCCTTAATAATCCGCCTGTTCCGTGATTTCTGTCTATTTTTTGGTCAGCACAGAAATAAACACTAGCTTGACAGCAGTCGAGCATTTTCATACATAGGTGTTACAGTATTAAACAGTTCTAAAACCGACTATTTACACATAGTATGTAAGGTTAAATAATATAATGATAAAAAAGCTGTTAATCGCAAATCGAGGTGAAATTGCCGTTCGAATTGTGCGGGCCTGTGCAGAAATGGGTATCAAGTCCGTGGCGGTTTATGCTGAAGCTGATCGTTATGCCTTGCATGTCAAAAAAGCTGATGAAGCTTACAGCCTGGGTCCTGACACCGTTGCGGGTTATCTCAACGCTCATCATTTGGTCAATATCGCTGTGGCCACAGGCTGCGATGCGGTGCATCCAGGTTATGGCTTTCTTTCTGAAAACCCGGAACTGGCCGAAACCTGTAAACGCCGTGGCATTTACTTCGTTGGTCCCGAGGCTGAAACCATTTATAAGTTGGGCGATAAAACAATCGCGCGCCAAACCATGTCTGCAGCGGGTATCCCGGTTACCCCGGGCAGTGACGACAATGTAAAAGACCTTGATGAAGCAAAGAAAATCGCTGCCGATATCCAGTACCCGGTTATGCTAAAAGCTACTTCAGGTGGTGGTGGCCGGGGTATTCGCCGTTGTGATAACGAAGATGAACTGATTCGTCATTATCCCAGGGTAATCTCCGAGGCTGAAAAAGCCTTTGGTAACGCTGAAGTCTTTATTGAAAAATTTATTGCCGATCCAAGGCACATTGAGGTGCAGGTGCTGGCTGATCATCATGGTAACGCGATTCATCTGTTTGAACGGGATTGCTCTATTCAGCGACGCCACCAGAAATTGATCGAGATTGCCCCTTCTCCCCAGCTCAATGATGAGCAGCGCAAATATATTGGCGAGCTTGCCGTTAAGGCCTGCCTGGCAACGGGCTATAAAAATGCGGGTACGGTTGAGTTTTTACTCGATGAAAACGACAACTTTTACTTTATGGAAATGAATACCCGCCTCCAGGTTGAACATACCATCACCGAGGAAATAACCGGTATCGATATCGTACAGGAGCAAATTCGTATCGCTTCGGGCCTGAAGTTACGCTATCAACAATCAGACATTACTCTTCGTGGCTTTGCCATGGAATTTCGGATCAATGCTGAAGATCCCAAGAATGACTTTCTGCCTAGCTTTGGCAAAATTACCCGTTACTTTGCCGCCGGCGGTCCCGGGGTACGTACCGATGGCGCTATTTACAGTGGCTATGTTATTCCACCGTATTACGACTCCATGTGTGCCAAGCTTATTATCTGGGCTATGGACTGGGATTCACTGATTGATCGTTCACGCCGTGCGCTGCGCGACATTACGCTGCACGGTGTAAAAACAACTATTCCATATTATATAGAGATCCTGGCTTCGGCTGACTTTCAAACCGGACACTTCAATACCGGTTTTGTGGAAAGGCATCCTGAGCTGACCGATTACTCTGTAAAACGTTCTTCTCGCGAAGTCGCTGCAGCGATTGCAGCTGCACTTGCCGCGAATGCTGGCATATGATGTTAATAACTTAAGGATTAAAAGTTATGTCAAAAGTACATATTACTGACACTATTTTGCGTGATGCTCATCAATCTCTTATCGCAACACGTATGCGTACTGAAGATATGCTGCCCATTTGTGAACGGCTGGATAAGATTGGTTACTGGTCACTGGAAGTCTGGGGTGGTGCGACGTTTGATGCCTGTGTCCGTTTTCTAAAAGAAGATCCCTGGGAACGTTTACGTTTACTTCGTGAAGCTTTACCAAATACCCGTTTGCAAATGTTATTACGTGGTCAAAACCTGCTGGGATATCGTCATTATGCAGACGATGTAGTCAAGGCCTTTGTTAAACAAGCTGCAGAAAACGGCATTGATGTTTTTCGAATTTTTGATGCCATGAATGATCTGCGTAATTTAGAAACATCCATCCAGGCTGTAAAAGATTCAAACAAACATGCACAGGGGACATTGTGTTATACCACCAGCCCGGTTCATGACCTTGATTACTTTATCAAGATGGGACGTGACCTTGAAAACATGGGCTGCGACTCGATCGCGATAAAAGACATGGCCGGTTTATTGACACCCGATATTACGGCAAAACTGGTTAAGTCATTGGTTAATGAAGTTAAGCTCCCTATTCACTTGCACTCTCATGCCACGGCCGGGCTTGCCAGTATGTGTCAGTTTAAAGCCGTGGAAAATGGCGCCTTTGCCATTGATACCGCAATTTCTTCTTTTTCCGAAGGTACCAGTCATCCACCAACTGAAAGCATGGTTGCAGCATTTAAAAATACAGAGTTTGATACAGGTCTTGATCTACCTTCATTACAGGAAATAGGGTTTTACTTTTACGAAGTACGCAAAAAATATCACCAGTTTGAAAGTGAGTTCACCGGTCTTGATACCCGTGTCCAGGTTAACCAGGTGCCCGGGGGCATGATTTCTAACTTATCAAACCAGCTTAAGGAACAAGGCGCCCTGCACCGCATGAACGAAGTTTTAGATGAGATTCCCCGGGTGCGAAAAGAGTTAGGTTACCCTCCCCTGGTTACGCCCACATCTCAAATCGTCGGAACACAAGCTGTCCTTAATGTACTTGGTGGAGAGCGCTATAAAACAATTACCAATGAAGTGAAACTTTATTTACAGGGCCGCTACGGCAAAGCGCCGGGAGAAATCAGTCCCCAGGTTCAACACATGGCTATTGGCAATGAAGATGTGATTGATTGTCGGCCTGCTGACCTTATTCCAGATGAAATGAGCAAGCTAATACAGGAAATTGGTGAGCTGGCGCTTAACAAGGAAGATGTTTTAACGTATGCCATGTTCCCCGATATTGGTCATATCTTTCTTGAAGATCGGGACCAGGGAAAACTGGTGCCAGAAGCGCTTGAACCAGCAAATATTGATACCAATGGTAATCATGTTGCCACAGAATTTAATGTTACGATTCATGGTGAAACCTACCATATAGGCTTAACTGGTGCCGGGCATCGCACCCAGGACATGCGTCCTTATTATTTAAGTGTTGATGGTGTACCTGAAGAGGTCATGGTGGAAACATTAACTGAGATTGATCTTGAATCTGATGACGGTGAGCCGCGTAAAAAATCTGCTTCAGGTAAACGTCCGCGTGCAACAGAACCCGGGCATGTGACAACATCAATGCCTGGTGTGATTGTTGAGGTACTGGTTAACGTAGGTGATGAAATCAAGGCCGGTGCCCCGGTATTAATTACCGAAGCAATGAAAATGGAAACTGAAATTCAGGCCGCTATCGCGGGCACAGTGACAACCATACACGTTGTTAAAGGTGACAGCGTAACGCCGGATGAAACATTAATAGAAATTCAATAAATTTTGATTGTGCAAGGTTCAAAGGACTCAAAAAAATTATTAAACACAGAGGGCACGGAGGTACACAGAGAAAAGAAAATACAAAAGTTAACTCTGTGTACCTCCGTGTCCTCTGTGGTAGGATCTTTCATTTCTAAACAAATAAAATAAACCATGAAACTTATTCTTGCTTCAACCTCCCCTTTTCGTAAAGAAATTTTAAATAAACTGGGTGTCGATTTTGACACGGTATCCCCCGAAGTTGATGAAACAGCTTTAGAAAATGAAACGCCTCAGCAACTGGTCGAACGTTTATCTGTTGCAAAAGCCAAAGCAGTTGCAGATAAAAGTGAATCAGCATTAGTGATTGGGTCTGACCAGGTTTCAGTTATCAATAACAATATAATTGGCAAACCTCATACCCATGAGAATGCCATTAAGCAATTACAAAACGCTTCAGGGAGAACCGTTACTTTTTACACCGGGCTGTGTTTGTATAACTCAGATACGCAGCAATACCAGTCTGAAGTTGTTCCCTTTAACGTCGTCTTTCGTGAGCTTAACGAAACACAAATCGAGAATTACCTAAGAAAAGAAACACCGTATAACTGTGCCGGAAGTTTTAAATCCGAAGCACTGGGTATCGTATTGTTTGAAAAGCTTGAAGGTGATGACCCCAACACGTTGATGGGGTTGCCATTAATTCGGTTAGTTAAAATGCTGGAGCAGGAAAACTTTCACATTCTTTAAAACGCGTAAGTCACTGCAAGCGACGAAAAATTATTTTTATCTTCAGGGGTATCCAGGTATTTCCCAAGCAAAGCACTTATGGTCCAGGACGGTGTTAAATAATAATCAAAAGCACTATAAACGTAGTCACTGTTGCTAAAATCAATTGCCGAAACACTTC
>Ga0207752_1000265_pt1 | contig 25169 bp, 26 predicted proteins | sample Pon2CUnioCityCA_6_FD_187272 | JGI IMG/M metagenome (GOLD analysis project Ga0207752, IMG submission 187272) | Marine sediment microbial community from Union City, CA, USA - Pond 2C Sediment 2 (SPAdes) | ecosystem: Environmental > Aquatic > Marine > Intertidal zone > Salt pond sediment ... | reverse complement strand
CCCCCCTGCCACTAACATCGCGATTACTGATTTATTACTCATAATTTTTCTCCTGATTTTTTAATCATTTAGTGTGTTACAAGTAATAACGCAGTCAGCATTAAAAAGATTACCCGGATACTAAAATTTTTTACTTTTTTTTGCCGGACATTTTGACCTGTGGCAAGGCAGCTGAATCTGCACCCCGCTATACTTTATATAGTGTGCATGCACGTTGGGGGCTTTTTTGTGAAATTATTTTAAAACCAGGTAAACCTTTTCATATCGACTGCGTTATTAGAGTTAAAGAAAGTAAAACTTTAACGTAGGAGAGAGACAATGAAATTAGCAAATATGGCAGGAAGTGGTTTATTAGCACTGGTTATCGCGGCACCTTCAGCGATAGCGGCAGACGGCAAGCTTGAAATGAACGTAGAAAAACATATGAACCAGTATATGGAACAGAATAAAACTCAGGCTATGAACCAGGAAATGAAAGGTGAGATGAACGGCGAACAACATCAAAACCGTTACCAGAAACATATAGAAACTCAATCGCAATACAAGGATATGAATCAAAACCGTTTACGTGAAAAACAGAGTAGTGGATTTCGTATGAACAAAGGCTCAGGTGGCAGACGCTAACAGGGAGTCGTTTGCTTGCCGAGGAGGCAACCGCTGGAAAATGATCAGGCGCTGGAGCTGTTCCTGGCAGGGATAGAGAAAAAAGCTTTTCACCTTGCCAGCTTAGCGACCGGTAATGAAGACGACGCATTAGAGATTGTACAAGATGCCATGATGAAACTGGTGCAGCGTTATGGGAACCGTGATGAACAGGAATGGGGGCCGTTGTTCCACCGCATCCTGCAGAGTCGTATACGCGATTTTTATCGACGTAGCCAGGTTCGTAACCGTTTTCGTGTCTGGTTTGGTAATAATCACCCGGATGATGAAGAGGATGACCCGCTTCAAAACCAGGCTGACCTGGCAGGAAGTGAACCCTCATATGAACTTGAGTCGGAACAGTTTGGTGATGAACTCGAACACGCGATTCGAGAGCTACCCAATCGACAACAGCAAGCCTTTTTATTACGTGCTTGGGAAGGTATGAGCATTACAGAAACAGCACAAGCAATGAGTTGTTCGGAAGGAAGCGTGAAAAGTCATTATGCGCGGGCCTTAACGACACTGCGGAAAAAACTTGAGGGTTTTAACTTATGACAGATGAAGCAAACGATCAATTTCTTGAACGCGTTCGTGAGAGTCTTGATGATCGCTCACAGCGAGTCAGGCCACAAATGACGTCACGTCTGTATGCAGCCCGTAGTGAGGCAATAGCATCAAGGCAAAGAAATATTTACCGCGGCTGGATGCCCGGCATGGCAAGTGCATTTGCTGTCGTTATGGCCGTGGGCATCTGGTTTGGTAATACGAATAATGGACAAGACATCCCTCAGGCACAACCTGTCGAACAACTGGTTTACCAGGAACGCCCGGCCGATATTGAAATGCTCGCTGTCGCGAACGGAAACGGGCTGGAACTTTTCCAGCAATATGAATTTTACACCTGGCTAGAAAAACAGGAGCAGCTCAGCAGTTAATCGCTGAGGATAAAAAAGTGATAAAAATGAATTTAATCATGAAGATTTTTACCAGCTTATTGTTAGGATTATTCCTCTCGGTGAGTCATGCACAATCGCCGCTTGCATGGGGACAGCTGACAACTGAAGAACAGGAAATATTAACCCCCTATAAAAATAACTGGCAGCAGATGAATGTTGCGGATCAACATCGCCTGAAAAAAACAGCCCATGCCTGGAAAAACATGAGCACAGAGCAACGAGCCGTAATGCAACAGCGTGCTGAACAATGGAATAAAATGCCTGAAACAATGAAGCAGAAAATTCGCGAACGCTATCAGCAGTTTGAAACGATATCTGCTGAACAAAAACAGGCAATGACCCGGCGAATCAATAAGTTTAAAGCCTTACCCGCACAGGAGCGTGAAGCCCTGCGTCAGCACTGGCAGCAACAACAACTGCAGCAACAGAATAATACGGGTGACAAACAACTGCATAACAGTAAAGACGAGCAGCTAACATCGTCTAACGAAAAACGCATAAATGAAAACGATGATGGCAAGCAAGCCGAAGAAGTGAACAAGCCGGAAGAGCAGGCAGAAAGTTCAACAGATTCAAGGTTAGAAAATAAAAACCGCATGCAAAATAATCGTATTGATACACAAAGACTTAACAGGCCGATGAGGAGAACACGGTAATGAAGCAGTCCCCTATTTTACTCACTATTGGTGCTTCTCTACTATTGGGGAATATTGCTTTCGCCGGTGACTATACCCTGAGTGTAGGTGTTGAACACACCAGCGGCACATATGGTGCTGATATTGAAACCAGTATGCAACAGTTCCCTTTTACTCTTGGCTATACCGATAAAAATTATGCCTGGAGTATTACGGTACCGTATGTTCGCATCAGTGGCTCTGAAGATGTCACCTTCAGTTCATCAAGTAAGTCACCGATGTTTTCGACAACAACTACCAGTAGCGTCAAACACACTGATTCCGGCCTTGGTGATATCACCCTTAGCGGGACCTACCAGCTATATGCTGAAACAAAGACCCGGCCCTGGTTAGCCTTGACCGGAAAAATCAAGCTCGGTACCGCGGATGAAACAAAACGACTCGGTACCGGGGAAAATGATTACCTTTTGCAACTGGAAGTGGCCAAGAAAGCCGTGCATGCTTTTGCCGGTTATAAAATCATTGGTGATACCAGTACGGTAAATTTTGACAACGTGATGTTTGGCGCAGTGGGTGTAACCATTCCTATTAACAAGGACTGGACCTCGGTTGCCGAGTTTTATACCGAGCAGGCATCGGTTTCGGGTATAGATAATATCCAGGAAATCAATTTATCCTTTAGCAAAACGCTTAAAGATAAAAAAAAGCTTAACCTGTATATTATAAAAGGGTTAACGGATAGCAGCCATGACTGGGGGGCCGGCGTTTCCCTGGTTTATCCTTTATAGACATAACAGGAGGTTAACCATGAAAAGAGCACGGCATACCAAGTCCTTTGTATTAAGCCTGGGACTATTATTAGGTCTCTCGGCATGTGTCTATGATCCCTACTACCATGCTCCCGGGCCGGCTCGTCATACGTATTACCCGTATTTCTACCCTTTTTATTATGACTATTATTTTTACCCAAGCGTACAGGTGTATTTTAATTTCTCTACCGGCTATTACTTTTACCTCTCGGGCAAACGCTGGATAAGAACTAAAGTGCTGCCGCCGCATATTCGTCTTGATCCACTCGAACGCGTAATGACACGTGTTGAAGGCGATAAACCGTACCTTAAAAACAAACAACATCTGCAACAGTATAAGCCTCGTCCTGGCTATCGCCCTAATCCTCAACTTCACAGGAAAGAACAGCTGCAAAACCTGAGGTCATATGAGCTGCATAAAAAGAAACAGGAAATTTATAAAAAGGACTGGGAAAAAGGTAGAAAAAGAAGGTAGTTGATTTATGTGCTATATATAATATGGAAGGGTAAGATTTAAACTGTTTTCATAAATATATAAGGGTGGACTAGTCATGGCTTCTAAGAAAAAAACATCAGCTAGAAAGCGTTCTACTGCGGCTTCGAATAAAGGCGTAGCAACGCGTAAACGTAATGACCTGGTTAAACAACTCAGGGCAGATCTTAAAGCTTCGAAAGAAGCACTACGTGCTGCCAATGCTTCTGCACGTGAAGAACTTAAATTAGCAAAAGCTGCTGCAAAAGCAGAAGTTAATGTATTAAAAGATCAGCTTGCTGCAGTAATGAAACGCGAAAAAGCCTTAATTAAAATCGCTGAACAGAAAACTAAAATGATGGTTAAAGCTGCAGAACAATGGGAAAAGAAACAGGTCTCTAAAATTCAAAAAATGTTTAAAAAGGCTCCTAAAGCATAAAATAGTTTCATATATTATATGGTGGAATGGGATGGAAAAACCATCCCATTACTATTACACTTAATGTTTGCCGCTAATTTAAAATAAAGACAAACTCTCTCCATCTAATGCTTATATTACTAATAAGCGTACATATTTCTTTCTCGACATATTTGCATTACGTAATCAAAAATATTTGACTACTTTTAAAACAAATATCAAATATACATAACCCTCACTACTTGAAGTTATATTTAATTATGACATGTTTATATAACTGTAATGCTGAATATAAGTTGTGCCACATTAGCACCGCGGTAAAAATTAGTAACAACGCGGCAGGACGTAAAAAATACTCCGGCAAAAAGACTGCAAGACTTGCCAGAGCTAACATCAGGCTATGTATTCTGAAATGCCACCGTGCTTTATTATCCGCTATTACCTGTTTCATATTAGGAATTCTAATTTTAGTCCTGTCTTTACCCTGGGCATGGGTATTTAAATGCAACCAGATTAAAAAAGGAAAAATCTTGTATAACATTCCACTTACTGCTGTGGTGGCAAACCCCAGGATCATCAGCACGACATAAAAGAAATCAAGCCGTTGATGCAGTTCAAATAAAGACAGTAGCCAGCTAAATAGGGCAACAAGCAAACTGGCTATAGAAAGAAGCCAGAAGTTTTGCGTCACATCCGCAACTTTTCTGCGGCGTTGTAATAAAAGTAGAATAGTAACAAGTGCAAAGCCGAGCAAACTGGCTGCCAGTAGCACGCTAAAAATATTTACCCCACTTGCTACTGAAGGGTTGGCAGCATTAATCACACTCCACCCGGCTAAAAAGATGAACATCACAATCACCAGCCAGCGCATCATCAATTTTGGATAATCGGGTGTAATCTGGAACATCGGTATGACCTGGTATGCCACGCCCATAATCAACAGGCTGACCCAACCAAGCAACCCCCACGTCATATGCAGGTTTGTCATTCCGGGTAAGCGAGTAACATTGATTCCAGCATAGCCCAGGGCTAAATAAACTCCCAGCATCATGGTAATTGCAAACGCCAGCAATGCGACACGGGTAGAATACACCGTGGCAAAACCTGAACGTGCCTTAGCTAAAGCAAATAACAATACCAGGATAAACACTACAATCGACAGGCCAAGTAGAATGGCCGCCAGTGTAAATAAAAATGGTTGAAAAAAAAGCCAGCCAGTCGTTAGTGCCAGCGTACCCGCAACAAGTAACAAATGAGTGAGTGTACTGAAAAATACCGGGCGGGATATTTGTGCGCCCATTAAGACCGGGGTTAACTGTTGCAATGCGCCCATCATCACCATGGCCAAAAAACCCAGGGTAAGAAAATGAGTGGCCGCCAGTAAAGCTGGATGCCAACGACTGGAAAAAGCCTCGGCACCATATATAAGGAGTACCAGTCCCGCGGCAATAATAAATAACGGTGCCGTTAAGAAAAATCTCAACGGCACTGAAAGTGGCGGAGACTGTGAGAGTGAAAGTGACGCGTTGTTCATGAAGAGGATTAATTCAAACTTGAAGTCAGTATGGCAAACTTGTTGGCATTAATCTTATCTTCAACGATGGATTGGGCTTTATCATCCCCTTCGTGCCAGATGAAAACCTCAAATTCAACTTCATCACCAATACAGGTAATAAATGAAAATCCAGCCTGGTGTAAATTGTCGTATAGCGGAAGCGGTTCTCTGCGATGGCGGAATCGCAGGTAATCACCCTGGCCAAGATCTTCAAGCATTTCCAGGGTCAGCATTAATGGTTCGGGGGCTTCCATTTGCGTTGCATCAAGGCTGAATTCTTTTTGCATTTAATTTCCCGCTAACGCCTGCATTCTTGAAATAATGTCGCTGCTTTGTGATGACAATGCCTGATCCGACATCGGGTATAACATCATTTCTTCTTTTGCATTATGCTGCTGCATAAACATTAACAATGTATCCGCCTCGCCCATGAAAGCATCATTGTCTTCTGATTGCAGTGCGTTTTGAATGTTATCTAGCAGCTCAAGCATTTGTTCATGTTCCATACGCATTACCTGGGTTGGCCCCAGCGCTGAGCCCTGCAATTCTTCAAAGTCCGGGAATAACACCGTTTCTTCCTGTTCAAAATGTTGCAACATGGAAAGATAAAATTTTTGGTACTGTTGGCGCGCGCTATCCCAGTCCCCGTCCATGACGGCTTTTTCTGCCCCTAAATATAGTAAATCACAGCGTTTGTGCTCACTTGTCATATGCTCCGAAATACTCATTCCCTTTTTCTCCTGAATAATTTATGCCAGTAATCTAAATAGAGGGCCAGAATATATAAACCCGCATGGCAAGACCTTGATAAAGATCAACACTGAAAAAATAACGACCGGGATATAACACTATAAATTGTAGTATTATAAAAAGCAGGGGAAAAGATTTGCTTAAGCTTCAATATTACTCTGATGTTAACGGCAAGCTAACGCTCGCAATAAACGTATTATTATCATCGTTAATTTCAAGCTCTGAACCATGCAACTGTAAAATATCTTGAACAATATCAAGTCCAAACCCGACTGACTGATGAATAACATTATCCTGAGAGCCAGTTTTATTCCTGTTATCACTATAGTTATTCGTTATAGAAATATATGCACGATGATTTTTCTCTCCCTGGTAACTGATGTTTACTTCCCCTTCCCTGACAGAATATTTAAAAGCATTCGCAACCAGGTTATTAAACATTTGTAGTAAACGTGAACTGTCACCATTCACTTCAAGTGTTTCAGGAATATCAACTTTAATATTCAACCCCCTGTCACTTGCCAGCACCGAGTAATTATCAATCGCATCATCAATGGTTTGCTTAAGCACAAAAGGCTGTGCGGCAATTTTAATTTTACCCGTACCAAGTGCAGCCTGGTCCAGGATAGAACTGACCATTTCCAGGCAACGGTCAGCATTTGACTGAATCTTTTGAAACAACTTGCGTTTATCTTCTTCACTTTGTTTAACAGAAAGCGCTATTGTTGCAAGGTTGCTGACTGTGCCAAGAGGATTACGCAAGTCATGAGAAACGTAACCCACAAAGCTTTTTAAACGCTCATTTAATTGCAATAAAGATTTTTCCTTATTCTGTAATAAAATAAAATTACCAATTGAATTTGCCATTAATGCAATTAGGTCATGCTCATGTTCAGAAAAACCATAGTTCCTGGGCGTTTGTGAAGTGAAATTCAGGGTACCAAATAATTCATCGCGAACAAAAATGGGGGCAGAGATATAGGCTTCTAATTTTAAATTCTGATAAACAGGGTGACCTTTCATTTCTTCAATCTCACCCACGTGTGGAAAACCGATGACCGACCTGGTTTTATGTACTTCACGACAATACGTATCCTGAAGTTCAAAAACACCACCGACTTCCAGCACTTCTAAAGGACTGATGACATCGCGGATCACATAATCTTTATCATTTTTAATCTCGCTAACAATCCCGGTTTCCATCTGGAAAATATCAATACCCGCTTTCAGGTAATTTGAAATGAGTTGTTCAAAGCTGTCAAAGCTTTTACATGTCAGAAGATGAATTTTTTTTAAATTTTCACTAATCGCGGTAAGTTGTTCAATTTCTGATTTCGATTTATCCAGGCTATAAAATATTTTACTTTCGACAAATTCAGGATATTTCATAGGAAATTCATTCTCAGATCTATTATCATTATTTTAATATAATTATAGATAGGTTCTAAAAAGAAACCAGAGTAAAATCAGTTAAACATTAATATTAGTATTTAATTGTTTACATCATGTAACAAAGTGGATTTTATATGCTAACAGTATCAATATGGTTAAGCTTCGCCTTTGCACTGGGATTAGGTGTACGCCTGATTGGCTTACCGCCACTGGTCGGTTACCTTGCGGCTGGTTTTATTCTGAGTGCCATGGGACATGAGTCCAACGCGATTCTTAAAGAGGTTTCGCATGCCGGCGTGCTGTTACTGTTATTTAGTGTTGGCCTCAAACTTCGCCTGCAATCACTGATTCGACTCGAAGTCCTCGCAGGGTCGCTGATACACATGCTGATCACCATCGGCTTACTATATCTTTTACTGGTTACCGTTCTGAATATGGAACCTCAAGTTTCCCTGATGGTGAGCATCATCCTCTCGTTTTCCAGTACGGTTGTTGCCGCAAAAGTGCTTGAGAGTAAACGCGAGTTACGTGCATTTCATGGCCGGGTCGCAATTGGTATTTTAATCATGCAGGATCTTGTCGCTGTTGCTGTTCTTAGTGTGGGCACTGATGCAGCACCCTCTCCCTGGGCATTTTCTTTACTGGCATTGCTATTGCTTCGTCCTTTGTATCATCGCTTACTTGATATAAGTGGTCATGGCGAACTGGTTATCCTGTTTGGCTTACTGGCTGCACTGGTTATCGGTGGTCATGGCTTTGAATATTTTGGATTGAGTTCAGAACTTGGGGCACTTTTACTCGGCATCATGTTATCAACACATAAACGAGCCGTTGAATTATCCGATTCTATCTGGGGTTTAAAAGAAATTTTACTGGTAGGCTTCTTTTTACAAATAGGTTTAATCGGTCACCCCACTCTTGAGATGTTACAAACGGCCTTATTGATTAACTTCCTTGTTCCACTTAAAGCCCTGCTATTCTTTTTTATACTTGTCATGTTGCGCTTACGCGCAAGGACGTCATTCCTGACCAGCTTAACCCTGGCGACTTACAGCGAATTTGGTTTAATTGTCGCTAATATTGGTGTCGGTAATGGCTGGCTAAGTAGTGAGTGGATGGTCATGCTTGCCGTAGCTGTTGCCATATCGTTTGCAGTGAGCGCACCGTTAAATCGTTACGCACATGAGCTCTACAGCCTGTTTGAGAAATTCCTTTACCGCTTTGAATCAATTAAACGCCACCCGGATGATGAACCGATTAACATTGGTAACTCACATATCATGGTCATGGGTATGGGCCGTGTTGGTACTGGCGCATATGATTTGCTGGTACAGCAACATGAACGTGTGATTGGCCTGGACTCTGATCCAATCAAAGTGGAAAAACACAGGGAAGAAGGCCGCCGGGTACTTTATGCCGATGCTGAAGATCCAGGCTTGTGGAGCAATATTCAATTAGGCCGTGTCCATACCGTGATGCTGGCCATGCCTGAAATTACGGCAAAAGTTTTTGCAACCAAGCAATTACGCAAAATTGGCTTCAGCGGCACTATTAGTTCAACCGTGGTATTTGATGACGAAGTTCAAAAACTTAAAAAAGCAGGTGCCAACCTTATTTACAACTATTACGATGGCGTCGGTTCAAGTTTTGCTTTAAATACCCTGGCCCAGGTTCAGGGCTATAACGAGCAATAAAGCCTTATATTCCCCTAGATCCCATTAGCCTCAATCGTCATCAGCTTGCCAAGAGCTGATTTCAGTCCATCTAATGTTAAAGGTTCTACCAGGGATTGTTCATCCCAGTGACCGCAGACCATTTCTTTTACTTCTGGTTGTGTGCTTGAATGTAAACGCAATATGGTGGCATGCATAATAATCTCAAAGCCGCCATCACGATTCGAACCTGCTTTATTAAACCTGGTTTTAACCAGGCCAACAGGTTGAACATTTAACTGGGTATATTTCAATAAACGACGAAGGCTGTAATACCCTTCCCATTCTGTAATCTTTATTACTTCAAACTTACCCGGCCTGATGGTATGTGGTTGTTTTGCTTCATGCTTTAAATAAAACATGCAGTAAGGACTATATATATCAACCGTATTGAAATTTTTAAGCGGGGCAACCTGGCCGTTTGCAATATAAATAAATGAGCGGTCTTTTGGAATTACGATAGACTGGTTCAGATTAATACTCGAACCCACAGCAAGCCCTTCTTTTATAGTAACAGGGACTACTTGTGGTAAAGAACTACATCCTGAAATGATAAAAGCCAGTATGAGTACAAATACTCTTCGCATATCCATCTCCATTCCGTTAAATATTAATCTTAGCTATACTTTAAATATATGCCACTCCATTAAAATAAAAACCAGAGACTTAAGTAAATTGTGCCCAAATACAACATTTAAGGAGACACCATGTTAAAGTTTCTTAGTAAAACTCTGATTACCGGATTTATTACATTATTACCTGTGGTACTCACCATTTACCTGCTCTACTGGCTGGGCGTCTCCTCTGAAGAAATGATGGGAAAAGCTTTCCGTTACCTGTTTCCAGATAGCAAATATTTCCCCGGGCTAGGAATGATAGTCGGCGTTATTGTCGTTTTTATTGTTGGACTGATGATGAACGCTTACCTGGTACGCAAGGTGTTTTCAATTGGCGAACAGGTGCTTTACCGCTTACCACTAATCAAATCGATCTACCGTGCATTTCGTGATTTCTTTGATTTCTTTTCCCCTAACAAAGAAGGTCTCGGACAAGTGGTGGCCATTACCTTTAACGGCCTGGAACTGGTCGGTTTTGTCACCCAGGATGACCCAAAACGCCTGCCTCCCTCATTCCGGGAACGTGATAGTGTATTGGTCTATTTACCCATGAGCTATATGGTTGGGGGTTATACCGTTCTTGTACCACGCAGTGACGTTCGCCCCTTACAGATGAATAGGGATGAAGCCATGCGTTTTGTTTTAACTGCAGGGATTACCGGTAAAAATATCGATTAAAAATTATGTATGCCATTCTTTTCATTTTGATTGCTGTACTTTTCAAAGTTCATGTATGTGATAAGTCAGCATGTTGTGAAACATAAAATGAATACCAACCAGAACACGCCTTTTTTTATCCAGGCAATGTTACAGCCGGAGTTTTATTCTCATACTGTTGAAAAATGTCAGTTGATAGAGACTCATATTTCCTGGGTTATCCTGACAGGACAGTTTGCTTATAAAATTAAGAAACCGGCCAATTTTGGTTTTCTTGATTTTTCTTCTCTTGAAAAACGAAAATTTTACTGTGAAGAAGAGCTCAGACTAAATCGTCGCCTTGCCCCTGACATTTATCTTGCCGTTATACCAATTACCGGAGATAAAAATGACCTTGAACTTAATGGTGAGGGTAATGTTTTAGAATATGCCGTGAAAATGAAGCAGTTTCCACAGGAAATAGAACTTGATAATGTACTAAACAGGGGTGAGTTGAATAATCAAATCATTGATTCAACAGCAGCTCTCATTTCTGACTTTCATCAAAAAATTGATATCGCTGATGAAAGCTCAGGCTATGGAAAACCAGGAACCGTTTTTAAACCGATAAAAGAAAACATTGATCAAATTAGAGAACGCATTACAGATAAAACAACATTAACCATGCTCGAACAAATCGAGCATTGGAGTGAAGATACTTTTAACCAGCTCAAGCCTGTCTTAAATGAAAGAAAACAATCTGGTTTTATTCGTGAATGTCATGGTGATCTTCATTTACGTAACCTGGCCTGGTATAAAAATAAACCGCTTGCCTTTGACTGCCTTGAATTTAATCCTGACTTTCGCTGGATAGATGTTATCAGCGAGATCGCTTTTTTGATTATGGATCTTGCTGACCACCAGCAACCTGGTCTTGCACAACGCTTTTTAAATCAATATTTAGCAATCAGCGGTGATTATGCAGGTTGTCGCGTACTGACTTTTTACCTGGTTTACCGCGCTATGGTAAGAGCAAAAGTCGATGCGATCCGTGCACAGCAGCAAGGCATTAGTCCACAAGACGCAAATGATGCAATGGCCGAGTTTAAAAATTATCTTGAGCTTGCGCTGAAGTACACGCAAGCAAAAACGCCGCTTGTGATGATAACCCGTGGTGTATCGGGTTCAGGTAAAAGCACTATCACGGGCCCATTATCTGAAAAGCTGGCAGCGATTCGTATTCGTTCCGATGTAGAGCGCAAGCGTTTATTTAATATTAACCCGCAACAAAATAACAATAATGACATTGCACAGGGCATTTATTCTAAGGAGGCGACAGAGAAAACCTATTTAAAACTCCTTGAACTGGCAGAGACGGTTATCAAGTCCGGCTTCCCTGTAATCATCGATGCAACTTTTTCAACCTATGCACAACGCAAGCTATTTAAGACACTCGCCAACAGGCATCAGCTTCGTTTTGTTATTCTTGAATTTACTGCCGCAGAAGAAACCCTGCGGCAACGCGTGGCAAAGCGAGAAAATGATGTTTCGGATGCAGATATCGATGTGCTTAATAATCAACTCAAACACTGGCAAGCGCTCGAAGCGGACGAAAAAGAGTATGCCGTAACCATCAACACCGAAAAAACTCAGGACATCAATCAGCTCATTCAAGCCTTAGCGCTTTAATCACCCCCATCCTGTAAGAAGAAAAAAGTTAAATTTACTTACAATTACTGCGCTTGTTCACAGTTTTAAGCTTAAAGTACGCTTGATTCAGACCGATAACCCTTTTATAACTATAATTCATTGATTTTAAGAAGAATTTCATTATGTTTCACAACATTGCGGTACCTGAAATTTGCCTGTCATTATGGAAAACCTGCCACTCACTTGTGCCTGAGCTGATAAATGGTTGCCCGGTAAAATCTGCTGATATCCTGGTGAAGTCAAATAGTCCCCTTGATGCAAAGTCTGGATCAGTCTACCTCGTTAAAGAAGGCACATTAAGTGAAGTTTATGATGGACAGGTTGCCGTCATTTACGAGAAAGGTGACCTGGTCGGCCTTGATGGCATACTACAGAAAAAAGAATCGTCCTATGAAAGTGAGTTTGCGATTAAGGTCGATGAATATGATGGGCAGCAGTTACTCAATGAAATACTCAAGGACAAAGAGAAAGCCCTGTTGTTGAGCCAATACCTCTCCTGTTTAAACCAGTGCTTCACTTTAATGTTCTGCCATTTAAGTCAGCAAGACACATCCTTTAGCCCGGATTACCGTTTTTATAATGAGGGCGATGTCATTATTGAGGAAGATACCGAGGGTGACGAAGTCTTTACCCTGCTGTCAGGATCAGCCAGGGTTATGATCAAAGGAACCGAGGTGGGTGAAATCAACCAGGATGAAATTTTTGGTGCGATTGCAGCCATTACCAACACCACACGCACCGCAAGTATTATTGCAACATCGAACTGTGAAACGATTGTAGTAAAAAGTGACAGCTTTCGCGGCTTGCTTTCTGCGCGTCCTGAAACAGTTGAAAAACTGGTTAAAGATATGGCCAGGTCAATCCTTTCAAGTAATGAACGCGTTATTGAATTAACGAAAACGAAAAGTTAAACGCATTATTAAATATAAGGTTTACTCTTTTTCGGCCCATTCCCTTATTTTGCGTTTTAATTTTTTCTCAACTTTATCACTAATCTCATCCCAGTCATCATCAGCGCTCGTAAGATCATTGGTGTTATCCTCATCTTCAGCCCAGCGTTTTAATTTTCGCATCACTTTCAGCTCTACTTTTTGACCTATCTCTTCCCACTCTTTGTCATGCTTCTTTTCAGCATCTGACTTACATTTGATATGTGTACCACCACCCCAGATACAACTCACCCCAAGAATAAAACCAAAATCATACCAGCCACCGGTATTATTGATTTCATAAACAGCAATGCTGTCATTAAAGATGTGAACAATAAGCGCGATAAATGAGATGATCCCATGCCAAAGGCCATACCAAAAACCAGCGGGAGTTTCTGTTGTAAACTGTTCATTACCCGCGGTACATGAGGCCGTTAATAGCAAGATTGAAAATATAACAATCAATTTATGTAAATTATTATTATGATCAAGCATAAGTAACCCCAGCACATAAAAATTTATTCTATAGTCAATATATAGCAGACTTTATCTTATACTGCATGAATGCTATCTTAGTTCGATTAAATCGTTCTCTCATTCCAAGCAAAATCTATGCGACCATAACCAAGTGAGCTATAACCAACCTGTCCCGAAAAATTTAACGATCATTATTGCCTTAATGACAATGATTGGGCCGTTCACCATTGACAGTTATTTGCCGTCATTCCCCGCGATCGAAGCTGAATTTAATATAAGCCGGGCATTACTCTCGCAAAGCCTTGGTTTTTACCTGGCGGCCTTTGCCATCGCCACGCTTTTTTTTGGCCCACTGGCAGATCGCTTAGGCCGACGGCGCGTCATACTTATTTCTCTACTCTTTTATATAATGGCCTCGATCGGTTGTGCCCTGTCCGATGATTACAGCACCTTTCTATTGTTCCGGGTCATACAGGGAATAGCGGCCGCAGGCGGACTGGTTACGGGGCGCGCCATCATACGTGATGTCTATAGTCCAAAAGATGCACACCATGCTATGTCACGCATAATGATGTTGTTTGCTATTGCACCCGCCATCGCGCCTATTATCGGTGGCTGGATACATGACCTGTTTGGCTGGCACAGTGTTTTTTATTTTCTCGCGCTATTTTCAGCTTTAGTATTTATCCTTGTACTTTTCTATATACCTGAAACCCTTGAAGCATCACATCGGCAGTCTTTCCATCCGGTAAATGTCGCCCGTGTTTATGCTCGTTCACTCACTCATCGCCGCTTTCAATCTTTAATATTTATTGTTGCTTTTTATTTTGCAGGATTATTTTTATACATTGCCGGTGCACCAACCGTCATTTTTGATTTTTTAAAACTCGAGACCAACGACTTTGCCTATCTGTTTGTTCCACTGGTCGCAGGATTGATTTTGGGCTCATGGTTAAGCAGCCGCCTGGCTCATCGTTGGAAAATTGAAAAAACCATAAAACTTGCATTAAGTCTTATGCTAATTGGAGCATTACTTAATAGTTTACAAGCCCTGTTCTTACCTGCATCTGTTATCACATCAATCGCACCCTTAATTTTTTACACCACGGGAACAGGTATCGCGATGCCCGCCCTGTCCGTATTAGCATTAGACTGTTTTCCAAAAAACCGGGGCAGCGCTTCAGCATTACAGGGTTTTGTGCAAATGATGGCAAATGCATTAATCGCCAGCCTGCTTGTTCCCCTGCTTCACTCTCAACCTGTTTACATGGCATCAGGACAACTTGTCTTATTGGCATGCGCCTTGTTACTTTGGTGGCAGTTGCCGCCTGCAGCAGAAAACGTGTGATTTAAATAATATCTTTGATAGCTTCACCCTTCATAACATATAAACTGTTCACTGCCCCAGGCAATGAATTAGAGTACAATAGAGCTCTTTTAATTCTGACCAGTTAAGCAAAATGTCTAAAGTTAAACTTACTGAATACAGTCACGGTGCCGGATGTGGATGTAAAATTGCTCCCGCTGTACTCGAACAAATGTTGAAGTCATCATCCACGCCCTTGCTTGATCCCCGCTTACTGGTAGGTAATGAAACCAAAGATGACGCTGCTGTTTATGACCTGGGCAATGAAACCTCGGTAATCAGTACCACCGACTTTTTTATGCCGATTGTCGATGATCCATTTGAATTCGGTCAAATCGCGGCAACCAATGCCATCAGCGATATTTACGCCATGGGTGGAACACCTTTAATGGCCATTGCCATTTTCGGCTGGCCCATTAAAAAACTCAGCGCAGAGATTGCAGCAGAAGTCATCGAAGGTGGCAGGTATGCCTGTAAACTGGCCGGGATTCCTTTAGCGGGTGGACACTCTATTGATGCGCCTGAACCGATCTTTGGCCTCGCGGTGACGGGCCAGGTTGAAAATAAATATCTTAAACGTAACAGTAAAGCAAAAGCGGGTTGTGATTTATTTCTCACCAAGCCCCTGGGCATTGGTATCTTAACCACGGCTGAAAAAAACAAATGCCTTAAAAGTGAACATTCACGTATTGCTATCGATACCATGTTAGAGTTAAACAAACACGGTGCTGAGTTTGCTAAACTGCCATATGTTAGCGCAATGACAGATGTTACCGGCTTTGGTTTAATGGGCCACCTGGCTGAGATTTGTGAAGGAAGTCAGTTACGCGCTGTAGTTAATTACCAGGCTGTACCAAAACTACCCGAGGTCGAAAACTATATAGCATTAGGCTGTTCACCCGGTGGCGCACAGCGAAACTTTGACAGTTACGGCCATCATTTAAGTGAGATGACGGATTTACAGAAAAAAATACTCTGTGATCCACAAACCTCGGGCGGCTTACTCATTGCGGTTGAGGAAGAACATACAAGCGACTTTATCAACACGGCAAAAACTTTTGATTTAACGTTACAGCCACTGGGTAAATTACTTGATGCGGCTAACCGCGATACAAACGAAACATTAATTAAAATAGTTTAAATGGTTTTTAAATAAAATAATGGAACTCCCTCAACTCGACGATTACCGTTCACTATTTTTAAACAACACCCCTTTACTCGATGTGCGTGCGCCGGTTGAGTTTAAGCAGGGCGCGTTTCCTTACACCATTAATGTTCCGCTTATTAATGATCAAGAACGCACTGAAATTGGAATTTGTTATAAAAATCTTGGCCAGGACGAAGCCATCAAGTTAGGTCATCAGCTGGTTCAGGGTGATGTAAAATCAAAACGTGTTAAGCAATGGGAAGATTTTGTTAACCAGCATCCCCACGGTGTACTTTATTGTTTTCGTGGTGGCATGCGTTCTAAAATTTCACAGCAGTGGATTTATGAAAAAACAGGTATTGTTTATCCGCGGATAAAAGGTGGCTACAAAGCCCTGCGACGTTTTTTAATTGATGAGCTAGAAGCTTCAACACAACGCATCGAGCCCATTATATTAAGCGGACGTACCGGCATAGGGAAAACACTTTTATTAAAAAAACTTGTTCAACAAATTGATCTCGAAGGACTGTTCCATCATCGAGGTTCTGTGTTTGGAAAACATGTCACACCACAACCTTCACAAATTGATATTGAAAACAACTTATCTATAGCCTTACTTAAACATTTACAAAATGGCCATACCCAGCTTGTTCTCGAAGATGAAGGTGGGAATATTGGTTCGAGAAGACTACCTGAAAGCCTGATAATCAAAATGAAACACTCACCCCTTGTTCTTCTTGAAGCCGGCATTGAAGAGCGCATCAATATTACTTACCAGGAATATATTATTGAAGCACTTGCTGAGTTCCAGGCCTTTTATGGTGAAGAACAAGGCCTGCAAAACTGGAACGCTCAGTTACAGGAGGCTATCGATAAAATTCAACGTCGACTGGGCGGGCTTCGACATAAAGAACTCAAGGCGTTATTAGACTACGCGATTAAACAACATGCCCAGGGGAACCCTGAGTCACATAAAGACTGGATAAAAGTATTACTCGTTGAATATTACGACCCCATGTATGATTTTCAACTAAGTAAAAAGCAGGACAAGGTTGTTTTTCGCGGGCGACAGGATGATGTGTACCATTATTTAACCCAGCAACGACATATTCGCTGATTATTTCAGGCGAGACACAGTCATCATGAAAAAAATACGTTAGAATTATCTGACAGTTAATCGCTTATTATTAGAATGATTCTGTATAAAGAAATCATTCCTATCAAGAAACTTACGCGTGGAAAAAGGTTAAATGTCTACTGCATACGTCCCCGTTCCCGATAAACCTTTCCGTGGTGAAAATACTCTGCGCATTGCCCTGGTAGGTATGCCCAATAGTGGTAAATCAACCTTATTTAATACCGTAGCCAGTACCGCGATACAAACGGGTGAATTAAGCGGCACGCAAAAAGCTTATGAAGAATGTCTCGTTCAAATTGGCTTTGACCAGGCCAGTTTAATCGATTTACCCAGCATTCATTCATTGCTTCACCAGGATGGTGGCGATCGCGCGACACTGAAATATTTACTCTGGGGAAATGAACAACCCCCTGTTGCTGCACATGAAGCCGGCGGCCCCCCAGCCCCTTTTTCGCCACCCGATGTCATTATCCAGGTTATCGATGCTACCTCCTTAGATCGCCATTTAGAATTAAGCCTTGAACTTTCTCAACTTGGACGCCCGGTCGTGCTTGCTTTGAACATGATGGACCAGGCACAGGATAAGGGCTTACGCATAAATGATAAGTACTTAAGTGAACAGCTCGGCATGCCGGTTGTTCCGACAACGGCATTGATGGGACAAGGGTTAAGCGATCTGTTTACAACCGCGGTACACGCCGTGCGTAACGATCGTTGCCCATTGCCACAACCGGCCAGTAATCACATTTGTGATAATTTAAAACCACTTAGCCAGTTCCTGAACAAACCCGAAATCCATGATGCTTTTCAGATACCGCATCCCTTTCTATTGATGCAGGTGGCCGCGGGTGATTCTTATTTCATGGATGAGTTGCAGCAACATTTCCCGGAATACATTGACGAAATAAAACAATACCGTGAAGCAGCGGGCGACCATTTACCGCGTGAACTAAACGAAGAAATTCACGCCGATCGTCATCACCGTGCCGCCACTCTGTTTGAAGCAGTGACACGGCTCGGTGATCCAAAAGCTGTTGAGCGTGGCTGGCGCTATTGGCTGGATGAATTATTTTTACACCCGCAGTGGGGATTAATTGGAAGCCTGTTCGTCTTTGCCGCAGTGTTATTTGTCGTCTTTGAAGTCAGCGCATGGCTGGATTCAATCACCGCGGCACGCTTAATTGATATGCTGGCAGGCTGGCAACCCACGGATACCCTGGGAGTAGTCAATCGAGCAGTGGTCGATGGTTTAATCGGGCTGGTCGGGATCGTGATTCCTTACATGATTCCACTGGTGATGTTGCTGGTTGCGCTTGAAGAAAGCGGCATCATGCACAGAATTGCTTTTGTCGTCGATCGCTGGTTCCATCACCTTGGTTTACACGGTGGTGTCGCTGTTCCGTTTTTACTTGGACTGGGGTGTAACGTCCCGGCAATATCCGCCGCGGCAACATCAACGAGCGGCCGCGAACGTGTTGTAGCCAGTGTCCTGATTACCTTTGTACCTTGTTCCGCACGATCTGCTGTCATCCTGGCACTGGCCGGTAAGTACCTCGGTGGCATTGGTATCTTTGCCATCTTCATGGTCACCATCATTATAATAGCGATCATGGGACAACTGTTTCGCCGACATTATCCCCAGGCACAGGGACCCGGCCAGGTACAGGAAATTCCTTCTTATGCCATGCCACAGTTAGGAAGCATGTTACTAACAACCTGGGAGCGAACCAAAGACATACTCACTATCGTGACCCCACTACTTGTTGGCGGAAGTATTATTCTTGCTTTACTCAGTCATGTTGGTGCAGATGATATTATCAATACATTGCTAACCCCGATAACAGGCTGGTGGTTAGGATTACCCATTGTACTCGGTGTTCCGATCCTGTTTGGAGTTCTTCGTAAAGAATTATCATTACTTATGATCTACCAGGCGCTGGGGGGCTTTGATGTCGGTAGTCATATGGACTGGGTACAAATTAGTGTCTTCCTGGTATTCCTGACATTTTATTTCCCCTGCGTTTCCACTTTTGCCGTTATGCTTAAAACAATTGGGCGAAAATCTGCACTTATTTCAGTCACTATCTCTATTGTCGTCGCGCTGGTGGTAAGTGGAATTATTCGCCTTATACTGGAAACATCACAATACATTTTGAATTAAAGCCTGAATTTTGTTACATACCTCAGGCTGCCAACCTGTTTTATATAATATATGTGACCGCTTCACTTTTATTTTATAACTCAATAAACTATAAATATTCTTAAAATAATTAATGCAGGTAACCGCAATGAAAAAACAAATTACGACTTTAATTATAGCCAGCGCATTCATTCTAAACGGCTGCACAACCTTCGATGCTTATACTGGCGAGGAGAAAACTTCTAGCACAGCAAAAGGCGCGGGTATTGGCGCGACTTCAGCGCTTCTCCTTTCCTATATTACAAACAGGAACAAGAGCAGCAGCGAGCGTAAGAAGCGTATGCTAAGAGATGCCGGTATTGGTGCCATTGTAGGTGGTGGTATTGGCTATTATATGGATACACAGGAAGCCAAGTTAAGAAAACAATTACGCGGAACAGGCGTCAGTGTTAAAAGGGATGGAAATAATATTAACCTGATCATGCCAAGTAATATTACTTTTGCATTAGATGGCCGCAATTTAAATTCAAAATTTTATAAAGTGCTTGACTCTGTTGTCCTGGTAATCAATGAATTTAATAAAACCACGGTTATGGTTTCTGGTCATACTGATAGTTCAGGTTCAAATTCCTACAACCAACGCTTATCTGAAGATCGTGCACGTTCCGTTGCTGATTATTTTGTTAGCAAAAAAGTGGTTCCCGCTCGTCTGGATGTCGCCGGCTTTGGTGAAAAATACCCCGTTGCTAGCAATAACACAAAGCAAGGACGGAGCCTAAACCGTCGAGTTGAAATTACCTTGTTACCCATAACTGAGAATAACAAGTAATTAACATTAGAATATAACCTTAAAAAAGCCGCTATTAATTAGCGGCTTTTTTAAATTAATTAAATAAACTTTTATCCCGGATCACTTCCGCAATATTTTTTGGAACCTGGCTGCACCATTCATCATTGTTTTTTCGTATCATTTCCAGCACGTCATGGGAATAAATTTCCAGGTGCTTGTCTTCATTTAAATCCAGGTGCCTGACAAAACCATTATCAAGTAAGTACCTGTATAAATATTGTAAATGTGGGTCAACGTTTAAATCATTTATACTTTGCAGCTTTCCCGTTTCGCTATCATGCATAGGGCAAACATAAAAGCGTAAGTCATTTTTAAATAAACGGCCAAAGGATTCCAGTATCCCACCCGGTAAATCTTTATAGTAACTTTCACGAAATATTCTTTTTAGTAAAGGCACACCCATTGCCAGCGCAATCGGTTTATCGGTAAACCTGAAAAGGTACTGGGCAAGACGATAACATTCGCCGTAGTTGCTGATTAATACATCCCAACCCAGTTCGCATAACAAGTCAGCACGTGCCAGAAAATCAGGCGCATCGATTTCACCCTCCTCAGATAAATCCCGCAAAGTCATTTCACCGAGTGTTACAACCTGATCTGCATCGACGTTTTCATCTGTAATAAATGCCTGGTAAGCATTATCCATCAGGTCAACGGTTAATTTTGTCGGTGGACGGAATCGACTGCGTTCGATCATAACTGGCTTTTGCCATAAGCTGTCTGCAATTTGGACTACCTGCCCTTTTGCATTAAACATCGCGGCATTACTTAAACCATGCTGAACTAAGTACAACGCCATCAAGCGGTTATCAACGTGTTCAAAAGCAGGACCAGAAAACTCGATCATATCAACTTCAACTGAACCCGGCGCAAGATCATCAAGCAATGAAATAAGAAGTTGTTCAGGATCTTCATTTAAATACAACGCACCATAAATCAGGTTTACGCCGAGCACACCCAGGGTTTCCTGGTCCTGCAGGTTACTGTTGTTATAGAGACTGACGTGAATATCGATCTGTGAATGAGACTGTTGTGCTTTATGCTGAAAACGAATACCTAACCATCCCTGGCCATCTACATCACGCGAATAACTGCGCGCGGCAACGGTATTTGCAAAAGCAAAAAATGCGGTATCCTTTCCCCGGTGTTGCATCAAGCGTTCAAAAAGTAAATCATATTCCCGGGTTAGCATAGCCTGTAATCGTTCACGACTGACATAGCGTTTTGCTTTTCCATATATCGCATCGGAAAATTTCATATCATAGGCCGACATCGCGCTGGCTATAGTGCCCGCTGCGGCACCTACCCGGAAAAACCAACGGGCAGTTTCCTGACCTGCGCCAATTTCAGCCAGGGTACCATAGCGACTTTTATCGAGATTTATTTTTAATGCTTTCTGATGTGGTGTTAATGCAAGCTTATCCATGAGACACCTGACTATTTTAAACCTGTTATTTACAGTTTAGTAGGATTTTTATACTTAGCCATTTTTATGATTGTCAGCAAGCCAATAAAAAGCCCGTATAAACGGGCTCTAATATAATTTACTTTATAACTGGCTTACCTTATCCAGCATATCCTGTGCATGCCCGTCTGCCGTAACACCATATATTACATCAACAAGCATGCCTTCCTTATTGATTATAAAAGTCGAACGCACAATACCCATTTTCTTTATGCCGTTTTTTTCTTTTTCCTGCCACACACCATAGGCATCACAAAGCTCTCCCGAAGTGTCTGCCAGCAGGTCAACTTTAAGGCCATACTTGTCGATAAATGCCTGGTGACTTTCACATGAATCTTTACTGACGCCAAGAACAACAGTATCGACTTTAACAAAATCACTGGCACGTTCAGTAAACTGATTTGCTTCGAGCGTGCAACCTGATGTGTCATCTTTAGGATAAAAATAGAGCACAACATTTTTATTGCCCTTGTAATCAGAAAGTGAGATTGCTTTATCATCCTGATTCACTGTTGTAAATGATGGTGCAACTTGATTTTTTTCTAACATAATAAGTACCTTGATAATAAATTTATAATTTACTTTTTTAGTTTAAATCCGCGGCGAATTTCTTTAGCAATTCAAAAGGAACTATTTCCAGCGTTCGTTTATGTGTTCGTGTTAAGTAAACACGTGGTGCCATGCCATCTTCATGTGCCTGTAACCACCTTGCTGCACATAAGCACCATGTATTACCCGGCTTCACACCTTCAAAACCAAATTCCGGTGCAGGTGTTGATAAATCATTTCCTTTAAAACGTGAATATTCTAAAAACTCTGTTGATGCTTCTATGCAGACCGTGTGTAAACCCACATCCTCTTTACTGGTATTACACTTACTGTCACGAAAATACCCGGTGACCGGGTTATCGCCACACATGGTTAATGGTTCACCTAGTACGTTTACAGATTCATCCATCTTCATTGAACTACCTTGCCATAATGTTTATTAAATAATTTCACTGAATTATTAAGTATATCGTATACAATACAAAAGCATGTACCCCGATGTAGATAATATTTAACACTACTAAAATTATGTTTCTGTATATAAAGTTATTTCCATGAAAACAATTTCAATTATTTTTATTTCTTTATTTTCCATTGCAGTGATTTATCTTTTTTCTTTAAGTATCAAATCACACTCAGGCCATGCACCTGGGCTGGTGAATGATAAACTTAGTCGATGCCCTGACACACATAATTGTATTAACAGTGAATACATTGATCACGCTGATCATTATATTCCGCCAATCAAGTATTCAACGAATAACCAACCAGGCTTATTAGTACTTGAAAAATTACATGACCTCATAGTGCAAATGGGCGGAACCATTGAAGACCAGGATAAAAACTATATTGCTGCAACTTTTACCTCACTGATTTTTCGCTTTGTTGATGATCTTGAAGTCAGGATAGATGAAGAAAAAAATCTTATACACTTGCGTTCAGCATCAAGAGTCGGCCGTAGAGACATGGGCGTGAATAAAAAACGCGTTGAATTAATAAAAGCAATCTACAACAAACAACAATAATTTAACGGGTACACATTTACTCATACAGGTAATTAGACTCATCTGCATATGTCGATGTTTTCACACTTATGTTTGCGCCTGCCAAATTCAGCAAGTCATTGACTGTATCGAGGAACCTGAATAATGAGGATTTGAGCGTCTGCGTGTGCTTGCTCTTGTCTTGAGTAAGTAAATACTAACCCCAATACCCTAGCTTGTAGCCATATTAGAAATTACAGAACACCTATTATTTACTGGGTTGAACAGCACATAATTCCATAGTAATTTAGTCGTGTATTTAGACTAAGTTTAAACAGGATGACAGTGAGATGTTGGTACTGCCAAGTGGAAGAGTGATTGATATCACGACTGACAGAGCAAAATACCATGCTTTACAGCATTCAGGTATCTCGCCGCGTGCCACTACCCGCAAACTTTATGCCCTGGTTGATATCGTCTACCGCTATCGTGATCCTGAGGGTGATATTAAACGCGGCTGGACCGAGTACGATTATGAATTCTCCGGTTATACCCTCGACAGCGTCCGTTTTGCCCGTGACTGGGATAACGCGGATAAAGCTGAATTACAGCGCTGGTTACAACTAAAGGAACAACAGCAGCGTATCAACACTGCCCGCAGACGACTCCATGACGAGCAAAAGGATTTGTCGGCCAGGCAGTATTCCTCACCCCACTATCTTTATAGCTTACTCAAAAAGCGAATTAATTACTTACCATTAAAACGTGCAACCGCCAGGCACTGGCGAGCAACCATCAATAAGCTGAAACAAAACGGGATCCGTGAAGAAGAAATTCAATGGTCAGGACTATATCAATACCTGTCACAATTTGATGAAAATAAATTCATTACAAAACAACAACTGCTCAAAATACTGGACAAGAAAAATTTACGTATTGAACTCAGCATAGAACAGCAATGGGGAAATGAAGGTGGCTTAAGCTTTAAAGAAGTTGCTTTTTTAATGCCACACCAGGTTGTATACCGCGCTTCGTTAAAGCTAGATGAAGATTGTCGCTGCTTGTTACGTTATGTTGATAACGGATCTAACTACCGTATCGGTGTTGTCAAAACACTCAACAAAGATCACCCAATGGCATTAAACAAGTACTGGTTTGCGCTTGACCCCTATGGCCGTGCCATTACAAATGACAATGCAGTCGATAATAATCCATTATTTTTTGATAACAGCCTGGATGCAAAATTTGCTGCAAATAAACATGCAAGAAAACATTATGGTATGTCAAATGGAGTAAAAAATCATACCCGCTTTGATCATCTTACTCTCTATGGTGGCAAAGATTATCGTGAGTGGTTTGTCACTTTACCCGACTATCAACGTATCTATTTTGGTCCACACTTTTTTGATCATAATGTACTTGCACATATTCGCACTACTACGCGAATTGATCTTGCCGGACGAAAAATATTATTCATTGAAGAAGTACAAAGTGACTGGCATCAATCTGCAAAACGCAGTGGCTATAACAATAGTTACTGGGGGAAAGTAGCCAACGCCCCGTTTAAACAGGAATGGACTATACTCGCAATTAAACTGATGTTAATCCATGCTAGCCAAAATGGTTTTGATGGTATTGCATGGCCACAGGGAAATATCCAGGAGCTCCGGTATAAACGTCAGCTTCATTCAATTAAACAGTACTATGATACAAAAATTCCTAAAGCATTGAATCAGCTTGGCAAGGCATTAAATTGTAAAATTGAAACCACTCAAATTAATACTCGCGATCCATGGTTGATGCTGGAAAAAACACAGG
>Ga0207752_1000264_pt1 | contig 25196 bp, 18 predicted proteins | sample Pon2CUnioCityCA_6_FD_187272 | JGI IMG/M metagenome (GOLD analysis project Ga0207752, IMG submission 187272) | Marine sediment microbial community from Union City, CA, USA - Pond 2C Sediment 2 (SPAdes) | ecosystem: Environmental > Aquatic > Marine > Intertidal zone > Salt pond sediment ... | reverse complement strand
CAACCGGCAGGTCGCTGGCCAGCAGCTTTTCTTCCTGCTCCTGGATCATCAACTCAATCATTACCAATGACCAGCGGTTGAACTGAACCATGCGCGCGGTGGTTTCCGCCTCTTGTTGTTGAAAGTCGGTCAGAATGTTATTGCTCATCGGTCCTCCGTTAGCTTCCGAATAGGTAAGCGGCCTCGGTCGGCCGTAGCTGAAAGTAAACCATATCCGCCTTGCCGTCGGCCCGCACCACGGCCATCCCCTTGCCGTGATCGATGTCACTGCCCATGCGGGCCAGGAATTCGGCGTGGGAGGGCAGGATCTCCCGTTTGTAATGGCGCGCCAGGCGGTAGGCGGCGTCCCGCTTCATGCCGAAGGCGATGGTCCAGCTGACATTATTGAGAATGAACTGCCCGGCGGCGATATCCATCCCGGCGGCCATCGATTCGGCCTGGGCGCCGTCCACGCCGGCAAACGCCTCCAGGTCCTGGTCGACGAGGATTACGGCCGCGCCGTAGGTGCGCACCGTCTTGACCATGCCCGCCAGCAGGGCCATCAGCGCCCCTTCCCGGCTCATGTAGTGCACCTCGTCGACGATGACCGCCCGCCGGCGCGGGTGGCGCCGGATCTGGTGGTTGATGCCGGCCAGCACGGCATAGTAGAAGAGGGGGCGCCGGCGCTCGGGCACGTGGCTGAAATCAAAAAGGACAATGCGTTCCTGGAGGGTCAGGTCCAGGTTGGTCGGCACGTTGAAGTTCCCGGCATAATCACCGTGGACGTACAACCCTTCGATTTCGGCTGCCAGCCTGAGGGTGGCGGCCCGTACAGGCTCGCTTCCTGCTCCGATGGCCGTGGTGCGCGCGCCGCCGGCTGCCACCAGCGGTGCCGGCCCTGTTTCCGCCACCTGCCGCAGTTTATGGCAGAAGACGTCCAGCGTCGGCGTGAGGGTGTGGTCGGCCAGCAGCTCTTTGGCCCAATCGTAGTTGGCGTAGGTCAGCTGCAGGGCGTGGCGGACAGCGGCGACTTCGGCGTTGGTAAAGGTGCGCCGGCCGTGCCCCAGGGGGTCCAGGAGCAGGCCCAGCAGGGTGAGTACGTGGTCATACTGATCGCTGGCGTTCCCGTGGACGACGTCGAGAATGTTCAGATGGGTGTCGGCGTAACTGATGTGGTGGTAGGAGGCGTGGCCGGGCCGGGCGGGCCCGTCGCCTGTGGCCAGCCGGTACAGGCGACGGCTGTGTCCCTGCGGCTCCAGCAACACCACCTGCACGCCCTGCTCGGCCATGCGCCAGGCCAGGGCCTGAGCCCCCACCGTCTTGCCCTTGCCGGTTCGCCCCAGGATGATGCCGTGGAAGGGGTCGTTGCCCTGCCAGTCCAGGTAGTGGACGTGGGGGGCTACCTCGTCCACCGAGAGGCCCACATAGTAGCCGGCCGTGCGCTGCTCCCGCCCCACCCCCCACATGCCGGCAAAGACGGCCGGAGCACGGCTGAGGGTGTTGAAGTGGCCGCTGGGCATCCCGGCCGGTCTGGCAGCCGGACCGAAGAGCTGGGCAGCTGCCGCCTGGTAACCCAAGAGGCGGTCTACCTTCATATACTGGGCGCTGGCTTTGCGCAGGGCGTCCATCCTTTCTCTGAGGCGGTCCAGCCGTCGTTCCAACAACAGGAAGAGCACGCGTACCTGATGCACGGCTTCGTCGCGGACGGCCAGCGCGGCTTCTGCCTCCTGCAGCGCCGTGGCCGCGTTGCGGTCCTGCCCGTTCCAGACCATGCCCTGCCAGAACTCCGCAGCGCCAGCCACCCGCTCCGGGTGTACTTTGCGCACGTCGATGCAGATCACCATCTGCCCTTCGGCGCCGGTGATGGTCTGGGCCAGCGGGTGGCGCCAATCCCAGGAGCGGCTGAGCTGGTAGGAAGCCAGGATGGCATAGTAGGGGCGGCTGTTGTCCGTCTGCCTGGCGCCCCTGGCGCCCTGCACCACCGGCGCCAGATGATCGCGGTACTCGGCGTAGTCACCCGGTACGGGTAGCCGGGGATACCCCTCTTCGGCCAACACTCGCCAGTAAGCGAGATCGGCTGCGGTCAGAGCATCGTCGAAGTCGACGAGGAAGTGGCGTGTCTTGCGCATCGTCCCCCGCCGGCCCCACTCTCCAATCATGCGCACCTCCTCCATCAGACCGCGGCGGGCGCGCTCCTCCAGCGGGCTGCCTGCAGCCACCGTCATCGCCAGCCGCCGCCGCTCCTGCTCCAGCCGTTCCAGGCTGGCGGGCATGACAAAGGTCAGGAAGCGCACATGCTCGGCCGGGCCTGCAAACAGGCTGACCAGCTGCTGCATCACGGCCGTCTGGTCGTCGGTATCTATCTGGTAGAAGTAAGGTAGTGTGACGCGAAAGACGCGCATCGTGCCTCCAGATTATGGTGGGCGGCAGCCATCTTATCGTCCGGCCACCGCCCCACCCCTAAGAAAACGTTTGCCTCGGCAGCGGTTGTCGGTGGGTAGAGCCAGCCGCCGATCTATCCAACGGAGCGAGCGCCGCTGCCGGCGTTCGCACACCTTCTCTTTGGGCACGCACAACGGCCCACTGCGCCTGCACGTTGACCAGCCGGGGCCGGCCGGCGACGCTGCGCGCCCAGACGGTAACGTAGGCCAGCACGCGCCGGAGCAGGATCTCGCCGTTGTACTCGTAGCCGGCCACGTAACCCACGGCCATAAAGACGGGCGCCAGCCAATACGGGGCACCAAAGAGGCCAATGCCGGTGGCGGAGGTGACGATGACGAGCATGAACTGGGTCATTGTCACCTTACGCAGGATGGTGGCCTGGCTCTGGCGAACGAACTCGGAACGAAAGTGAGTGACGGTAAACATCGTGCTTAAGCGAGACCACAGAGGGTGTAAAGGCTGTCCACGCCGAAGCCGGTCAGGATCTGGTTGCCGACGTCGGTGGAGAAAGCCAGCAGGCTCAGGCCAAGGAACAGCGCGCCGGCCACCGCCCCGACCTGCATCCCCTGGGAAGGCAGGATGGCCGAGATATTCTTGCGCAGGCCGAGGACGGCCAGGCCGAGCAAGACGGCCGCGCCACCAAGGAGCTGGGTGGTGAACAGGCTGCGGCTGTAGGTATCGCAGACGCCGGCCGGGGGCGCCTCTCCCGGCGCGCAGGCGGCGAGTAAGAGCAGAAGCGCGAAGATGGGTAATAGCCGCAATACGCCCGGTAAGCGCCCTCTCTGCAGGCGTCGTCTTTGTGTCGAACAGAATTTGTTCCTCAGGATAGGTGACACGATCATTATCTCCTCGTTATCATTGGGTTGGGTTCTGGGTGCCGATCTTGGGCAACTGCCAGAGGCGGTTTCCTCAGCCGTTGCCCCGCTTACGGCCGGGACGAGCCAGGCGGGGCGTCAATCTCCCACAGGTTGCCCGACCTCGTAAAGGTCGGCCCCTACCTTTACTTGAATAGACTGTCGAAAGCCGTTGGTAGTCCAGGCATTGGGCTCGCCGGCGCCCGGTGCGCCAGCGGCAGTCAGGGGAAACACAAATCGCATACCCAGCGTTTCCCCTGGAGCAAGCAATGTGGGCAGGCTGGGTAGCACCTGCCCGGCAGATTCATGGGCCTCACCTCCTTTCAGGCTGACAAACTCCGGACCGAGATAGACAGCGCCCTCCCCCGGATTGTGGACAGTGAACTGCAGCTGGACCTGACGGGCCTCATCGCTCAGCTGCGCCTGCAGGCCAGACAGCTCAAGCCGCTCGAGCAGGTCCGGGATCTCTCCCAGCTGCACGACGGCCAGCTCGCCCCCGGGCAACGAGCGCAGCTCTGCATAGAGGGGCAGCCCTGCCCCACCCCCGGCCAGCGAGAAGGTGGCCTGCCAGGTGCCATCATCGCCTGCCTGGACGGGAACGGCCGGTGTCTGGTCGCCGCTGGCGGTCAGGGAGAGCATTAGTTCCCCACTGGTTTCATGTTGTTTGCTTTTGTTGGCTCCTTTAACTACTATACGAAACAAGCCCTGGTGCGTGTGTTCGAAGGTTACCGCCTCGACGCGCGCCCCCCACCCTGGCAGCAGCACCTCGTCCCCTATCTCATAAACCGCCGTGCGCCCCTGCTCCTCCGTTGCCACATCATAGGCGGCCAGGGCCAGCGCCACGTCGTCCTCGGCCACGGCCGGCAGGGCAAAGAGCGTCATCCCCGGCCGGTTCTGGGACAGGACTTCCGCCGTTTCATGGCTGCTCCCCTGCCGCGTCGCCGTCACCACAAAGGACAGGGTAGCGCCGGTATCGGTGCTGAGACTGATGCGATCACCTGGCTGCAGGTTGCGCACCAGACTAGCGGGCAGGCCAATGCCGTAGTTGACCACGGTGCCAAAGAGCCAGACGGCCACCGGGTTCTCCGAGCTCATCGTCGCCGGGTTGTAGCGCAACTCGCCGCGCGGTGTGGTCTGACTGGGGTCGATGGCCAGGGCAATCGTCTCTTCGGTGCGGTTGTAGTGGAGTTCCAGGGCGCTGGGCCGGCCGATGGTCAGAGCAGCGCCCAGGGCGCCGATGGTCTGGAGCGCGTCGCCGGCGCCGGTGACGTCGGGAAGGGCCGGCGTGGCCGTGACCTCCGCTGCCACAACTGTCGCTGTCTCCGTTCCTTCCTTTTCTTCGGCCGTGTTGGCCGCCCGTCCCCGGAAGGCAAAGAAGAGAAAAAGGGCGGCCAGGAGCAGCAGGCCGGCGACCTTCAGCCGCGTCAGCCGCCGCTCCCGCGCTGCCTCCTCATCCTCTCCGGCCGTAGAGACACCCAGGATGCCCTGCTCATAAAGGGTCTCGGGGTCGGCCGTGACAATGCCGGGGCGGCCGTCGGGGCGGATAAAGGCCCCGCGCCGGAAGTCGTCCCGCCGCCGGCGGAGGTAGTGGAGGATGTCCGTTTCGGTCTGGTCCTGCTCCTGGTCGGCCAGCTCCCGGTCCAATGCCTGGCGAAAGACATCCTGGTATTCGGGCGGGATCTGGCCAATCTCTTGCTGTACGTCAAGGTCGTCGTAGTTGAACATGGTTCCTCCAGAGTGTCAGTCGCTTTGGGGGGCCGGTGCGGCCACCGGGAAAAAGACGGGCAGGCGCACGGCCGGCAGGCCCAGGACGATGCTGTCGTTGACCTCCCCCACCCGCACCCGGGCCGACCAGGCCGGGACGAAGGGAACGATGATGCGGTCCACGCTGGCCTCGGTTAGGTGAAAGGTCGCCTCACCCCGGGCGTTGGTGAAGACCTGGGCCAGCCGTTGGCCCATGGCGTCTACGGCCAGCACGCTGACGTTTGGAATACCCTCTCCCGGACCGGGCGCGCGGTCGTTGTTGGCGTCGTAGTACACCAGAAGGCGAATCGCCGTTGTCGTCTCGCTTTCGGGCTCAACCCGGCCCAGATGGCGTACCGTCAGCGTAAGGGGCGAGGTGGCGGTCAACGTGGCTGTGGCCGTAACGGTGGGCGTCGCCGTAGACGTTGCCGACGGCAATGACAGAGAAGCGGGCGGACCGACGGACGGTGGCGCTGGCGCCAGGGCCGCGCAAACCAGCTCATAAGCGCCGTGGCTGCCGCCCCGCGCCGCCAGCTGGACAATCACCGGCTGTTCCTCTGCCGCTCTCCAGGCGAAGGCGGAATCTACCCGGCCCACCGCCCGGTCGTCGTTGGAGCCGACGACCCTTTCGCCGGCGTGGACGATAAGGAGCGTGTCCACCTGGTCGGTAACCGTCTCGCAGCTATAGTCGGTCCCGGCTTTGGCGATGAAGGAGAAGAAATCCTCATCGCCGGGACCGATGGTATAGCGGCTGCGGTTGCCGGGCGTGATCGCCCGGGCGCCGGCCGCCTGGTCGTTGGGTTCGGCCGCATCAGGTTGGAACAGGGGTGTCGGCGAGGGCGTGATCGTCGGCGTGGGTGAAGGTGTCAGCGTGGGCGCCGGTGTGGGCGTGGCCGTGGGTTCAATCAGAGTCGTTTCCAGATCATAGACACCCTCAGCCTCACCTACCCTATCCACGACGGCCACAAATTGACCGTCGGCCGGGGCAGCAAAGGTCACAATGGACCCCAGATCCACCGGACTGCGGTCGTCGTTCTCGGCGACGAGTTGCCCGTTCCAGTAAAGGTGCAATTGTGTATCCAATCCACCGTGAACGGTCGTCGCCACCTGCAAGAGCTGGCCCGCCTTGAGGAAACCCGTGAAGGCGTCGACGTCGGCCTCGGTGAGGGTCAGTTCTGTTTCTATCCCGAAGCCGATACTGGTGGCAGCGGCCACGTCGTCATTGGGCTCAAAGCGGTCGGGAGCCAGACCGCTATCGGACGTGGGTGTCGCCGGCGGTGTCAGAGAGATGACGATGGGCGTTGGGTTCTGCCTGCTATTCTGAGCGGTGTCTTGAGCCAGCCCAGCCGGGGTCGCGATCGCCGTCACGGTGATGGTGGTGATGACAAAGAAGGTGAAAATCCAGTTCCTCGTTCTCATGCTGTTTCCTCGCTGCTTGCTTCGCTACGGCTGCCAAGGTCCCCTCCCGCCGTCGTCTGGGGCACCGTGATGGCGGCCGGTAGCGCTGCCAGGTTGCTCAAGAATTCGGCCACCAGGTCCGGCCGGTGACCCTGCCCTACCAGTTCAGCCTGTACCGCCTCGCGCAGGCCCCGCCCGATCTGCTCCGCCAGTTGTGCCAGCTCCTCCGGCGCCAGTTGCAGCGCCCGGGCCCCTGCGATGACGCCGCGCACGGTGCCCGTCTGCCCGCCAAAGTGAACGGGCGAGCCGATGGCCGCCTGCACGGACGCGACCGTTGTCTCCCCGGCCGCCACCCGCTCGCCGATAGCGACAGCCAATTGGGGACGCGCCAGCCGCCGCTGAGGCAGCAACACGAGATCGGCCACAGCGGCAAGCTGGTCGTCGCTCAGGGATGTTGCCATCGTCTCGCGCAAGGTGGCGGCGGCCTCGCCACTCTGAAAGGTATCCAGGATGGCTGCGTCGCTCATCCCCTGTCGCCGGTACTGTTTCACCATTGCCGACGTCGCCGCGACCGCCTCCTGCACCGGCGTTGCGCCGTGGGCGGCGACCGCCTGCCCGATGTGACCGGCGTTCCTGACCCCGACATGCGTGGTCAGGCCCTGGAAGGCAGCATCGCCGGCCGGCGATCCGATCTCTTCCAGGCGGCTGATCGTTTCCATCACAGTTCTCTCACGGCCGGTATCATGAGGCTGCAAAAAGACGGAGCCGGGCAGCCGGCTGCCGGTTATCTCGTATTTGTCCTCTCGGCCGTCCTGATCGAGATCCGGCGCCCGTTCCACCACCCGCACGTCCTGCACGCTCCGGTCATCCGGCCGGCCGGGTCCTGGCTCCGTTGGCGGCGAGAAGATCACGAGCGGGCCATCTCCCGCCCGCTCCGTTGCTCCGGCTGCGGCGCCGGAAGGATCGGCCAGGATAGCGGTCAGGCCAGCCAGCGCCTGCTGCAGATGGGCAAACTGGTCGAGCAGTTGCTGCTGAGCCGCCGGCAAGACAGCGCCCGCCGCGACATCTGAGGCAGGGATAGCCACCCCCTCATCGTCGTAGGCCAGGGGATGGATGTTGTCGTAGACGCGGCGCCCCCCTATCTCGTCATACGCTGCCCGCAACGAAGGAGAGAGCCGCATCGCCAGCCAGGGGCTGGAGCCGAAGCCGCTCATCGAGCTGCCGGCGCGCAGGTAGTCCAGGCTGTCCGGTGCGTGTTCCTGTACCGCCCCGTCGCGGAAGTTGCGGGTCAGGGTGCGCACCTCGTGCGCGCCTTCGATGACGCCGCGCAGCGCCTCGGAGCGACCAAAGGTATAGCCGGCCACTGTCTTCAGCTGCGCCACCCGCCCTTCTGTTTTGGCCGGGTCGAACAGGCCTGTCCTGAGCGAAGCCGAAGGATCAGCGCCATCTCGCCGGCCGTCGGCCTGCAGTGACGCTGCCGCGCCCACCACGGCCGTGCCCAGGGCTACTGTGGCGCCGCCGGTCAGAGCGGCTCCGGCCAGCCCTACCCCGCCCATCGTCGCCCGCCGGCCCATGGTGGCCAGCTCCATGCCGCCGGCGCCGCCCGTAATCATGGCCGCGCCAAATAGGTCGAAAGCGGCTGCGGCTAGGCGCAGCGCGGACTTGATACGCCAGAGGAGGACGACGAAGGCGATGAGACTGGCGCCGATGTAGAGGCCCACGCCCTGCAAGGCGGCGGCTGCCAGCAGCCCGACCATCATGCCGGCGATGACGACGCTCATGAAGGTTTCGATGAGCAGGTTGACGAACTGCTTCAGGTAAGCGACGAGGAAAGCCTGGGTGTAGACGAAAAAGGCAAAGAGCATGGCGAAGGGCACGCCCGCGTAGAGCAGCACCGCCACCCCCGTCAGGCTGAGGCGCAGGAAATGCTCGGCGATGGCCGTGGGCACGGCGATGAGGGCAAAGACCAGCCGCTCAATGCCCTCGGCGGCCAGGGCTTTGGCCAGCTCCTGATCGGCCTCGTCCGAGAGGTCGATGCTGGAGGGGTCACCGAAGGGGAAGTAAGTGGCCTCAAAATCCACCGGGAACTCGCTGCTGTCCAGCTCGTCGATGTTGGCCACGCCCATGAAGGCCGCCGCCATGTCAAAGCTGCCCACCACCCCATCGCCGTTGACGTCGGGGATGGCGTCGGGCAGGCCGGGATCTGTTCCGCTCATGCTGGTGTCGAAGATGTCGCCGCTGGCGCCGTCGATGAGGGCCTGGTCAACGCCGGCCGCGAGGGCCGTGCGTAACTGCTCCATCATGTCCACGGCCACCAGCGGCGAGGAAAAGAAAAAGAGGGCGATGAGGCCATAGGTGAACAGCTTGCTGGGGTCGACCCAGCGGCCGGTGGCGACAATGGTGTTCAGCGCATACCAGAAGCCAAGAGCGGTCAGGGCCAGGATGAGCAGGCCTCCCAGCGGCGCCGAAAGGGCGTTGACCAGCAGCTCGACGAAGTAGCCGATGTTGTCGGTGAACCAGGCGTTGACGCTCTCGGCGATGACGGCGATGGACAGCAGCGCGCGGTCGGCCGCCCACAGCAGCTGGGCCAGGGCATACTGAACGAAGTAGATGGCTTCGGCGAGGTAGCGGCCGGGATCAAGCATGGGTGTCCTCCTCGGAAGCAGGTTTGCTTTCCTTCCGCCGCGACCACAGGTGGAGGCCGCCGCCTACAACCAGCCCCACCCCGGCGAAAAGGACCAGGCGCCAGCGCAGGCTAGAATCGACGTTCTCTGCTGGTTTGGGGAGGGTCTCGCCTGAATCACTCTCTTCAATAGCCGGCGGTTCGGATTCTTCGGTCACCGTTTCTCCGGCCGGCTCGACGGTGGGTGTGGGGACAACGCCGCCGTGGAGCAGCTCCGGCGTGGGAATGATGGGTACCGGCCGGGCCGCCCCCGGCGCCGCGTCGAAGTAGGCGTGGCCGTCGTCGTGAAAGGTAAAATGGTAGGTGATGGCCTCATCGCCCACCGTCAGGCCAAAGCCCCGCAGGCCTCCCTCGGCCAAGGCCAGCGCGGAGACATCGTCCAGCGGCCGCGCGAACAGCACCTGGTAGAGGCCTCGCCCCACCTGCCAGGTGCAACGGCCCGTGTCATCGGTCGAGCAAGGGGGCTGCACTACTTCCTCGTCCGGCAGCCGCTGCAGCTCGACCGGCTCGCCGGCAACATGCTCGCCGCCGGCCGTGCGCAGCTGTACCGTCAGCGCCACCGTCTCGCTCTGCCCTCGGGCCGTCGCCGGGAGCAGTAGCGCAGTCAGTAGTGCTGCTATTGCGATTGTTCGTAACCAGTTGCGTTTGCTAATCATCTTTCCCTCAAAGTCATTCCGGCATTTATCCACAGCCAACAGGTATCAGCTCTACACTCCACACCCGACACCACTACGGCCCCGGACCCGCCCACACGGCCGGGTCCACCAGGTTGCCACCGACGTAGACGATCCAGTGCAGGTGGGGGCCGGTGGAACAGCCGGTGCTGCCTATGCCGGCGATGGTCTCTCCGGTAGTGACGGCGCCCGAGGTCACGGCAAAGCTGCTCAGGTGGCCGAAATAGTGGCGCGTGCCGCCGCCGGAGAGGCGCTGGTAATTACCCAGCCCCTCATGCGGTGCCTGGGAACCGGCGATGTGGGAGCAATCCGGCCCGGCCGAGTTGGGGCCGGCATATTCCATCGTCCCGTCCACCGGGCTGACGATGGCCGTGCCGGTGGCGTTGGCGATATCCACGCCGTTATGGAACCAGGGTTCTTCGTCAGGACAACCCCAGCCGGCGCCGGCAATGCCGGTGTAATACTCGTGGCAGCCAAAGCCGCGGCTGATGGTGCCAGTCGTCGGCCAGCGCCCTACCACCGCCCCGGGCGTGCCGATGGCGCTGCCCGGTCCGCTGCCGTAGGTTCCACCGGCATAAGTGCCGGCCTCGTCCATGAGAATGGGTGTCGGCGGCGGTGGCTGAACTGCGTCGACAAACGGCCCCAGCGGGTCGTCCTCCAGGAAAAACCAGACCGGCAGCCCGCCTTCTACGGGCATCGACCAGTTGGTGATGAGGCCCAGCTCGCGCACCTCGCCGTCGGGCACGACGAAGCCGACCACGAAGTCAGCGCTTTCCCCGGCCGGGAGCGGGTCCAATTGCTGGGCGTCGTAGGAAGGCAGGCCGCGGGCGATGAGGGGCTCGTTCTGGGCCGTCCAGCGCCCCGTAACGAGTTCGCTGCCCTGCTCCACATGCCGGATGAAGAAGAGGTCAGAGGCTGGGATGACCACATCGCTGCTGCCGTAGTTGGTAACGCGGGCGGTGATGAAGTGATAGGTGGCGCCAGGGTCGTGGGGGCTGTCCTGCGTCTCGTGGCCGGTGATGCGAAACACGAGATCGCTGGGTCCTCCGACGTAGACGTCGCTGTTCATGTAAAAGGTACCGACCCGGTAGTAGGGTGTCTCCGTCGGCTCCGGCGTGGTGAAGCCGATCATGGGCAGCGAGGGGGTCGTCGTCACCGGCGGCACCGGCGTCTCCGTGATGTAGACGGGCGTGGTCGTCACCCAGAAAGGGGTGGCCACAAAGCCCACAGGCGTTGCCGTTGCCGGCGGCGGCCAGGGCGTGGCCGTGACCTCCGCCCAGCCGGGCACGGCCGTGACGACGCCAGGCACCGGCGTGTCGGCGTAGACGGGCGTGCTCATGCCCAGGAACACGGTGACCGTCGGCTGCGGGGTAGCCGTCTGCGCCGTCCAGTAGCTGACGCCGCCCAGCGTGGCGACATTGTCAACCAGGCCGACGACGGCGCAGCCCAGCAGACCCAGAAGGGCAAGAACGGCCAGCAGCAGGCAGCCGGGATGGACGGGCGGCCCGCCGAAAAACCCGTTTCTGATCCAGCTCATGGCGAGGCCTCCAGTGGAGAGAGCATGACGGGCAGGAAGGTCTGCCGGCGGACGTAGAGGTAGTGGGTGGTCCAGGCGCGGGCCAGTGCCGGGTCGGAGGAGTCCGTGGCTAGGAAAGCGGTGTTGGCTACCGTCTCCGGCACGCGGGCGTTCACAACTACCTCATAAGTGAAGGTCCGGCTGTAGGTGTTGGCGCCGCCAAAGAGTACTGGCAACAGGTGAAGCGTCGTGCCCGGCGCCGGCGGCGATCCCTGCGGCGGGTGGTCGGGGCCGGCATAGGCATAAGTTACGCCGCGCGCCCCGGTCCGGTCCTCGATGCCGATGGAATAGCCCAGCGCCGCCGTCGTGTCCGGGTGGGCCACGTTGTCGTAGAGGTAGAAGGCATGGCCGGTCAGGTCAGCCTCCGCCCGGCCGGGGGTGCCTGCCCGTTCCCCTTTCCTGGTCAGCGGGATGGCGATGGCATGGCGGGCGGTGCTATCGGGATCTGCAGCATGGGGCGCGTCGTGCCACTGGGCGTAGAAGACGTCGTGGCCGGCGAGATATCCGGTAAGGATGGCTGCGTGCCAGCGGCCGGCTTCGGTCAGATCCACGTCGCGCCATAACCCGGCCAGCATCAGGTTGGGCGCCGCTGCGTCAGGAAGCCAGCGCGGTCTACCGGCCGGGGTGATCTCGTCCGTGAAGGCCACGCCGCCCGAGGAGACGACGATTTCCGTCAGGCGCTGCCCGTAAAGGGTGTAACTGTAGCCGTTGACACCCAGGTTGAAGGTGACGGCGACGTCATCACAGGTTCCTGCTTCTTCCTGCTGCCCAGGCTGCGAAGGCTGCGCCAGCTGCTTTTGCTGCGTCACCAGTACCTCGTCACACAGGTTGACGGCGCCGAAATCGGCCAGGTCCAGGTAGGGAATCGGCGTCCCGGCCGGCTCGATCACGTACGCCAGATCTCCCGGCGCCAGCTCGCCCTCCCAGCTCAGAGTGCGAGTCGCGTCATCGTAAGCCAGCTCCAGCGATGAGGCGGGTACGTAAGCCAGCCCGGCCGGCAGGGTATCGCTCAGACGCACGGTGCGGGTAGCACTTTCGGTGTTGGCCACCGTGATTGCGTAACGGGCGATGGCGCCGGGAGCAACGGTGTCAGGACCAGACTTGGAGACAGGCGCATAGGAGCCGGATACTGCCTGCCGGCTCCCCCCACCCCTCTCCGACGCAGGGTCGGATGAAAGAACGGCCGGGACCGTGCCGCCGATGACGGCCGGTTGCAACCCTTCCGCCGCCAGCCACAGGCCGGCATCGTAAACGGGAATCGCCAGGGCCCCATTGCCGGGCGTTTGTGTGAACGTCACTGCCGGCCGGGCCTGTACGTGCGCGGCCGTTTGCTGGCCGAAAGCCATCACCAGCAGCATGGACAGTAACAGGAAGATGGAAGAATGACTGAATCTCATTTGTCTCCTCAACGCCCCGCTATTAGCGCGCCGCTACTAGCGGACCGTCACATAGGTTGCGTAGACGTCTTTGCTCTCGTAGTCGGCCTGCAGCGCGTCCCAGATGAGCATGGCGCGCTCCTGGTGGAAAGGGTCGGACGCCATGAGTAACTGCCGGCTGGGACGGACCACGTTGCGGGGCAGCAGGGGGGTGCCGGGTGGGTCGTCGCACGCGCTCGTACCCAGTTCACAGACGATCATGGTAGGCCGGCCGAAACGCAGAAAGCGTGTCCCGGCCGGCGGATCCCCTGCCTCATAGATGTAGAAGAAAGCAACGAACGGTGGTTCGGTGGCGGTCGTAATCACGGGAAAAACGCTCGTCCCGAGGGCGCCGGTCGTGCCACCGCTCACTTCCCGGTTGGCCGCTACCTCGGTCGCCGCCGACCAGGAACTGCCCCCGTCGCTCGACCAGGCAGCCTGTACCGTGTAGACATCGCGGCCGCTGATAGGGCTGTTGCCGCTATCTTCATAGTAAGCTGACCAGCTCTCGGGTACCGTCAGCGTGCTCTGGGTGCTGAAAGGGCCTTCAAAGCTACTATTGTTCAGATCTGCGTTTTGTGCCCCGGCCGCATCCCAGACGACGGTGACGGGCACATCGGATGTGTTGAGGGTGGCATGCAGGAAGAGGGTGGCAGTTCCACCAACGGCCGGGGCGCTGACGCTAAAGCGGGTGAATGACGAGGGCGTGGCCGGCGCAGACCAGACGACGTCCGGGCTATCGGGATTGTTGCCACCGGTGGGGTCGATGCCTGCGCGCAGGGTCAGGTCGGCTGCGCCATTCATCTGGGCCAGGCCGTAAACCTCGAAAGCGATTGTGCCGGCCGGATCCGGCACGTTAACCGTCTGCTGCAGGCCGGCATTGAAGGGTTCGCCCCAGCTGCGCCAACGGGCGGCGTTGAGACCGTGATAGATCTGGTCCGGGTTGCCGATCTGGTTGGGATAGAAGGGGTTGACCGCTTCATAGATGGGCTGAGTGTACAAGGGTAGTGGCGGTGCCGTGTTGGGCCGCCTGGTTACCCAGCTGGCATAAACCCATACTTCATCTTCGTCGACCACATGGTAGTCCAGGCCGACGGCGCCGCTCAGTTCTTCGCCCGGAGTAATAGAAAAAGCGGCCACCTGCTCCCAGACGTTAAACCAGGAGAGATAGCGGAACACGCGCACCTGGCCGTTCTCGACGGCTGCAAGGAAGAGTCCAAACCAGTAGTTGTTGGCAGGCTTGCCCCACAGCACCAGCTCGCGCTCGTTGTAGAAAGGGATGACGGCAACGTTGCTGCCACGGGTTACAAAGGACGGGTACCATTGCTCGCCGGAGAGGTGTCTGGCCTTGTAGATGCTGCCGTCGCGCTCGTAGAGGACGTGGGCCCAGTTCAGCTCGTCTACCACCACCTTCGGATTCTGGCCGGCGTCTACCGTCAGCGCCGGCACGTCGGCCGGATGGGTGCCGTGATCGGCAGCGCGGTAGAGTACCTGCCCGTCCTGTTCATAAGCCACGTGCAGCCGGTTGGCCGTGCTGAAGGCCAGAGAGACCCGGCTGCCGCCATCCACGCGCCTCACCTGGAAGTGGTTGCCGCCCCGAGACAGCGCTACAAAGATGTTGCCGTCGTGAATCCACCCGACTGCGAGCATGTCGTCGCCGACGGCCACCGTCTGCACCTCCTGGCCTTCCAGGTCCAACGAAAGGTTGACCACTTCGGTGGCCACGAACCTTTCTGCCGGCTCGGCCGTGGGGGTGGCAGGACTGGCCGGCGTCGGACAGTAGGAAGTAGCGTTGTCTGGTGGCGGAGGCCCGGGCGGGCTATTGAGGTCAGGATCTCGAGGGCGGGTAGCAGTAGGAGCAACTGTAAAACCTTCGGCGCCACATACTGACCCTGTTGGAGCCGTACACGCTCCCAGAAAAAGTCCAAGTAACATTGGCACCAAAAGCAGTGCTGGACTCCCGTACTCTCGATGAATTTTGTTTGTAAAACCTTGCCCGAAGATCATGGTTAACAACCGGTCACGAAACTAAACAGAAGAATGAATATTCTCGAAGGGGGGAACCCACCTCAGAAATTGTGCAACTATCTTCGTTTTGACATGGCAAGATTCTACGTCCTGGCATGCGAGCGCCAACGGACCTCCGCTCCGTTTTTGACGGTACCGGAGAACGGACTTTTGTAGCCTTAGAAAGACCACTCGGACTGTGAGACACCGTCCCTCAGTACGGTTTCTATCTGTAGCTACTCATGACGACTGCAAAACGGTTTGCTGTCGCCAGTGGAGCTTACTGCTCGATTGTGATCACTGTTCGGAGTAGAAGCGTGCGTTCCGCGAAAGAGTGAGGACTGGCTCCCCCCACCCAAAATTGTTGATGTCTATTCTCTCGGTAGCAAGGGGGTATACAAGGGACAGCGAAGAAGCACTTCTAACCCAGTTGGCTCGTTAGCTAGTACCTGCAGCTGGCCGTTCGCACTCTGAGCCCACTCATACATGCCGATGAATCCCAGGTGCCCACCGCGGACTAATTCAGTATAGGACAGGTTTGCAGCATGACTGCCAGGTCCATCATCCGCAACCGACAGCAGTAGAGAGTCATCATCGTTGCTTACAGTTACGTGTACACCAGAATGCGGAGCATGTTTGACAACATTTAGGAGCGCTCCATTCAGCACGCGACTGATTGCCTGCACCGTTTTAGCCGGCACGTGAGTGGCCACTTGTTCAGGAACCTCAAGCTCAAAACAGCAATTCATATCGTACGCTTGAACAAAATGGTCGAGGACTTCCTCAAGCGCCATCTTGAGTCCCTGTTCCTGAAAGGGGAGATGTAGATCCGTACAGATCTTCCGTAGCGCTGCCGCTGCTTCCCGTAAGTGCTCTGTAGCAGTAGTCAACTTCGATGCTAGCGCGTCACTGTCATAAGAATCCTGAATCGGATGATCATTGAAATGTTTTGTAAGGGCATGATCAAGAAGAACAGTCGCGTATGTGATCTGGTGCAGTGGTTCATCATGTAATTGCATGGAAACCCGTTTCTGTTCTTGTTCTCGCAAAACCAACACTTGACGAGCCATTCTTCGGACTGATTCAAACAGAAACAGGTTTTCGGAACCGACGGCAAGCACCTGAGCCGCCTGCTCCAAGAATGAGACCTGTTGGGCATTGAAATATCCATCGGTTCCTGGCTGGGATAGTGCAAGAATTCCGATCTGCTCTCCTCGAACCGTTATAGGCAGCAGCATTTCCGCCCACAAAAACATCTCATCAACCGTCTCAAACCTTTTTCTATCCACGTAGCGAACTATCGTTCTTGTAAGGCGCGGCACCTCGGTTAAAGTCAGGCTCTCATCGTCGAGGCCGCTAGACGCAGTAGGCTTGAAGAGTCCATCCTCATCCTTCAATAGAAGTACTGCCCGCGAAATATCCAACATATCCGCAAGCGATTTCACGATTTGATTTAGCGTGCTGAATTCCGGCTTGGCTGACAGAGCGCGAAGAAAACTTTCAAGCGCCTCTTGATTTAATGCCGCCTTTCCGTAGACGACTTCGTCCACGAACTGGCTAAGTGGTCGGTTCACGTAAACCGTTAAGAGCAAGCTGGGAAAAAACACAGCTGCCGCAGGCACGATGAACTCCCCGTCACCTACGCGTAACACTCTCTGCACCAAGTACAGGCCGGTTGTGAAAAAGCCAAAGCCAAACATCCACAACAGAACAAAGTAGATGACGCGGCTAAACAGCAGGTCCAGACCGAGAAACCCCCGACGATAAATGACAAACATGTATCCGGCCGGTATTAGGCTCATCAACGCAATGGCGATCGGGAAAGGCAATGGTGTAACGTCGAAGAGGGCGCGCGGAACGATGGTGAGCAAGACGGCAGGGAGTGTGCCCGTACCGATGAAGAGCAAGAGGATTAGGAGCTGTCTGCGCAGGTATGACGCCTGAGGCATCGTTAGCACGCGCCAGGTCAGAATTAGAACGCAAGCCAACAGCCCCAATCCCGATAGAAGGAGTCCCAGAGAATACAGGCTAACGCCGACAATCTCCGAAACACTAGACAGACGAGTGAAGAGATAAAGATATTCGTAAGCAGCTGCCACAGCCAGCAGCCCCGATAGTGCCGAGAGCATAGCGAGAAGGACTCGAACTGGTCGGGGCAAGGAATCATTGCGTGGGATAAACCCAAGATATACCCAGGATGGAAGCAGGAAAAAGATTAGGACGTGCCCACTTACCCAAGCTCCCGGTACACCATACAACGCCGCCTGAATACTCGCACCGACAACGGCGCTGAACAGAAAAATATAGCCGACATGGATTGCCTGCAGGCTATCTCGTTTGGCGAAGAGTAAAAGCACAGCACCGACTAGCCATCCCAGTAAAGCCAGAACGACTGGAGGGAGGCGCAGATGAAGCGCTAATGGTGTAACCTGTCGGGAAAAAGGAATTGATACAATGGATTCTGCGCCATCACGATGGATCGTATAATCGTAGTATGTCTGTAGAGGTAATGGATAGATGGGGCGCATACGCAACAGCGGTTGCCCCCCGACCGCCACCACCTTATCGCCCGCTTGCAAGTAGGGTGCCGCTAAAGACTCTTCTGGCACAGACGCCACAACCAATCGGCTGTCTGGACGCCACACTGCCGTGAAATCTTCATATGGCACGTAGAACCAGAGGTAGATGCTACAGTAGAGGATAAACAGCAACGCGGCCGCCGCCGCGGGAATTCTTAAGCGGTATAGGATGTTATTGAGGTACGAGGCTGCGGCTGCTTGAGGCATAATCGATCAGGACCTCGCTTCTATTTCCTGGGAGTGGCGCTAGAGCTTCAATAGCTTTCTGTTGATAAAGGGCTGCCACTTTCAAGCTCCACTCAATTGCCTCGACCTCATGCAGAATATGGGTGACTTCGTCGACACCATCGGTTGATATAGGAGTCTGCGCCAGGATCGCGACAAGACGAGAGTGCGCGGGATGCTCTTTTTGTGACAGGGCGTAAAGAACGGGTAATGTCAACGTTCCGGATGGTAGATCCACGTCAGCCAAGTCATGACAATCGTCCACAATCTGCCCGGCTATGCCCAGATTAAGCCCGTATTGGTAAAGAGCCTCCAACACCTCCTCATCTGCGGTGGCTACTCGTCCACCTGCCCAGGCACCCGTTGCGAAGATCAGACCTGTTTTAGCTGCAAGATACTGGAAGTACGTTTCAACCGTTAGTCCGTTAAACTTTGGATATTCTTTTTGTGCCGCGGCGGCCAGGGCAATTACTTTGCCAAAAGCTTCCCAGATCGCTCGTTGCGCGCCTAAGTCGGTCTGGAGATTGGCTAACGCCGTTTTAGCTACTCCTATAGCAAAAAGGCCGAGGGGCAACGCCCCTTCCACACCCTCCCTATTCCAGATACGATCCTGGCCTTCGCCATCCTGAATATCATCAAATATCTGCGTGGCAAGAAGGTAACAGACCCAAGCGGCTGCCAGCGGTCTTGCCTGGCCCACATCACCACCCGCCGTCAGACAAGTGAGTAGCGGCAGCACATCCGCATATGCATGGATAGATGTGGCGCGGTCGCTTCGGTAGGCGCGCAAGACCTCACGAAAACCTGACCAGCCTAGCGGTGGAAGAATAGCTTCTTCGAGATAGTCATAGATGCTGGAGAAGGATTCGGCAACGGTTGATTCCCCTACCTCACGCACTACCACAGTACAAGTGGTCCATCGATGTCATCAAAGAGCAGCACATTCGAAGCAGACTCCTCCTGTGCGATGTCCTGACGAACCGACAGCTTGTCCTCCGTCACCTTGTCCAGCGCCATGCCAAGTACCTTGACCAGATTTGACGCATCAAGCGCAATCTCCTCCAGCATAGTGCTTGATAAATTAAGGCTTGCTACCGAAGCATTCATGGGATTTCTCCTTCTTTTGGTGATTTTCTTTGCTTGCCCTGATTTCTCCTATCATGATAACGGGCGCCAAGACAATTGTAACCGTACCGGCGACCTGTCTTTCGACCGTCCCCAAGACCGGTCTAGTACTATAAACAGGCGTCCTTATGGCCTATATCCACCTACAAGTCACCAAAACGAATGCCGTGGCCATTCTGTGAAAACGGAATAAGGCCCAGCTGCATGCAACGGATAATACAGGCGGTAACATTGCCCACTTCTAATGCCTTATAGGCACCGTCCAAATGCCCTTTAAAGGTGCGGCGAGAGATACTGAGCCGATCAGCCAGCTCTGCATAGGAAGCATTAGGAGACTTGGCGATAGCCAGGATGATCTGTCGCTGACGCAGTGTAAGGAGATCGTCCGGCGGCACCTGGGACCGATTGAACAACGCCCGGCTCACCTCTATAGAGAAGAACACCCCACCCCGACTCACCTCTTTGATTGCCTCTGGAAGATTCAGTGAGAGATTGTCGCTTTTCAGCAAGTATCCCCGGACGCCATGCTGGATCGCGCTCTGCACAACCCGTTGATTCAGATACTGCGACAGGATGATTACCGCCGTTTCAGGATATTCTTGACGCAGCTTCTCCAAGGCAGGTACGGGCATAAAGCTGTCAGTCTCTGGGTCCCCGCCGGCACTACGGGGCATTAGCAGGTCAAGGATGAGCGCATCCGGCCGGTGCTTATCCAACAATGGAAAAATGTGCTCGCCTGCGCTTCCTTCGCCAACCAACTCTATATCAGAGTCGTCAGCCAAGAGGCTGCGCACGGCTTCATGAATCAGGTAGTGATCGTCAATGGAGACAACTTTGAGTGCATTTGTGCTTACCATTCTTTATCTCTCCATTCTCTCTTGGTTACTCTCAAACCGGATAGATTAATCGCTCTTTGCTCATAGGCACCGGCCCATTGACGGCAAGCGTGAATCGTGCCTGAGGCATCCAGAACGGTGCCTTGAAGACTCCCTTTAGAGGACTGCGAGAATCAAGCACGTAGGTCAGTGTGTTCGCTCTTTCCCGCCACTCCCAACGCAACGTCTCCCAGAGAGATCGTGCTGCCTCAACCTGATTCGGTGCAAACCAGAACTTGACTACAGACAGCTGCCGCAACCGTCCATCAGCCGGTACGAGCTTGACTAGTTTGTTTAACAGTCTAATTGCGCCCGGCATCTGGTCTACCCGCATCTCGACGAGGCGATGTTGCTCGACCAGACCCAATCCAGCTAACTGATTCCCTTCTGTATCGACAGCCACGTAATAATGACGGAATGCTGAATCCAGAGGAGTCTCTTGTAACCAACTGGCCAGTGACGCCTCCGTATGCGGCTCATAGAAGTTATAGTCCTGGTAGAAGGTGTTCATGTTCCTGGCAACTGCGTCCAGGTCCCCGGCCGTTATCTTTCGGACCGATAGACCCGGAATGGGATTGGGTGGCGACTTGCGCATTCGTGCCACGCCACTGCGCAATTCTCCGGCAAGTTGATGGCTCCATGTACGCGCTACTGCAAACGAACCTTCGTTTTTATCCTGGATAGTAGCGACCACGACCCCCTCTTCCCCAATGCCCTCCCGGGCCCACGCCACACGCCAGCTCGCCAGTTTCGTAGCTAATCCTTGCCGCCGATAGGTGGGGTGGACAACCAAACCTTTAAGTGCCGCATAATCTTGGATCGCACCTTCATACTGGCAACGGCCGAAACTGATGAAACCGGCGCCGGCCAATCGATCCGCACAGTCGGCCTCGGCAACCACACCGACAGAGTCCTGATACATCGCGGAGGAAGCTGTGTAGGCGTCCACATGATAGTGCGGTGCCACCTGTATATTGCCAGTATCTGGGCTATCTTCAGCAAGCGCCCTCAGTGCCTCCCCATCATTTGGCGCCACTTGCCTTAATGAAAATGTTGTCTGTGCCATGCTTCACCTGGCTCTACTGCGATATACCTACCCCAGGGCAAACGTGAGCAAATTCTGCTTGCTCGGGCACGATTCCCTTGGGCACGGCAAAATCTGAGGAGCAACACAGATCTTTGTCTCGTTACTCCGGCCTGAAATAATCGTGCATCAGCGCAGATAGGGACACATTACCAGACAGGAGCGGGATTATACCTTGCTTTATCTCTGTGCCAAATCCGTTGGGACAGACAGTTTGAATGGGGCGTCTATCCGTTCAGGCCGAAACCAACGCCGAAGCACCGCCGCTTGTCCGCACGACGACACGATAGAATAATTCGCAGGCTGAACAGGCAAAAGGTCAAGGACAAACTTGAAGATCAGACCCTTCCGTTACACGGACACAGATTCCCTTATCTACATCGCCGAACACTCATTCGCCGAGGAAATGGCCGCTCGGGGAACAAGTCCGCAGGATTTCATCAACCAGGTGCGCACAGTTACGCGGGGGCGCATGATTCCTTTCCGGATTCTCAATCGTCTGAGCGGAACGCGCTGGGGGCTCTTCGTAGCCGAAGTCGAGGGCGAGGTCGTCGGCTGCGGAGGATACCTCGGACAGAAACACATGGAACTGGCCAACCTGATGGTGCATCCTGACTATCGGCGTCGTGGTATTGGTCAGGCACTGCTCGTAAAGCGGCTTGAACACCTTGCCCGACAGGGACATGAATACGTCACCACAACCGTTTTAGCTACAAACAAGGCGTCCTGGGGAAATCTGAAGAAGCAGAACTTCGTGCCATTTGATCAATACACCGTTTATGAGACCGCCCTTCCCTACGCCCAAGCGACCGGCGATGGGCACTCCGGTCTAACCTTCCGACCGATAACGGAGGAGGATCAGGCCCTATTCGAGGCCGTGGAACATCAGGTAACCGGTGAGGATCTGTTGCGAATTGAAGGTTCCAGATGGAGCGAATATGCGCCGCCGTCAGGTGCCGCCCGTTTCACGAGCAAGATGTGGGGTACGCGCCGCTGGCAACGAGCCTTCGAGAAAAATGGTGCGCTCGTGGGTTTTCTCGCTGCCAGAGTTGACAACAACTCTCCGGCAGGCTCAATTCTCCGCCCGCTTGTGCCCGATCAACACCTGGATGCCCTTCCGGCGATGCTCCGAGAGGCTACATCCTGGGTGAATGAGCAAGGTAAGACCGCGGTGCAGACCGCTGCTTCCGATACCCGGCCGGCTCTTGGGGCGGTTTTGGAAGACACAGGTTGGAATCATGGGCATACCTGGGTCCGGTTGGTCAAATGGCTAGACAAAGGACTGGTTGGCGCTGGCAAGCAAACCGATTGAACGGTGTGTTACACATATCCCTTTGATTTCATCCCCGCAAAAAATGTGCGTTGCGTCTACTATCTATGATAGTATGCTAGACGGTATGGATGAAGCGGCCAGCTTATGAGAAGAGGCTGTTCGCTCATAGTCAGCTTTGCCATCCCATTCCGGAAAACCGCCGACGTACAGCTTCACTAATCGCCCGCAGATAAGTGCCAGCCGTGGTAGCATTGGCATCCTGCCCGGCTACGTATTCTCATGAGACGACCAATCATCAACTACCGGTTAATCGTCCTCGGCCTCATAGCCAGTCTTATGGTTGCAGGTACCATGCCAGCCCTGGCCCAATCCGGCTACCCGACCCGCGTCGATACCTATGTCAACGATTTTGCCGGCGTGCTCGCGCTCGAAGACGAGGCCGCACTACGTAACAAGCTGCAATCCCTGTGGCAAAATCGGGGTATTGAAGGCGTCGTCGTCACCATCGACGCAGTCTCCTCGTACGGGACCGGTGACGCCAGCATCGAATCATTTGCCACCACCCTCTTTAACCGCTGGGCCATCGACGATAGGGAAACCAACGATGGGTTTCTCATCCTTGTTGCCGTCCGGGATCGCAGGGTGCGCATCGAGCTGGGGCGGGCATACGGGCAGCGCTACAACGACGCCATGGAACAGGTCATCGAAGAAGAGATGTTGCCTGCCTTTGGTGACGGGGCCTACGGTGCAGGCATTCTGGCAGGAACTGAGGCGACCATTAGTAAGCTGACCGATCCTGGCGATGGTGGCTTCTGGGACCGCCTTCGCAATAGCCGGATTGCGCAGGTCGCGCTCGCCCTCTTGGCCCTGGGCACCATGGCCCTGCGCCGGGTCCGTTACTTCTTTAGCATCGGTTGCCTTTTTTCCCTCCGGCAGTTTGGGACGGCCATTTTTGCCGGCGCCGCCGTGGGAGGTTTCGCCGGCGCACTCTGGGGAATGGCCAGCGGAGATGCCAGTGGGGTTGAGCAAACGATGATGGCCGCGCTGGCCGTGCTGGAAGACGGTCGCTTCCTCAAGGAATTTTCCCCCTTTGCCCCGTCCACCATCGCCGGCGCGGGCCTCGGCGCTGTCATAGCTGTCGCCCTGCGCTTTATCGGGCCGGGTGGCGATTTTGAGGAGGACGGTGGCGGCGGTAGTTCCGGCGGTGGCGGAGCCAGCAGCGACTGGTAAACGGCCGGCAGCGGCAACCTGATCGTTTCGGTGCTAAGTACCACCAAACAAATAACTTAAGAGTTGGCGCTGAGCCAGACCATCGTTAGCAAGTCAGACGGAAGATGCTGCTCAAAGAGTCGCAAGATCGACCTGACCGGGGAGATCAGGACATTGCAGCAGCGTTCAGTCATGGCCACGCGCGCTCCACACCTTCACCGGTCCGGAGGGCTGCCGGTCGTGCTGCACGGAGTCGACGACCAAACGCCGCGTGACCACCGCCCCCACCAATGCCAACGCCGCGCCGATGAAGAAGGGTAGCTGGAAAGACCACACCGCCACCACGCCGGCCAGAAGCGGACCCACCGCCGCGCCGAGCATGAAGCCCATCGTCACGAAGCTCATCTGACGCCCCTCGCTGCCCACCACAGCGGTGTCGCCAGCCAGGGCAAAGGCGGGCGCCGCCACCGCTGCCGTGCCGATCCCCTGCACCAGCCGCAGCAAGACCAGCTGGAGCAGGCTGGTCACCAGGCCCAGCAGCGCGGTGGAGGGGACCAGCAGCAGCAGCCCGCCGATGATCAGCGGCTTGCGCCCGATCCTGTCGGACCAGCGCCCCAGCGGGACCTGGAAGATCAGGCGGCTGATCAGCAGCGCGCTGAAGGCGATGCTAAAGGCCGTCGCCGAGACGCTCAGCCGCGCGTTGAACTGGTTCTCCAGCGTTACCATCATGGCGATGGCGATCGCCATCGAGAAGCTGGCGAAGCTGATGCCGAACAGGCTCGGTGTCAGGATCGACAGGTCGACCGGTTTAAAGGGCTTGGCCCGCTCCGCAGAGAGATCGACCTGCGTCTCCTGCACCCACATCTGCACGAGCATCAGGCCGATGAAGATAAACAGCGACCCGGCGAAGAAGGCCGCGTTGAAGCTGAAGTGATCGACCAGGTAGCCGCCCAGGAACGGCCCGGCAGCAAACCCGATAATGCGCATGGAACTGAAGATCCCCATCGAGCCGCCGCGGGTCTCCTTCTCGGTAGCATTGGTCATGATCGCCAGCGAGGCGGGGACGGTCAGCGCGACGCCGACGCCCTGCAGTGTACGCAGGACCAGCAGGTGGCTGAACTGGTCCGCCAGTGCAAAAGAGAGGGTTGCCGCGCCCATCACGACAAGCCCCGCCTGGATGGACAGCTTGCGGCGGCCGATGCGGTCGATAATGCTGCCCATTACCGGCTGCAGCACGGCCGTCACAATGCCGTAGGCTCCGATCAGCAGGCCAACGCGCACCGTCTCCGGGATCGCGAAGAGCGGCGCCGCCAGTTGGTTGACGTACAGCGGGAGGACGATAAACAGGATGCTGTTGCCGACTGCGTCGCCCAACCGGGCAAAAGAAAGGGCAACGACGACCCGGTTGGCTCCAATATGCTTACCAAGATTCATTCCGATGAAGACCTTTCAAAGCTAGTCTGGTGTGAAGCGGCTTGAAGCCACGGATTTACAGGTAACCATTTCATGGTTGAGCATAATACGGTGCCGGATGAAATGGCTGCGCCATGTGCAACGATACCATATTTTCCGAAGCCATTCGAGACGAACGCTATCTGAGTTTAGACGAGCTGGCGCGACGAGGTGCGCAACGAATGTTAAGTAGAACCGTCCAAATTCGCTCGTTGCCGTGGTCGGTGTCTTACCGCGCCACCCGTAGGCACGGTAAGACACCGACCCGAGCACAAGCACCCTTAAGGTACTTTTTTGGTTCTACTTAGAAGGGATGCTTACGTACCATTGCCCGGACGAAGATGGTGGGGTGTGGGTGTTGGTCAATCCGCAGTAATGAGTTTTGGTGTAAAGTCACAAATAATGGCCGCCCGCCGCATACACCCATGGATATGGTGCTATACATGTGCACACATCCAATTACCATTACACACTGATGTGTACATATACACACAACGGTGTGTTGTTTAATATACGGCCTTCCAGGCCGCCCACACCTGCCCAACGCAACCGAAAATGGGCGCTTGCGGCGCTCCCCAATATTTGCGCCTGAGAGCGTCCTAA